>Ga0302160_10000130_pt1 | contig 16099 bp, 12 predicted proteins | sample I_Fen_E1_3_FD_193506 | JGI IMG/M metagenome (GOLD analysis project Ga0302160, IMG submission 193506) | Peat permafrost microbial communities from Stordalen Mire near Abisko, Sweden - I_Fen_E1_3 | ecosystem: Environmental > Terrestrial > Soil > Wetlands > Permafrost | place: Sweden: Abisko...
TGGCTGAATATGCTTATCGCTTCGGAGAGAAGGAGCTGTATGACGAGGTGGCTAACCAGATTTTGATTGTGGCAAAGCATACCTACGACCCGGTCAGCGGACTTTACTATCATGGATGGGACGAAAGCCGTCGGCAGCGATGGGCAAACCCGAAGACGGGTACGTCGCCCAATTTTTGGTCGCGAAGTATGGGTTGGTATATGATGGCTATTGTGGATGTGCTGGATTATTTACCGGCCAATCATCCCAAACGTCCTCAGATCATCGGTATTCTGACTAAACTCAGTAAGACTCTGGAGAAATACCGCGATGAGAAAACCGGTATGTGGTACCAGGTCACCGATAAGCAAGGCGAAAAAGGCAATTATGTGGAATCGTCGGGGTCGGCTATGTTTATTTATAGCTGGGTAAAAGCTGCCCGGAAAGGGTACCTGCCCAAGGAGTATTTACTGAAGGGCGAAAAAGCCTATAATCAGTTTGTAAAGACGTTTATCAGACAAGAAACCGATGGCACCATTTCGCTTACCGACGCTTGTTCGGTGGCCGGGCTGGGTGGCGAGCCGCGTTACCGCGACGGGAGTTACGAGTATTATATTTCGGAGCCCAAACGCGACAATGATCCTAAAGCTGTGTCGCCATTTATCATGGTGAGTGTGTTGCTGAAAAAATAAATCCGGAGTAAATCCATTCAACTATTTTGTACAAAAAACTCATGAAGAAACTAGTCTTATTATTTTTTATTTTCGTTGGAACAACCCTGTTTGCACAACCGCAAAATTATATTGTGGTGGATCGTAACGGCACGGGCAATTTCCGTAATATTCAACAGGCCATTGATTCGGTGCGCGCATTTAACCCGGCGGGTACGGTCACCATTTTTATCAAAAAAGGCGTTTACAAAGAAAAACTGGAGATACCCACGCATATTTGCAACGTAAAACTGATTGGCGAAGACCGGGATAATACCATTATAAACTACGACGATCATGCCAACATCAACAAGATGGGAACGTTTAAAACCTTCACCCTGAAAATTTGTGGTACCGACATTCGCCTCGAAAACCTTACTGTAGAGAACTCGGCTGCACCGCTTGGACAGGCTGTGGCGCTTCATGTGGAGGGCGACAGGGCTGTATTTGTCAATTGTCGTTTTCTGGGTAATCAGGATACCATATATACCGGAAAGCAAAATGCCCGCCAGTACTTTGTAGACTGCTACATTGAGGGGACTACCGATTTTATTTTCGGTCCGTCGACGGCCTGGTTCGAAGGTTGCACCATTTTCTGCAAACGCGATTCGTATATTACGGCTGCCAGCACGCCCGAAAACATCAAATACGGTTATATCTTTAATAACTGCAAGGTCCTTTTTGGCGACAAGGTGAAAGAGATGTATCTGGGCAGGCCATGGAGAGCGTATGCCATGACTTTGTATATGAACTGCGAATTGCCTGACGGTATCAAAACAGTGGGCTGGGATCACTGGAAAAACGAGGAGAATAAAAAAACAGCCCGCTATATGGAGTACTGTAATACGGGCAAAGGGGCCGACACTGCAGGGCGCACCTGGACAAAAGTGCTGACTAAAAAAGAAGCTGCCGAGTATACGGCAGAAAATGTAATGAAAGGATACGACGGCTGGAATCCGGCAAAGGAATTTAGCGCGAAAAAATAAAACGGATGAAGAAATTTAATTACATATTGCTGTTTCTGTTGGTGGTTAGTATGACGGAAGCCCGGGTGAGGATATTTACTATAGGCGACTCAACGATGGCCGACTATGACACCCTGAAATACAGTGGCGATAAAGAACAACGCGGCTGGTGCCAGCTGTTTCCTCAATTTTTATCGGGCGATGTGGTGCTTACCAATGCAGCCCGCAACGGACGGAGCTCCAAGTCCTTTTACAAAGAAGTGTGGGTAAAGCTGCGGAACGAACTTAAGCCGGGCGATTATGTGTTTATCCAGTTTGGACACAACGACGAAAAAGGGAATGGACTGGATACCGATGAGAACGACTCTACTGCCCGTGGCACGGCTCCCCGTGGCTTGTACCAAAAATACCTTCAGCTGTATGTCACCGAAGCCCGCGAGCGGGGTGCGGTTCCGGTGCTTTTCACTTCGGTGGTGCGCAGGGGCTTCAATAAGGGCGTGCTAACACATCTGGCGCAACACAATTTGTCAGAAACAAACGGTGATACCCGTCTGGACTATGTGGCTTCGATGAAAGAGCTGGCTAAACGGCTGGCGGTGCCGCTTATCGATATGACTGCTTCTACCAAAAAGCTGGTAGAGACTTATGGACCCGAAAAATCGAAGGCCGAATTGTATGTCAAAGCCGACGATACCCATCTCAAAGCTCGTGGCGCATCTCAATTTGCTCTGCTGGCAGCCCGCGAGCTTAAGGATAAAAACATATTGGCTCAATACATTAAAACTAAATAAAAAACAATGAATCTCTATTCGCTAAACAAACACACATTTTTTGCACTTTCATTGCTCTTGCTTTCTTCCCTGTCATTATCTGCTCAGGGCGTGTCCAAAGTCTGGGTATCCGACCTGCGCAATGGTAATTATGAAAATCCGGTGCTCTATGCCGACTATTCCGACCCCGATGTATGCCGCGTTGGGAAGGATTATTATATGGTGGCATCGTCGTTTGCCAATACGCCGGGATTGCCTATTCTTCACTCCAACGATATGGTTAACTGGACTATCATCGGGCATGCTCTACCACAAATGATACCCGACGAGCGCTTCAGCACCATGCAGCATGGCAACGGGGTGTGGGCACCCAGTATACGGTATCACAAAAAGGAGTTTTATATCTATTTCGGCGATCCGGATGCGGGAGTCTATATGACCAAAACCTCCAATCCGGCAGGCGCATGGTCGCCACTTACGCTGGTAAAAGCCGGCAAAGGATTTATTGATACCTGTCCGCTGTGGGACAATGACGGTAAAGCTTATATTGTACATGGTTTTGCCGGTAGCCGGGCAGGTATGAAGAGCTTGCTGGGCATTTTTGAAATGACACCCGATGGCACGAAAGCGCTGACCGAAACCCGCCTGGTGTTCGACGGACATCTGGACAATACCACCACCGAAGGTCCTAAGTTTTACAAGCGCAAGGGATATTACTATATTTTTTGTCCTGCAGGAGGCGTAAAGCAGGGTTGGCAGCTGGCTTTGCGCTCACGCAATGTGTACGGACCATACGAATCGCGCAGAGTGATGGCTCAGGGAAAGTCCGATATCAACGGACCTCATCAGGGTGCATGGGTAGATACGCCCGACGGCAAGCAGGACTGGTTTCTTCATTTTCAGGATTTGTATGCCTACGGTCGTGCAGTGCATCTACAACCTATGAGCTGGGTAAACGACTGGCCGGTAATAGGGCTCGACAAAGAGGGTACGGGCTGCGGTACGCCGGTGAACACTTACCAAAAACCCAATGTGGGCAAAACCTATCCAGTGGCAACACCGGTAGAGAGCGATCAGTTCGACGGACAAACGCTCGGACTTCAGTGGCAATGGCAGGCCAACAGTAATCCGGTGTGGTATTTTTGTGCAGGTGACAAAGGTTATCTCCGACTGTTTGGCTGGCAACTGCTGGGCGAAGCGCGTAATTTGTGGGATGCTCCCAATCTTTTGCTTCAGAAATTTCCGGCTCCCAATTTTACAGCCACTACCAAACTTACTTTTTCGCCTTTCAAAGAGGGAGAGCGCGCCGGACTGGTGGTGATGGGTGTGGATTATGCTTCGCTTTTCATCGAAAACACGGCCAACGGGCTTACAATAAATCAGGTTAGTTGCCTGCATGCCGATAAAGGCGGTGCCGAAAAAATAAATGCTTCTGCTCCTATGGCGCAAAACACCGTTTATTTGCGGGTGTCGGTTACACAGCATAAAATTCTGAACAAAGACGGCATTCTTTGGCCAAAAGCCAGTTGTACGTTCAGTTACAGTACCGACGGCAACAAGTTTCAGCCGCTGGGCGAAGAATTTGTAGCCAACGAAGGCCGCTGGATAGGTGCCAAAGTAGGTGTGTATTGCAGTCGCCCCAAAGCCAGCAACGATTCGGGTTACGCCGATGTGGATTGGTTCAACGTAGAACCGTAAAATAAACTAAGCACTGTCGGTGAGAGATATTTTTTTAATTTGCAGATGTTTTCAAATCTATTTTTGAAAATATCTGCAAATTAAAAGTATAGCATGCGAAGGGTAATAATATAAATTAAATAATGTCGCACCTACGGAGCTTATTGAATTCGATTATATGTATAATTCTACCATAATGGCGGTACTACGTACCTATCTTAGCCACCTAGCGGCGATAGTATGATAGATTCAATGGTTGTTTAAGGATAACAAAGCTCCGTAGGTGCGACATTATTTTTCAGAAATAAATACTTATATTGTTTCACTTACTTACATATTCCTGCTAAAGGTGTTTGGTTATTCCTTTTTTGTGATTACGATAGCTGCATATTCACCAAATGTGCTCATAAATTTACTATGTTTATCCTCAATTTCGCCTAGTTTCTTTAGCATCCATTTACCTCCAAGATTTTTATGAATATAAGTATCCATGAAAAACTTGTTGGTACTTCTCCAACAGTAAAATTCAATGTCTTTGCCGAACGTAAATGATTTTTTGAACCACCGCGGACTATGAGCAAAAAAATACAATTTCGGTTTTGAGTTGACAAAACGCACGTATAATTTGCCCGCATAGTGTCTTGTTACCCGGTATATCTGTACGAAATTCAACGTAAGGTTCATCATCCAGCTATTGTAAAACCAACAATAAATAATAACAATTTTAGAGTTATTCTTAGCCACTCTGTACATTTCATTTACAGCTGTTGACTGTTCTTTTCGGGGGATATGGTACAAGGTGTGCTGACACAATACCGTATCGCATATCTGATCTTTCATTGGAATATTGGTTATATCACCACAGATATAAATGCCTTTCTGGCCGGCATTCTCTAAATTTGCCTTTGCTTCCATTAATGCATTGATGGATATATCTACACAGATTCTGTATTCATAACCTTCAGAAAGTGCAATATATTCAGGAAAACCAATAGGGCCGGAAGCAATGTCAAGCAGATATTTTCCGGTGGGCGGGTAATGTCTCGATGCTTTGGTATATGAATCTTTAACCTGATAATTTACTTTGTTGTAGTAATCAAGAACCCGTTTTTTATCAAACGAGAGTGAATGGCGGTTGTCAAAATCGTTCCCAATGTAAATGGCGTAATGTTCGTATAGAATAATGATGTCGTTAAATATCGGGTAAAAGAATTGTTTCGAATCATCTATCAACCCCTGCTTTAGTTCTCCAAAAACATCAAGTTCTGACGGAATGAGATACCCATCAAATTCAGCTTTGCTTATCAGCTCCAGTTTGTTCTTGGTGATAGGGCAGCGTAGGTTTTCAACAAATTCCATAAGCTTGATATTTTTATCTGTATTCGGCTGTTCAGCCAAAGTCGCCTTAAAGTTGGCTTTTCTGATGCAAATATAAGAATTAGTTAACAAGATTACAAATGCCTGTACTAAAAAGAAAAAATATACAATTAGCTTTGCCTTTTATCTTCATTTTATGCGTGTTTACTAAGGTAATATGTAATATCCGCTTTCTATTTTACTGATGCAAACCAACGATCAACACCCTAAAGTGGTGACGCCTCTTCCGAAAATGCAAACAGTTTGTAACCTGATAAAAACTCAGGTACAAACTGTTTCAATTTTTAGCGCAGACGCCCTGTATGTATGATTTTCTATCAGACACTTCTATTTGTTTACAATGATTTTATATAGGCAATCTGAATGCCGATAAAGCAATCGTCCATGCAACCATCTTCCACATAACCGCAGGATGATATTAAACCATCATTATTTGTTTCTAAATAGGCTTTGGCATTTTCTCTTTTTATCAGCCATTGGCTACGGGCATTATCGTAGATCTCGTCCAGCGTTAAAGCTGCCGCACCTGAGCTGTGTGAATTTATTTCGGTCCCGTTTTCCGTCCACTCCAATTTTGTTGCCGGAACGTTAGCCATTCCTGTAGTTGAGGTATATGTAAAATGGCGCTGCGTAACCTTTCCATTGCTCACAGTAATGGTCGTTTGCGATGCTGAACCAAACACCGAACCTTGCGTCACCATATAGCTGTAAGAATTTCCGGATGTTTCTTTGAAACTGATCAACTTTTGGTAGCTATTCTCAAAACTGTTTTGGTAATATAAGTCGTCTTTTTTGCAGGACGTAAATAGAACAGCTGTAAATAGCAGGGCGAAGAAGCATAGTTTTTTTTTCATGATAGTATGTGTTTTGCTACATTAGAATTCATCCTAAGTAATTTATGTGATTGGTAAATAGGATATCCAATCATCATGTTTTTCAGGTTGTCATTCTTATGATGCATTTTCGACATCAACTGTTGCATATACGAACCATTAAATCTTATCTTTAAGAAGGAAGCTTAATGGAACAGTTTAAAACCATATCGGATGTGTCTTCTTCCTCTTCATATTTGTTAAAACGCTATGCAGTGCCTGATTCCCGTTTAACGAAGTTAACCAATATACAGCGGTCCAAAGGCGTGAAACCAGTAGAGTGAAAAACGCAAACAGTTTGTAACTGTGTTTTTATTTAGTTACAAACTGCTCTGATTTCCATCACAAGTTATGGCTATGCCTACATCTGCATCAGGCACAGGCTACACAGGTGCAAACCTGGAGTAGAAGCGACATTCATTCTAACCCTACCACACAGTAGCAGGTAGTAGTAAAGAAGTCTCTGAAATAAGGGATATTCAACAAGGCTGGAAGTTTCCGAACCTTGAGCTTAAACTTTATTTCGTAATTTGGATTTATAAGGTAGTAATCCTGTCGGATAATTGACAGGTTGTTGTTCTTTAAAACAGAATGAAACCGCTTGATGCTTATTTGTGTATCCCTTATTTCAAGCAACCCTGTAATTTTACCCTCCGACTCACCAAGTATTTTTAGCGCACTAATATATAGTGGGCGGGGGAGTAGGTGCAGGTAGGGCATATTGGCAAGTACTTTGCTTTCGCACACCTGCTGATGTCCGCCAAAAGGCATTCGCCAGGGCGGAAATGCGAAAAAGATCTTTCCTCCGGGTTTTAAGAACTTTTTCAGGTTAGCCAGAAACACTTCCTGATTCGGAATATGTTCTATTGTATCGCGCATAATGACCAGATCTAATTTATCTATATCTTCCGGTTGCACTTTATAGATGTCTGCCGCTATCAGGTTGATATTCTCCTTCAGGGGATGATCCTTATAAAACTGTCTTGCGTTCTCTATTTTGTTGGGGGCAATGTCGATGCCAAAAACCTTGCAGCCCATATCCAGAAAAGGTTTTAGGTTTCCGGCCTCACCACAGCCAATCTCTGCCACGGTCATTGTCGGATTTACCGGAAAAACCGTATTGATATAAGGAATTACATATTTTTCAGTAGTAAGGCTTTGTTCATTAAAATATCTTTCTCTGTTAGAATGTCTTTCTTGCATATTGATGGGTTTTTTTATCGAACAAAAATACTTATTATTTTACAAATAGAAACTAAGTATTGTTCATTTTGTTTGTTTGGCTATTTACATTAAAACTCACTACCATCTGGCAAAGCTTAAGCGCCTCCAAATGGTAGTGAGTAAATAGTTAGTCAGCTTAAAAACCATTTTATTGATATTTTTCAAATTTTTTTTCCACAAAACTATGATTTTACAACAACGTATGAAAAAATTATATATATTTGCATAGTCAAATAATATATAAAGCTTTGATACTGTACTGTAGCTTGTTTTTCGGCTATCTGTTTTATTAATGCTTAGCCTTTGAATTCTGATACTCTGTTTTTTCCCGCCGAAATACTAAAGAGCTTCGGCGCTATTATCCAAAAAAAGGTATATCACCATCGGTCGACAATGATTCTTTCTACATCTTGTAGAACCGTCGTCCGACGCCAGAGGGAACTTCTACAAATTGTAGAAACATTATTTGACCATAAATTAAGCATCTACAACTTGTAGATGTGGCGTAGAATATCCGACAAGTAATCTACAACTCGTAGATCTTGCATCGGATTGCATGTTGACCTTCTACGAATTGTAGAGCCTGAGATGAAGCTTAAGCGGGCGCTGTACAGATTGTAGAACATATGATGAGATAAAATTGATTTCTTTTTAATCGGAATTTTTTCAATTATAAACCAATTAATAAATACATTATTATGGAAAAGTACACTTTTACTTCGTTGCACGTCAATAATCTGACGATCAATAACGCTTATGCTCTTTTCAAAACCTCTATTGATATGGCAGAGCCAGTCACTCCTTTTTTCGGGCCCATAGAGACTGCGGCTTTTACTAAATTCAAAGCCGACAATGAAAGTTTTGGAAAACAAATCAACAAAAATCTAAAAAGCGCGCTTACCGACAGCCTGAAAGTGTTTAATAAAATGCGAATCGGGTGTATCAGAGAGGCTAAAAACGCAACCAGCACCTTCATTAAAAGTCCCGATGAAGTGAAAAAAGCGGCTGCACAAACCATGGATGCATTTCTGGCTCCGTATAAAGAGGCTGATACCCTGCCGCTGAATTCCAAAACGGTGGTTTTTGCCGAAATTATTCAGAAGTATAAAAAATCACCTGCAGTGATGGCTGCTGCCAAAACTTTGGGTATCGACTCTACTTTTACTTTGTTGGAAACAAAGAATACGGAATGTGATGTTATTTATAAACAGCGCAACGAAGAGTATGCGCAGAATGAGGTGTCGGGTAGTTCGCTGAAACCGATTGTGGTGAGCAGCTACGGACAGTTTTCCACGGCCATTGAGCAGTCGGTAAACCTCACTCCTTCGCCCGAAGTCATAGCACTGTTTTTGAAACTGGATGAACTTCGAAAGAAGTATCGCTTGTTGGATATTGATGATAAAGAAACTCCGGAAACACCTGCTCCGGAAAAATAAGACGGTCTACCGATATACACGAAGAGCATAATCTGATCAGGATTATGCTCTTCTTTTTTTGAGAAGGGTGAATGCTGTAAGCTCCAAAGAGATTAACGGCGGTTACTCTTAGTGTGGGTTAAGCTGTAAATAGGAAAAATGGTCAACTTGATAATGCACCTTGGTTATCAAATATATCCGAAGATTATATGTCGGTGCGCTGCACCTTCGGCTTATGTGTCTGATTAAATTTCTACAAATAGTTCGGTGCGCTGCACCTTTTTAAGGGACAGAGCTGCGAAATGCCTATAGCATGTAGCGTTGTTATTTCGTTATTAGGCAGGCTGAGCAATATAATGTCGTATTTCTTATTAAAAAATAATGTCGCACCTACAGAGCTTTGATATTCTGAAAAAATTGAGTCTACCATATTATCGCCACGCTGTGGCTAAGAAAGGTACGTAGTACCGACAGTATGGTAGAAGTATATATACAATCGAATCCAATAAGCTCCGTAGGTGCGACATTATTTAATTCTATTCGTAAGGCGCAGCACTGAAATTCTAAAATATAAACTGGTCTGCAATAATATCCAATGGCACATTTTCTGAAAACCAAAAATACAATTGCACCCCCTTGTAACTTGTAACTATTTCCTCGTAACTGCCATCACTTGAGCAATTCGTCGATTTTTTCGGTCATGGTTTTAAATTCCTCGGGGTTGTACAGACGTGTAAGCAATACTATTTTACCCGTTTTGTCGATAATCACATTGCGTGTAATGCCGGCGTCGCGTGTGGCATAAAGTGCAAAATGGTCGGCATGCGGATCGAGTCCGATGGGGTAGGTGATGGGTATCGATTTGGCAAATTTCTCTACCGTTTTCAGCGGTTCATCCCTATCCACAGCCAGTAGGGCAAAATTGCTGTTGGCTTTGTGTTTATGCCAGATATCACTTTCGATAAACGGCATTTCGTGTCGGCAAACGCCACACCAACTGGCAGTAAATTGCAGCATCACCACTTTTCCGCGCAGGTCGGATATTTTCACCGTTTTTCCATCGGTCAGTTTCAAACTGAAATCGGGCGCCATATCGCCTACTTTGACTATATATCCGCGGTCGTCATTGTTTTGACCGAAAACAAAAGGGGTGAGCGTAAGTGCCATAAGTAATATAAGTTGTTTCATAAATAAATAGTTACATGTGAATGGTTACGGGTTACAAGACCTTGATCTGTAACTTGCTTTCGGAAAACGGCACATCGTGCATTTGTTTGCTATATATGCGTTTGCAAAAGTACTGAATTCCCCGTTGCCAGACAGGAATAAAAACAAAAAAACCGATACAAGGTTCAACTTGCACCGGTTTTTCTATGTTTTAGTTGGTTTCTGATTACATGTCCCACTGTTCGCAGGTAGCTATCAGGTCGTCGAAGGTTTTAATTTTCGATTTGGCCTGTACCTGTGCTATCTGAGCTTCCACCGCTTCGTCGTAGGTTTCTTCCTCCACGCTGCGGATCACGCCCATGGCAATCGGCATATCGGGACCTTCCATCATGGCTAGTTTCATGTGCAGGGTGCTGTCCTGGCAGGTAGCATCGTGAACCAGCAAGCTGTTTTCGGTTATGCCGTTTTCGCCTATAGTTACCACTTTGAGGTTGAAGCCGTCGAGCACCAGTCCTTTGTCGCGGTCTTTACCGAAAACCATCGGTTTACCGTCTTCCAACACAATGATGCGGTCGGCACGGTTTTCTTTTTCGGCTATCCAGTTGTGAGCACCATCGTTGAATATTACACAGTTTACCAGGCATTCTACTACCGACGTACCTTTGTGGCGGGCAGCTGCCAGCATACATTGTTGAGATGTTTTAAGGTCAACGTCCAACAAGCGGGCAAAGAAAGTACCGCGCGCACCGAAGGTCAACTCTGCCGGATGGAACGGACGTTCCACTGTTCCGAAAGGTGACGATTTGGTTACGAAACCCTTTTTGGTAGTAGGCGAATATTGTCCCTTAGTCAGTCCGTAAATCTGGTTGTTGAATAGCAGCACGTTTAAATCCACGTTACGACGCACGCTGTGGATAAAATGATTTCCGCCAATGGCCAGACAGTCGCCGTCGCCGGTTATTTGCCATACCGATAGTTTCGGGTTGGCTACTTTTACGCCTGTAGCCACTGCTGCGCCCCGTCCGTGGATGGTGTGAAAGCCGTAGCTGCTTGTATAATAAGGTAAACGCGACGAACACCCGATGCCTGAAATCACTGCGATGTCGTGAGGTGCCACGCCCAGCTCGGCCATTACTTTTTGTAATGAATTGAGCACGGCGTAGTCGCCGCAGCCCGGACACCAGCGAACGTACTGGTCGCTTTTAAAGTCTTTGGCTGTATATTGTAATGTTTTTGTTGCTTCCATAATATGAAAATAGTTTTTTATATCTAAGTCCTTTAGGGGATTTAGGGGTGATTTTTCGCTTACATCAATTCGCTGAAATCATTTTCCAATTCAGCCACTGTAAAGGGTTGTCCCTGTACTTTGTTGTATTGAAGAAATTCCACTCCCGGCACTTTCGAACGCAGGAAGGTGGCAAATTGTCCGCTGTTGAGCTCGCACACCACCACTTTTTTGTAACGTTGAATAACTTCCACGGTGTTTTTGGGTAGCGGGTTGATATAGTTGAAATGCGCCAGGGCAATTTTCTTTCCGGCTTTGTTTAGGTTGTTCACCGCACTGGTCAGATGTCCGTGTGTACCACCCCAACCAATAACCAGCATGTCGGCATCGGCTGCACCTTCTATTTCCAGTTCGGGAATAAAGTTAGTAACGTAGTCAACCTTAGCCTGACGGGCGTTCACCATTTTTTCGTGGTTCAGCGGGTCGGTGGCAATACAGCCGGTTTCATAATCTTTCTCCAAACCACCGTTGCGGTGTCCGAATCCTTCCATGCCCGGTACGCTCCAGTAACGCACTTTCGACTCTTCGTCGCGTGCAGTTACGGTGCAACCTTCCATGCCCGGTTTCACGTAGTTTGGTTTTATTTCTGCCAATTCTGCCAGCTTGGGTAGTTTCCACAGCGATGTTCCGTTGCCAATAAAGGCATCGGTCAGCAGGATTACCGGAGTCATATGTTCGAGTGCTATCTTACAAGCCATAAATGCATAGTGGAAACAGTCGTCGGGGGTACCGGCAGCCATTACTACCGCAGGACTTTCGCCGTTGCGTCCGTACAAGGCTTGCAACAGGTCGGTTTGCTCGGTTTTGGTAGGCATTCCGGTTGAAGGGCCGCCACGCATTACGTCTATAACCACAATGGGCAACTCTGCCATCACGGCCAGCCCGATGGCTTCCGATTTCAGAGCCAGTCCGGGTCCCGAAGTATTGGTTACAGCCAGACTACCGGCAAATGAAGCGCCAATGGCCGAGGTGATACCGGCTATTTCATCTTCGGCTTGCACTACTTTTACGCCCATATCTTTGCGGGCGGCCAGTTCATGCATAATGTCGGTGGCAGGTGTAATGGGGTAACCTCCCAGGTAAAGCTGCAAACCCGATTTCTGTGCTGCGGCTATCAGTCCCCAGGCAGTGGCTTTATTACCGCTGATGCTGGTGTACTTTCCTTTGGGTGTTTCGTACGATCTTTCTACCTGATAAGTAGAAATGGAGAGGTGCAGGTTGTTGCCGTAGTTGAATCCGTCGGTCAGTACTTTTACGTTAGCTTCCAGAATACTCGGCTTTTTGCTGAATTTATTGGTCAGAAAGTGGATGGCCTGATCGATTGGGCGGTTGAATAACCAGCAAATCAATCCCAGCGCAAACATATTTTTGCTGCGCAATACGGTTTTATTATCAAAGCCAAACCCATCCAGACTACTTTGAGTCAGAGCCGAAAGGGCGGCAGGTATCAATTGAATGGTTTCCGAAATGCCTAACTCTTCGAATGGGTTCTCGGTTGTAAACCCGGCCTTATCAAATCCGGATTTATTGAATGTGTCGGAGTCGAATATGATAATCCCGCCTCTTTTTATCGATTTGGCATTCACTTTGAGTGCTGCAGGGTTCATTACTACCAACACATCGGGGTCATCGCCCGGTGTATAGATTTTACTCGATCCCAAATGTACCTGAAATCCCGAAACTCCACCCAGTGTACCTTGCGGAGCGCGTATTTCAGATGGATAATCGGGAAACGTTGAAATTTCATTTCCTAAAATGGCCGAAAGATTCGAAAATAGTGTACCTGTGAGCTGCATCCCATCGCCTGAGTCGCCCGAAAAACGTACCACTACATTGTCCAGTTCGGTTGTCTTCGTTTTGTCCATTTCTTTATTATGTTTTATTGTGTATTGATTTAAATTGATACAAAAGTAATCTTTAGTCTATTACAATAAACCGTTTTGTACTAAATGCGTATGTTTTGCATGGTTTTGTCACATTACGACTTATCCTCCTGTATTTTTATTCAGGAGAAGAGTTTATAAATGGTTGCTTGTTTGACATTCAGCCAAACGGGCAACCATTCTTTTTTAGTTCCGGAAATAGTATAAAATAATAGTCGGATGAGATAACAAATTAGAACTCGGCATTGTTCGGAGTCCGGGGGAATGGAATTACATCGCGGATATTAGCCATACCCGTAACGAATAGCAATAAGCGTTCAAAACCCAAACCAAAGCCGGAGTGCGGAGCTGTTCCGAATTTACGGGTTTCCAGATACCACCAGATATCTTTTGTTGGAACTCCCATTTCGTCGGCGCGTGTTTTTAGTTTGGTATAGTCTTCCTCGCGTTGCGAACCTCCGATAATTTCTCCAATCTTAGGGAACAGCACATCCATGGCACGAACCGTTTTTCCATCGTCGTTTTGTTTCATATAAAACGATTTGATTTCTTTCGGGTAGTCGGTCAGAATAACCGGTTTCTTATAGTGTTGTTCTACCAGGTAGCGTTCGTGTTCCGATTGCAGATCGGTTCCCCAGCTTACCGGGAATTCAAATTTATGACCTTTAGCAATAGCTGCTTCCAGAATTTCCACCCCTTTGGTGTAGGTCACCCGTTCGAAGTCGTTGTTCACCACAAAGTTTAAGCGTTCAATCAGTTCTTTGTCGTACATGTTGCAAAGAAAATCCAAATCGTCCTTACAATTATCCAGTGCCCACTTCACACAATATTGAATGAAGTCCTGAGCAAGTTGCATGTTTTCTTCAATTTCATTGAAAGCCACTTCCGGTTCAATCATCCAGAACTCAGACAAGTGGCGTGGCGTATTTGAGTTTTCTGCACGAAATGTTGGTCCGAAAGTATAAATAGAACCCATCGACATAGCAGCCAGCTCGCCTTCGAGCTGCCCTGAAACCGTTAAGCTTGCTTGTTTGCCGAAAAAATCATTGCTATAATCAATTGATCCGTTTTCATCTTTTTTCAGATCATAGAGGTTCAAGGTTGTTACCTGAAACATCTGACCGGCGCCTTCGCAGTCCGAAGCAGTAATGATTGGGGTATGAAAATAGAAGAACCCACGTTCGTGAAAGAATGTGTGAACAGCAATGGCCATGTTGTGGCGTACACGAAAGATTGCTCCGAAAGTATTGGTACGGGGACGCAGGTGAGCTATGTCACGCAAAAACTCCATCGTATGACCTTTCTTTTGCAAGGGATATGTTTCCGGATCAGCAGTTCCGTATATTTCAATTTTGTCGGCTTGTATTTCTACGTGTTGTCCCTGCCCCATGGATTCAACCAATTTGCCGGTAACGCTTATACACGCTCCGGTGGTGATGGGTTTCAGGTATTCGTCACCAAATTTTTCATTATCTGCTACGACCTGGATATTATTGATCGTTGAACCATCGTTCAACGCGATGAAACTAACGGTTTTATTCCCACGGCGGGTACGCACCCAACCTTTAATGTTTACTTCGGCACCAAAATCTGTTCGTTTGAGTGCATCAACAATTATCGTTCTGCTCATAATGTTTTGTTTATATAGATTTTCTGAATTACTATTTCGAATTTTGAATTGCAAAAGTACTAATTTTCATTGGAAAACCAACTCTGAATAAATACAAAAAAGCACCAATTCATTTTCTGAATTGGTGCTTTGTAAGTCTTGTATGTTTATCATTTAGCACTTTTAGTTGCATCGCCAAGCATGCTCATTGCACACCGGAATCCAAGATCATTTCTACATTTATCCTGATCCAGATAACGGCGAGTAGATGGGTTCAACCAATACACACGGTCTTTCCATGAACCTCCTTTGTACACTCTGGTTTTTACTGTGATTGATGGGCGCAGTATATCAGTAGGATCTAATCTGCTACCCTTCAAATTAGCTAGTCCTATAGAGTCGCCCATTATATAGTCAATTTGTGATTCGACATCACCATCTTTATAGTTACGTACATCGTCTGATTTTTTTGCAACTTCGGTAGCAATGCGGCCGAGTGAATCAACTTTGTAGGCCTTATTCCCTTGTTCATCAACACCAGTTGCAATCGGAGTGAAATAAATATTTCCTCTGAAAGGGTTGTATTCGGCTATTTCGTCTGTTGAAGTAGAACGGTATACATCCAACACCCATTCGTTCACGTTACCGGCCATGTTATACAATCCGAAGTCGTTTGGAAAATACCAGTTGACAGGTGCTGTAGTAATAGCTTTATCATTAAGCGTTCCTGAGGTACCCATCATATCACCTTTACCTCTGACGAAGTTGGCTTCCATTTGTCCAAGCTGTTGTCTTGTCGGGTTACGAACCTGACCACCTGACCATGGATAAATTTTGCCTTCGGGAACCAGTCCGTTTTTCTTGTCCGATTTTATAGCATAAGCTGCAAATTCCCACTCAGCTTCTGTTGGTAAACGAAATTCGGAAAAGAGTATACCATCAGTCATATCTACTTTCCGGTTTTTGCCATATAAATCTTTTTTAGGATTCTTTCCTATTGCCGGTTGGTAATCTGGCTGCAGTAAGTATTTTTGAGTATTAAAGACAAAGTTTTTTGAGATGGTTTCGAGGTCAGTCTCTTTTTCCATTTTTGTGAAGTTAGGCGCTGCAATAATACCGGCATCAATCAACGCTTTCTCATTGACGCGGTCTGTTCGCCATGTGCA
>Ga0302160_10000138_pt1 | contig 15336 bp, 8 predicted proteins | sample I_Fen_E1_3_FD_193506 | JGI IMG/M metagenome (GOLD analysis project Ga0302160, IMG submission 193506) | Peat permafrost microbial communities from Stordalen Mire near Abisko, Sweden - I_Fen_E1_3 | ecosystem: Environmental > Terrestrial > Soil > Wetlands > Permafrost | place: Sweden: Abisko...
AAGCAAACGGAATACGCAATTTCAACAAATACCAACCCATGTGGGACAAAGCGAATGATGCAAAAACATTGTATGCCGAAACCAACGAAGATTACGTTTCATCTATGCAACGCCGCTTTTTCCGCCCGCCTTTTATCCAACCGGTTCGTTGTAAGAACGTAAAAATTCAGGGAATCACTATCATCAATTCACCATTTTGGACTGTGAATCCTGAGTTTTGCGAAAACGTGACCATAGACGGAGTCACTATTGCAAATCCTCTTTCACCGAATACGGATGGGATCAATCCTGAATCGTGCCGCTACGTTCACATTTCTAATTGCCATATTTCGGTAGGTGATGATTGCATTACACTAAAGAGCGGTCGTGACCTTCAGGCCCGCAAATCAGGAATGGCTGACGAGAACATTACCATAACCAACTGTACTATGCTGGCCGGTCACGGTGGGGTGGTTATTGGCAGTGAAATGAGCGGTGGTGTAAAAAAAGTAACTATCAGCAATTGTGTCTTTGATGGAACCGACCGCGGTATCCGCATCAAATCTACCCGTGGACGCGGTGGTGTAGTGGAAGATATTCAGGTTAGTAATATTGTAATGAAGAATATTAAAGAAGAAGCTATTACATTAGATCTGCTTTATTCCAAAATGCCGGTTGAGCCATTAACCGAACGGACTCCGATATTCAGAAACATAAACATCAGCAATGTTACAGGTTCGGATGTATTGATTCCAATAAAAATAAGAGGGCTGGAAGAATCACCAATATCCAATATCACATTCACCAATATTAATATTGACGGGAAACAAAAATGTGTATTTCAAAATTACAAGAATATAAAGATGAATGATGTTTTTGTGAATGGACAAAAAATAACTGTAGAATAACTATCATGAAAAAAACAATTTTTAGTTTCATTGCAATTGCTTCTTCAATAACAATTGCAAATGCTCAAACCTACGAAACCCAATTTGCCAAGCCTTTGGGAAAGGTATTACAGGAAATAGGCACACAATTTAATGTGCGACTAAAATACGACGTCGATACCGTTGGAAAAGTTGTTCCGTACGCCGATTTTCGCATTCGCCCCTATTCGGTGGAAGAATCGCTGACCAATGTACTGGCGCTTTTCGACTATAAATTTGCGAAACAGGACGAAAAAACCTATAAAATAAAAAACTACGAATATCCTCGTCGCACGCCCGAAGATGGTAAAAAGTTTTTGACTTATCTCAATACTCTTTACAAAGACCAGACTCAATGGGAAACTCGTAAAACCTGCTTACAAAAAGAAGTGCGGGAAAAACTGGGAATCGATTCCATTCTGCTAAAACGGGTAAAGTCAAAACCTATTCTATCAAAAGTTCGTAATTTCAATGGATATTCAGTGCAGAACTTCGCGATAGGAACTTTACCGGGTTTGTATGTCTGCGGATCTATTTACAACCCACTCAGCAAAGGCAAACATGCATTGATTCTTTGTCCGAACGGACACTGGGCGGACGGAAGATACAATAAGGACGAACAAACCCGCTTTGGAACACTGGCACGCATGGGAGCCACCTGTGTAAGCTACGATTTGTTTGGCTGGGGTGAATCGGAATTGCAAGTCACTGCCATAGCTCACCGCACTTCGGCTGCCGAAATTATTCAACTGATGAATGGATTGACTATTCTCGATTATATGATGACCCGTAAAGACATTGACGCTAAACGTGTAGCTGCCAATGGAGGTTCGGGCGGTGGAACACAGGTCGTTCAACTCTCTTTACTCGATAACCGTTTTACAGCAGCATGTCCAACGGTAAATCTGGCCTCGCATTTCGACGGTGGTTGTCCTTGCGAAAGTGGAATACCTGTTTCACTGGCATGTGGTGGTACAAACAATGCCGAATTGATGGCTACGTTTGCTCCGAAACCGGTTTGTGTTATTTCCGATGGGAAAGATTGGACAGCTTCTGTTCCTGAACTGGAATATCCATATCTGCAACGAATTTATGGCTTTTACAATGCAGAAAAAAATGTTTCCAATGTACATTTACCGACCGAAGGACATGATTTTGGCATCAACAAGCGCAAAGCTGTTTACGATTTTTTTATCTCCACTTTCAATCTTGACCGTAGCAAGTTAGATGAAAGTAAAGTAACCATCGAAGCCAAAGAAGCAATGTACAGTTTTGGTGCTAAAGGCGAAAAAATGCCTGCCAACGCTATCAAAAGTTTCGATCAGGTAGAAAAATATTTCAATAAAAAAGCAGATGCTCAAATCCATTCGGATGTTGAGTTAGAAAATCGCGCTCAAACTTTTGTTGATTCACTTCATTTGAACGATAAAGAGAAATCAGCTCGCATAAAAGCCGTAATAACAAAACACATGAAAGCTGTACGCGACTGGCACAATGACCATCCGTTCACGATAGTTCCCAAAGGCATCAACCCAAGAAACGGAGAACTAATGACCGATGTACACCGCGATGTAATTGCCTGTTCAACCAAGCCTAAGTCTGTCCATGAAAAACTGATGACAGGACTTCGCAAAGACCTGACCGAAGAACAAGTGGAGAAAGTGTTGGATATGTACACTATTGGCAAATATCAGTTTACATTAAAAGGGTTCAAAGCCATTGTTCCAAACATGACCGAAAAAGAAGAAGCATACGTCGTCAGTCAATTGCGTCTGGCACGTGAGGAAGCGGTAGATTATAAAACAATGAAAGGAGAAATTTCGGCTGTTTTCGAAATCTATAAGGATAAATGCGAAAAATACTTCAACGAAAACGGACGCAGTTGGCATCAGATGTACAAAGACTTTAGCAACAAATTAAAAGCTGAAAAGGAAGCAAAGAAAAAAGCTGAGACCCAAAAGAAATAGTTTTTCTTTGATACAATAAAAGATGGCAACCCGAACTTGATTCGTGTTGCCATTTTTCGTTTGCCACCTCTCTCCTCCCCTATGCCGAAATCTCAGAGCAAATCGTGCCGAAATAATAAAATAAAAAGTCCATTTATTCTTTTGAATTAGAAGAATCTCATTTCCAACCCATATTATATTCGCCCTACGCATCAATTTTTGGGTACAAAACAGTCAGTTTCACGTCTTTTTAGTACTTTTGAAAAGTAATTAAAGCCATTCGAATGAAAAATTCCATCAAAAACATAGTAGGTATCTGTACTCTTTCAATTTGCTGCATATCATCCGTATTCAGTCAAAAAACAAGGGAGTATAAACTCTGGTACAACAAACCTGCGCAGGTTTGGACGGAAGCTTTACCTCTGGGAAATGGCCGTTTGGGAGCAATGGTTTTCGGGAATCCGGGTTCGGAGCAGATTCAATTGAATGAAGCCACCATTTGGGCCGGACAACCGAACAACAATGCCAATCCCGATGCATTGACGAATATTCCCAAAGTTCGTGAATTGGTTTTTGCAGGAAAATACCTCGAAGCACAGACACTCGCCACCGATAAAGTGATGGCGAAAACCAACTCGGGAATGCCCTACCAGCCTTTCGGCGATTTACGCATCTCATTTCCGGGACATACGCGATATACCGATTACTACCGCGATCTGAATCTCGACTCTGCCTGCACTTCGGTACGTTACAAGGTAGATGGGGTAACTTACAAACGCGAAACTTTCACTTCGTTTACCGATCAGGTAGTGATTACCCGACTAACTGCTTCGAAAAAGAATAAAATCACCTTCAACGCTATGCTCACCTCGTCGCATCAGGATGTGTTTATTGCTTCCGATGGCAATTGTGTCACACTCGACGGTGTTTCATCGTGGCACGAAGGCCTGAAGGGAAAAGTAAAGTTTCAGGGACGACTCACGGCTAAAATACAAGGCGGAACGATGACCTGTAAAGACGGTGTATTGTCGGTGGAAAATGCTACCGAAGCGGTTTTGTATGTTTCTATTGCCACCAATTTCAACAATTACAAAGACATCACCGGTGACGCACCGGAACGTGCCAAAAGCTATCTGAATAAAGCATTGCAACATTCGTATACCGAAACAAAAAAGGCGCATATTGCTTATTTCAGATCGTTCATGGATAAATCATCCCTGGATCTGGGTGAAAATAAATCGACTGAGACCACCGACAAACGCATTGAGAACTTTGCCAAAACGAATGATAGCCATTTGGTAGCGACTTATTATAAATACGGACGTTATTTGCTTATTTGCAGCTCTCAACCCGGTGGACAGCCGGCCAATCTGCAAGGAATATGGAATGATAAACTATTCCCCTCGTGGGATAGTAAGTATACCACCAATATCAATCTGGAAATGAATTACTGGCCGGCAGAAGTTACCAATCTGACGGAACTGAATGAGCCGTTATTTCGCCTGACAAAAGAAGTTAGTGAAACCGGCAAAGATGCTGCCAGGATTATGTACGGTGTAAATGGTTGGGTATTGCATCATAATACCGATATCTGGCGCATTACAGGTGCTGTGGACAAAGCTTCGTCCGGTATGTGGCTGGCAGGTGGCGCATGGCTAAGCCTGCACTTGTGGGAACATTATCTCTATACAGGTGATATCGAATTTCTGAGGTCAATTTATCCGATTATGAAAAACGCAGCCTTGTTTTTCGACAATGTGATGGTGAAAGAACCTACGCACAACTGGTTGGTGCTATGTCCAAGCAATTCGCCGGAAAATCCTCACGCAGGTAGCAATGGACAAGCCACTACTGCCGGAGGTGTAACCATGGATAACGAATTAATTTCAAGTCTCTGGAACATTATTATTCAAAGTTCAAAAACATTAAACACAGATACTGACTTTGCCAATCATCTGCAAAGCCGGTTGAAAGAGATGGCACCGTTTCAGATCGGTCGTTGGGGGCAGTTACAGGAATGGATGAACGACTGGGACAATCCTGATGATACTCATCGGCATGTTTCACACCTGTGGGGCTTGTTCCCGGGCAATCAGATTTCTCCTTACCGTACTCCCGGCCTTTTTGATGCCGCTCGTACGTCGCTTATTCACCGCGGCGATCCGTCTACCGGCTGGAGTATGGCATGGAAGGTATGTTATTGGGCGCGTTTGCTCGATGGAGATCATGCTTATAAGCTTATTACCGATCAATTGTCTCTGGTTCGCAATGAATTGAAAAAAGGAGGAACATATCCGAATCTGTTCGACGCGCATCCGCCCTTTCAGATTGATGGAAACTTCGGTTGCACAGCAGGCATAGCCGAAATGCTGATGCAAAGTTACGATGGTTTTATTTATCTGCTTCCCGCTTTGCCATCTGTTTGGGATAAAGGAGAGATAAAAGGACTGGTAGCCCGTGGTGGTTTTGAGATGGATATGAAATGGAATGAAAATAAAGTGGAAAAAGTAATTATCAAGTCGCGCATAGGTGGAAATTGCCGGTTGCGATCATTGACTCCACTCATCGGAGCCGGACTGACGGAAGCCACAGGTGAAAATACAAATCCGCTGTATACACTTCCGGAAAATCCGAAGCCGTTGATCAATGAAAAAGCAAAACTTAATCCGGTAGAATTAAAGAAAACGTATCTCTACGACCTGAAAACGGTTGCCGGAGAAAGTTATGAGATCAACGCATTGAAATAAAATCAGTATTGTCTGGTAAACTTCATATATGAAGCTTTGTGAGAGATTTCTCACTTCGTTCGAAATGACAATTAATGTTTTATGTTTGGGGATGGGGTCGGTTGGCGGCTTTGCCGCCGACCGACCCCATCCCTAACGAATAGAGTGTAATAATCTGTCATTCTGAGCGAAGCGAAGAATCTACTGTTTTACCGGATAACAATAAAATAAAAAGATCAGAATACAATTTACACCTAACTAACACATCTTAGAATAAATGAATATCAATTCAAAAAAGAACAGTTGTGCGACATATATCTTGATGGCGGTTATTTTTGCCGTTTCAACGGTAAGCGCTACCACACAAAAAGGCAGCGCACCGAAATGGAGTGAACGCATGGCACGCTCGGAGATGAAACGTTTCCCCGAACCCTGGATGATAGAGAATGCCAAAAAACCTGTTTGGGGATACACCCATGGGTTAGTGGTAAAAGCAATGTTGGAAACCTGGAAATCGTCGGGAAACCGGCTCTACTATAACTACGCCAAGATCTATGCAGACAGTTTAATCGATGCACGGGGCAAAATAAAGATGAATTACCTGTCGTTCAACCTCGACAATGTAAATCCGGGTAAGATTCTGTTTGATTTTTACGCTCAAAGTAAAGACGAACGCTACAAAATAGCCATGGATACGCTTCGCAAGCAGTTGACACAACAACCACGCACGGCCGAAGGCGGTTATTGGCACAAATTAAAGTACACCCACCAGATGTGGCTGGACGGATTGTATATGGCAACTCCTTTTCTGGCACAATACGGAGCTACTTTTGGCGACAAAACAGCTTCAGCAGATGTTGTAAATCAGTTATTGCTGATTGCACGTAAAACCTACGATCCCAAAACGGGCTTATACTATCACGGTTGGGATGAAAGCAAGGAACAGGCCTGGGCAAACAAAACCACCGGCTGTTCGCGCAACTTTTGGAGCAGAAGTATTGGCTGGTACGCCGCTGCGCTGGTAGATGCGTTGGATTATCTGCCTAAAAATACCGAAGGGCGTGACAAAGTACTGGCTATTGTTCGAAATCTGGCAGCATCGCTTATCAGGTATCAGGATCCGGCATCGGGTGTGTGGTATCAGGTGACCGATCAGGGAAACCGCAAAGGAAATTACCTGGAATCGTCGGCAAGTTCGATGTTTGTTTACTTCCTGAGTAAATCTATCAACAAAGGTTATATTGCTAAATCATACACAGTACCCACTACCAAAGCATTCAACGGGCTGATTAATACCTTTATCAAAAAAGAGACCAACGGAACGATAACTATTACCCATTGCTGCGCTGTTGCCGGGCTGGGAGGCGATAAAATTTACCGCGACGGAAGTTTCCAATATTATATAAGCGAACCGGTGATCGAAAATGATCCGAAATCGGTTGGTCCGTTTATACTTGCATCCATTGAATTTGAAAAACTAAAGAAATAAACAGGTTTATGAAGAAGTACTAAGCAAGTGGAAGAATATAATGTCATATTTTCCAACAAAAAATGGAACGCTGATTTTACGGATTGAGCGGATATGAACGGATGATAATTAAACGGATCTAAAACTGATTTTAGTCATGCAAGCATGACAGATCAAATCCTGAAACTATTGAAAATCATTCCGACTTGTCGGAATTAAAATCCGTATAAAAATCCGCTTTATCAGCGTTTATCCGCGTTCTAATCTTATTTTCATTTTGATTCAGTTATACAACATTATATTTATCCAAGTACTAAGAATACAAATAATTATCTAGTGCCATAAGATACCATTGAAATCAGACAAAAACAAAATAAATATTAAGGTGCTCTGCACCTTAGAACTAAAACAATAATTTAATTTCTACAAAGACCCCCGGACGCTGTCCTTTTGGACTTTTTTGAACAAGGTGCAGAGCACCAAAATCTTTGTAGAAACACATTAGAAAGTTATGATAAAGGTGCAGCGCACCGAAATATATTTTTTAAATGAGTTATTGGCAATAAAACAGACAAACAGGGCTCAATAACATCACACATCATTTGCTATAAAAGAAACAGAACATAATGAAAAGATTAATTTTAAGCGCATTTCTGGTATTATCCATTTTTGCGTCAGCACAGTCGAAAACCGCTAAACATCCGTGGGACAACGGAAAACTAAAAGTGAGCGAAAACCACCGTTATCTGCAACACGACAACGGAACACCTTTCTTTTGGCTGGGTGATACCGGCTGGCTATTGCCCGAACGGCTGAACAGAGACGAAGCCGAGTTCTATCTCACCGAATGCAGCAAACGCGGATACAATGTGGTGCAGGTTCAGACCATTGACAAAGTGCCATCACTGAATTATTACGGACAATCGTCGATGCCTGATGGTTTTAATTTTAAAAACATCAACAAAAAAGACCTTTACGGCTATTGGGATCACATGGATTTCATCATCAAAGCTGCTGAGAGAAAAGGTATTTACATTGGCATGGATTGCATCTGGGGTGGATTGGTAAAAGACGGTCTTTTATCGGTAAAAGAAGCAGAAGCCTATGGAAAATTTCTGGGAGAACGTTACAAAAACAGTCCGAACATCATCTGGTTTATTGGTGGTGATATCCGCGGCGATGTAAAACCCGAAGTGTGGGAAGCATTGGCAACCAGCATAAAATCAGTCGATAAAAATCACCTGATGACGTATCACCCACGCGGAAGAACCTGCTCGTCCACCTGGTTTAATAACGCATCGTGGTTGGATTTTAATATGTTCCAGAGCGGTCACCGCCGTTACGGACAACGAAAAGGGGACGGCGACTACACGATTGCCGAAAATACCGAAGAAGACAACTGGCGTTATGCAGAACAGGCACTGTCGTTGGCCACTGTAAAACCCGTTATCGACGGTGAACCATCGTACGAAGACATTCCGCAGGGATTGCACGAAGCAAACGAAACACGCTGGACTGCCAACGACGTGCGTCGCTATGCCTACTGGTCGGTTTTTGCCGGATCGTTCGGACATACTTACGGGCACAACTCCATCATGCAGTTTTACAAACCCGGCGTAAACGCTTCGTTTTTCCCCAGCAGATATTGGTACGACTGCCTGCAGGATGCGGGTTACAACCAAATGAAATACCTGAAAACATTAATGCTTGCCTTCCCCTTTTTGGAACGTGTGCCCGACCAAAGTATCATTGCCGGACAAAACGGCGAACGTTACGACCGCGCCATTGCCACGCGCGGAACCGATTACCTGTTGGTGTACAACTATACCGCCCGTCCGATGCAAATCGACCTGTCTAAAATCAGCGGAGCAAAGAAAAATTGCTGGTGGTTTAATCCTAAAAACGGAGAATTGCAGTTTATCGGCGAATTCGACGGAACTAAAATCACCAATTTTCAACTTGACATTGCCTACAACGCCGGAAACGACCGCGTGCTGATAGCTGTGGATAGCGCCAAAGACTATATAAAGAATTTGCAAGCAAAATAATATCACAACCGAAGGAGATTATATCACTTTGGTACTATCTTTCAAAAACAATGAAATCAAAAGTAATCCTTTTCCTCGCCCTTTTATCATTCAGCGCCACACTGAGTGCCACCATCTCCGTTGCATCCATGCGTACAGAAGGAATGACCAACCCATTGGGAATTGATGTGCAAAAGCCACGCTTTAGCTGGAAAACAGAAGCAACTACTGAGCGCAATGTAATGCAAAAAGCTTATCAGATTCTGGTAGCTTCATCGGCCGCGAAGCTTTCGAAAAACGAAAGCGATGTGTGGAACAGTGGAAAAGTATCGTCGGACGCTTCCATCTGGATTCCGTTTGCCGGAAAACAACTGCAAAGTAATGCAGCATATTTCTGGAAAGTAAAAGTATGGACTAACAAAGGCGAAAGTCCATGGAGTGCCCCTGCATCGTGGAGCATGGGCATTTTGGAAGAGGTGCAGTGGAAAGCACAATGGATAGGACTCGATAAAGCCATGCCCTGGGACAGCGAAACCTTTGCCAGCCGGCTTTCGGCCCGCTACGTGCGCAAAGAATTTCCCATCGGCAAGGAAATTAGCCGGGCTACGGTACATATCTGCGGATTGGGGCTGTATGAATTGTTTATCAATGGACAAAAAGTAGGCGACCAGGTACTGGCACCCGCTCCTACCGGCTACGATAAAGCCGTATTGTATAATACTTTTGATGTAACGTCGCTACTCCGGAAAGGACAGAATGCCGTGGGCATTACACTGGGCAACGGTCATTTCTACAACATGCGTCAGGCCTACAAACCCTGGAAAGTGCCTACTTACGGCTACCCAAAAGTACGGATGATGCTTACGCTTGAATATTCCGATGGAAGCACCGAAAACATAGGCACAAAAGACAACTGGAAACTGACTGCCGATGGTCCCATACGAAGTAATAATGAATACAATGGCGAAGAATATGATGCCCGCAAAGAACTCACAGGCTGGAATAAGCCCGGATACTACGACTCCCAATGGCAAAATGCCGAACGCGTACGCTTTCCCGCCGACGAAGTGCGGGCGCAGATGATGCCCGGCATGAAAGTGCTGGAGAAAATGACTCCCATTTCCATCAAACAGCTCGGAAATAAATACATCCTGGATCTTGGACAAAACATAGCCGGATGGATGCGCATCAACGTGCACGGAAATGCCGGTGACTCGGTAAAATTACGTTTTGCCGAAATATTACAGAAAGATGGGGAGATCTACACCGAAAATCTTCGCAGCGCGCGCTGCACGGATGTGTACATTCTGAAAGGAGACAAGGCCGGCGAATCATGGGCACCCGTATTTATCTATCATGGTTTCCGCTATGTGGAAGTTAGCGGGTTGAAATACGTACCATCGGTTACCGATTTTACAGCTGAGGTGGTGAGCGACGAGATGGAGCAACTCGGAACACTGACTACATCCAACGATGTGCTGAATCAGGTATTGAAAAATGCCTGGTGGGGCATCCGCGACAATTATAAAGGCATGCCGGTGGATTGTCCGCAACGCGACGAGCGTCAACCATGGCTCGGCGACCGGGCTATGGGGTGCTGGGGCGAAAGTTTTCTGTTCGACAACAACCTGATGTATGCCAAATGGGGAAATGATATTCGCGACGCTCAACGCCAGGATGGTTGCATTCCGGATGTGGCACCCGTTTACCTTACTTATTATACCGACAACGTGACCTGGCCTGCTACATTGCCTTTCCTGTGCGATATGACCTATACGCAGTTCGGTAATAAAAAACCCATCGAAGATAATTACGAAGCCATTAAAAAATGGATGGCGCACATGGAGAAAAATTACCTTTCGCCGGACTATTTGATGACGAAAGATGAGTACGGCGACTGGTGTATGCCTCCCGAAAACCTGAAAATGATTCACAGCGAAGATCCAAAACGTATTACCAACGGAACGCTGATTTCCACCGCCTATTATTATAAGATTTTGCAGGTGATGACACGCTTTGCAAACGTGCAGGGACTCAAAGACGATGCGAAAAAATTCAGCGCGTTGGCCGAAAAAGTAAAAACAGGCTTTAATAAAGAGTTTTTCCATAAAGATTCTCTGTTTTATGGCAACAATACAGCCACTTCCAACCTCTTGCCTGTAGCTTTTGGCATGGTGCCGAAGCAATATGTGGATACTGTTTGCAAACAAATTCTGCATACGGTGGTTCCGGCCAATACAAAGTCACAAATAGGCACAGCTGAGCTCAATATAACCTGTGGCGTGGTAGGTATTCAGTGGTTGATGCGCGAATTAAGCCGGATGGGACGTGCCGATGTGGCGTTTGCACTGGCTTCGAACAATAAATATCCTTCGTGGGGTTATATGGCTGTCAACGGAGCTACCACTATTTGGGAATTGTGGAACGGAAACACCGCCAGTCCCAAGATGAATTCGGGCAATCACGTCATGTTGTTAGGCGATTTGCTCACCTGGTCGTACGAAAACATGGCCGGCATCAAATCCGATTATCATCAAGCGGCATTTAAACACATTGTACTGAAACCCGACTTCTCTATTCCCAATCTGGAACATGTTGATGCTTCCTACATCACACCTTATGGTAAGGTAATAAGCAAATGGAAGAAAACACTGATGCATCTTGACTGGGAAGTGAGCATTCCGACCAACAGCACTGCCGAAATACATCTTCCCAATGGAAAAACCGAGCAAATAGGCTCGGGATCGTATCATTTCAGTGTGGCTATTCCACAAAAAAAAGGCATTGTGACCAACGAATTTCTATATGAGAAAGCCGATTTTCCACAAGCCCATTCCGCTACCATCGTTGAGACTAGCGCCGGCGATTTAGTTTCGGCATTTTTTGGCGGAACACGCGAAGGCGCACCCGATGTATGCATCTATACCTGCCGGAAAGACAAAGGCAGCAAAACATGGACGGCTCCCGCTTTGGCTGCCGACGGCGTGCTGAGCCCTGCGCTGCGCAAAGCCTGTTATAATCCGGTGTTATACCAGATGCCCAACGGTCCGTTGTATTTGTTTTATAAAATAGGCAAGAAAGTGTCCGACTGGAAAGGTTATCTGAAGAAAAGCGACGACGGTGGACGCACCTGGAGCCAGGCCACGCCGCTGCCCGACGGTTATCTGGGACCAATCAAGAATAAAATTGTTGATGTCGACGGGAAAGCCATTGCTCCGTCGAGTACCGAAGAAGATGGATGGAAAGTGCATTTCGAAATTGCCGAAGACGGTGGACGCAAAACCCACATTGTTGGTCCGCTCAAAGCAGGTGAAGCTGTTTTAAGCGAACGACAGGCACCACAAACCGGAAATGCCGACAATGATATAGAAGGTGGCGACAATGTAAAAGCTACCACCGTGCAGGCCATTCAGCCTAGCATACTCACTTACCCGGATGGCAAGCTGCAAATCCTTTGCCGGACACGAAATGGAAGAATTGCCACGGCGTGGAGCCGTGATAAAGGCGAAACATGGTCGGATCTGGTACTCACCAGCCTGCCCAACAACAATTCGGGCACGGATGCAGTCAGTTTGCAGGATGGCAGACAAATGCTAATCTATAATGCGGTTGCAACGCCTCCGGGTGCGAAGAAAGGAATTCGTACGCCGCTTAATATTGCTGTGTCCAGAGACGGTATAAACTGGAAAATGATACTTACGCTCGAAGATTCACCCATTTCGCAATACTCCTACCCCAGCATTATTCAGGGTAAGGATGGACGCATTCATGTCGTGTACACCTGGCGCCGTCAACGCATCAAATATATGGAGTTGAAATTATAATGCATCGCCTTAATTTCTACTTGTGAACTAGTAAGAACAAGTTCTTTGCCACGGAGTGGCTAAATGTGCATAACCCCCGGTAAGCGAAGCGCAACCGGGGGATAATGAGAACAGATAATCGGACATTTGATTTTGAATTCGACTAGTCGAATTCAAAATCAAATAACTACAAAAGCAGAGGAATGCTGAGTAGTAACATTTATTCAAACAAAATCAAAGAATGCTGCCCGCTACGAGCAGCATTCTTTTTGATGAAAAACGTAAATTCTCCCCATTATAACACATTCCTATCCGTTTTCATACAAAACGATCAATCTATTTCAATATAACAGGGTTATTATCAAACATCAACAAAAATACTAGAAACTCGACAATAAATAGTTAAATCTTTATTGGTTCACAACAAATAGTTTAATTTATAAAATCCAATAAACCAATAAATTAAAACTAACAAATTAAAACTATCCCAATCAAAAAATGAATTTTGTTAGTAAAAGACAGCAAAAAATTAATCATACCTATTGCAAATTACAATAATAGCATTTATATTTGCATCGAAAATTATCGCTGTTGACCTTTAAGGAGAAGTATTTTGATTTAAAATTTAGAGAATTACTATCCATCATGTAAAATCTAAAATAGCGCCAATATGAATGTTTTCTTTAAATTGCGCACTTACCCAATATGGGCTAAAAAATCTGTCTGTTGTTACAACAGTCCATCAATTGTGCAGACCCCGCACAACATTTTCCTTGTGCCACCAAACAACGTGGTTACTTTTCTCCGGAAAATCATTCACAACATACACATATACCAAAACAATACAAACTGCCGGTTGCTAATGATCAACATCGGCATTATCAGATCTGGTTGCAGACTTCGCAAAACAATCTGAAGACTAATAAAATCAATCTAAAGTAGAAAAAAAACAAACTGCGGACTTAATATTTTCATCTGCAGAGTTAATATTTCAAACTGCAGACTTAATAAAACAATCTGCGGACTTAATATTTTCATCTGCGGAGTTAATAAACTAATCTGCGGAGTTAATAAAGCAATCTGCAGGCTTAATATTTTCATCTGCGGAGTTAATAAACCAATCTGCGGAGTTAATATTTTCATCTGCGGAAAGATTCAAAGCATTTCCAAACTAATAATAAAACGATAAAGACTAAATGTAAAACAGAAAATAATAATCACAATAAACTAATGAATAACGAAACAGATATAACAGAAACTCAAAACAACAAAACAACTTAGAAAAACAGAAAAGCCGGACGAATTAAAACAGAAAAAGTTGGTTATTCTGTTCTTAAAATTATCAACAAATAAAATCTAATTAAAATGACAAATCTTCAAATTCAAAAACTGCGAATGTATATCGCACTAAGTATATTGCTGAAAGAAAATCCGGCTATACTGGCTAAATTACCAAATGGAACTAAGTTATTAACCGCGCTTGACAATGCCATTGCCGACATACAGGCAAATAACCTTCGCCAACAAGAGAGTGACGCTATATTACGCGAACAACTGGAGGAATTACACAAAAATCTGGTGAACAACATCATCGCCACTTCGCGAAAAATGCAGGCTTTTGCCGATTCCAAAAAGAGCAATGCCTTACTGAAAGACATCAAATTCACCAAAACCGACCTGGCAAACATATCGGATATAGAACTGGTGCAAATAGCTAAAAAATTGCATGAAACAGTAAACCTTTATCTGGCTGAACTGGAAAAGTACGAGCTAGATGCTGAAACGCAAAAGACCTTACTAGCCGACATAACCGTTTACGAAACCACTACTCCAAAACTGGACAAATGGTTACGGGATCAAAAAGAAATAACCAATATTTTACGCGTCAACTTTAAAACTGCGGATGAGATTGTAGCCAGTATCGATAAACAAGTAGAAATTGTACACGACTCGGAACCGGAATTTTATAAAAAATACAAAACAACCCGTAAAATAGACGTACCTGTAGATGTAGTCCAATTAGTTGCCAAAATAACCGATGCCGAAAGAGGTACGGGCGTACCAAATGCGACAGTAGCATTTACACTCAACGATAGCACCGCCGAACCGATAGTAAAACAAACTGCCGAAAAAGGTGGATTTCAGATTAAAACTATTGCCAGCGGCATATATACGGTAACCGTGGTGAAACTGGGATACATTACCCAAACATTCACCATCACCCTACCCGGCGATGAACCGTATTCATTGAATGTAAAACTGGTAAAGGGATGAAAATAATCCCCGATTTGATGGTTTGTAAAGACAACGCATGCGTTGTCTTTACGCCATGCATGTACAGACAACGCATCCACGTTCAGACAACGCATGTATGTACAGACAACGCATGCGTTGTCTGTACTATAATATATATGAACGTATAAAATTAAACAAAACATGAAAATAAAACCAACAACTACGA
>Ga0302160_10000147_pt1 | contig 14745 bp, 16 predicted proteins | sample I_Fen_E1_3_FD_193506 | JGI IMG/M metagenome (GOLD analysis project Ga0302160, IMG submission 193506) | Peat permafrost microbial communities from Stordalen Mire near Abisko, Sweden - I_Fen_E1_3 | ecosystem: Environmental > Terrestrial > Soil > Wetlands > Permafrost | place: Sweden: Abisko...
TGAAGCGTACTTCGAGTTCCACGGCGAGACGCTGCTCCCGGATTTGACGCGCTACCCGAACCTGTTTGTCGCGCGGACGTTTTCTAAAACGTATGGCTTGGCTGGGCTGCGCCTGGGCGTGTTGGCCGCCGCGCCCGAGCAGCTCGGGTTCGTGCGCCGGTTCTGCTCTCCGTTCAACGTGAATGCGGTTGCGCTGGCGTGCCTGGAAGAAGCGCTGGCGGATCAGAAGTTCGTCGCTGAATACGTTACGCAGATCAAGCAAGGCCGGGAGCGGCTAGTTCAATTGTGCGACGAACTCGGCCTGCGTTCCTGGCCGAGCCGGGCAAATTTTGGCTTGGTGCGCGTGGGCCCGAGCGCAGACGTATTTGTCGCGGCAATGGCAAGACGCGGCGTGCAAGTCCGGGATGTTTCGGCGAATCCCGGATGCGAAGGATGCGTGCGCATCACGATCGCGACCGGTCCGCAGATGGATGGCGTGCTCGCGGCCATCCGCGAAACAGTGGCTGAGATTCGCAGCTAATGCGTGGTCGTCTGTAGCGGCCGGTTGGATGATCTGTGCCCCGCAAGTTTTCGTCCCAGATAGCGCTGCGCCAGGAAGAGGATGCACAGGAAAATGGCGACTCCAATCAGCGCTCCGTACATGCGCGCGATGGCGGCTGGCCAGTGTTCCGGAGGCACGCCGGTAATGGCGACACGCTCGATGTGGTCGCGAACGCCGGAAATGCCTCCGCGCAAGAGAGACGGAACTAGTTGAAACAGGATCAGCGCGAGGAATAACGCGACCATGAGGCCGACCCCACGCAGGATTGCCAGCACTTGCCGAAGCGTCCAGTCGGGCTTCATACACACAGCAGACACCGGACACGTGTGGAAAGTTTCCTGGTGGTCTAAGCGCCGAGCCGCGTTTCCCATTATCATGGAGAGTTTTCTACCCGATTTGCGGGTATCCGCGTTGATCCGCGGCGAAGACGTTTCTAGCTAGCTACTAAAGGCTAAGTGCTAAATGCTGATCTTCCGCAAACCTCTCCCCGACGTCGAACATCCTGAGATGCCCGCCGATGTGGTCATCGTCGGCGGCGGGCCCGCGGGCATGGCCTGCGCCTTGCGGTTGTCCCAGTTGATTGACGATCACAATGCGCGGCATCCGGAAGCACAGCTCTCCAAGGAAAACATTTACGTGCTCGAAAAGGCCCGTGAAGCAGGACAGCACTGCCTGTCGGGCGCGCTGCTCGATCCGCGGTCAATGAAAGAACTATTGCCGGGATTCGAAAGCGAAGCGCCGCTCGACGCCGAAGTCCACAAGGAAGGCGTGTACTTCCTCACCAAAGATAAGCATTACAAGTTTCCGGTCACGCCGCCGCCCATGCAGGACCACGGCAACTACGTGATCTCGATCAACAAGTTCGTGAAGTGGCTGGCGGGCAAGGTGGAAGAAGCGGGGATCACCATCTTCACCGGATTTGCCGGGTCCGAACTGCTGTACGACGGCAACCGTGTGATCGGAGTGCGCACCGACGACAAGGGCGTGGACAAGCAGAACCAGCCGAAGTCGAACTTCGAGCCGGGCTACGATGTGAAAGCGAAAGTCGCCGTGCTGGCTGAAGGCACGCGCGGGTCGCTCACCAAGCAACTGATCCAGAAATTCGATCTGATGAAAGATCGCAACCCGCAGACCTACGGCGTGGGTGTGAAGGAGTTGTGGGAGGTGCCGTCTGGGCGCATCCAGGCGGGCGAGGTTATCTACACGATGGGGTACCCGCTGACCACGAAGGAATACGGCGGCGCGTGGATTTACGGGTCGAAAGACAACATCGTCTCGCTCGGCTTCGTTGCGGGGCTGGACTACCAGGACCCGCGGCTCGATCCGCAACATGTGCTGCAGGCGTTCAAGCAGCATCCGCTTATTGCCGACCTGCTGAAGGGCGGAAAGATGATCCGCTATGGAGCAAAGTCGCTGCCCTATGGCGGATGGTGGTCGCTGCCGCCGCTCGGTGGAGACGGCTGGATGATCGTCGGCGATTCGGCAGGCTTCCTGAATTCGCAGCGTTTGAAAGGCATTCATCTTGCGATCAAGAGTGGGATGCTGGCAGCCGAGACTGCGTTCGAAGCCCTGGTTAAGGGCGATTCGTCGTCGGCCATGCTGGGCAAGCTGACCCGGCGCGTCGAAACCAGCTGGATCAAAGACGAACTGTGGCCAGTGCGCAACTTCCACCAGGGATTCGAGAAGGGCATGGTCGCCGGCATGTTCAACACCGCGCTGCAGGAACTTTTTGATGGCGGCCTGCGCAAGCGCGTGCCGTCGCATGCGGGACACGAGAACATGAAACCCTTGTCCACGTTGCCCGCGGATGGCGGTCCGGAAGCGCACATGCTCGGCCCGGCAAAGGGCGATGGCAAGCTGACCTTTGACAAGCTCACCGACCTGTATCACTCGGGGACAAAGCACGAAGAGGACCAGCCTGCGCATCTGGTCATCCACGACACGAACATCTGCAATGAGCGTTGCGTGAAAGAATTTGGCAACCCGTGCCAGAATTTCTGTCCCGCGAACGTGTACGAGATGGTGGACGACAGCGCCGTGCCGAACGGCAAACGCATCAGCCTGAACGCGGCGAACTGTGTGCACTGCAAGACGTGCGACATCCAGGACCCGTATCAGATCATTACATGGGTTCCGCCGGAGGGCGGGGGTGGGCCGAATTACGACGGGATGTGAAGAGACCCTCAGCCACTACGTTTTGTTGGTAGCTGCGAACGACAGGTTGGCAGCCGTGATCGGCTGGTCGGTGTAGTTCTCAAAGTGGGTATTCGAGATTTCCTGCCAATCGCCCTGGCCGTGCCGGCTGATGCTGAACCGCATCCAGTGCTGATTGCAGTCCTTGCACCGCTTGATCTCGACCAGTGAGCGCAGTGACGTCCGGACGTTGACCGGCTTCGCGTCGCCGAATACCGCATGCATCGCAATCGCTTCCTGAATCCTGCCGGCATTGACCTGCTGTTTCATTTGGGCAGCACACTCATCGATCTTCTTTCGATCCGTTGTGAATCTCGCTTGCTTCTCTTTGGCAGCTAGATACTTGGCGCACCGCCGGCAATATGGCAAAGCCTCCAGATAGAGGTAAATGACGAACCCGCCTGCAGCAAAACCAACGACCTGCAACAGGGCGTAAAGATAGCCCCATAACCCAAGTTGCACCGCCGAGCCAATGCCATGGCTCCCGACGCCGAACTGCACCGACTGATGAGAGAGCACGAAACTCAGGAACCCGGCAAACGAAACGAATTCTCGCGCGGCTTTCCCGTCGACCGTCAAGAAACGATAGTCGAGATAGTGAACAAGAAAGAACGTCGCGATCGAGACGGAGACGATGCTCCCCAGCAGAACCTTGGTCGGCCGATGATTGATCGCCCGCGCTCCGTAGTAGTAACCGGATGCCCCGGCAAATCCAGAGGCAAGCGCTCCCACCGGAATGATGAACCAAAACGTGTAGCTGTACAGTGAAAAGCCGAAAAGGGTGTCCAGCCCAGCCAGGATCGCAGCGGTGATGAAGCTGGTCGCCGCTCCCAGGCAGGTAATCAGCAAGTCCTGAGCAACTCCACCGTTATCGCTGTGCATTCCAATCGGCCCCGCTGTATTCATCGTTTACCCCTTAAGGGAAATTCTCACTTAGCTGGAGTCTCGTCTCAAGGGCACCAAGGGGTTGGCACGTTCGAAGCGTTTCTGAACAGTTGGCCCTGGCAAAATCGAAGCACAAGGGGACTTAGGAAGGGTATCCGCGGCCGGGCCCAAGGCCTGAAGCTCAGAGTCTACCCCTATGCCCGCGGCCCCTTTTCCCTGCCTCTCCTTCCACCCCGGGTATATACTTTGCGGGTGGTTTTTGGCTGGAACCCGGCTTGGGCCGGGCGCGGAGCGCTGCTTCTTCATTCATACAGCTCCGCCATAAAATGCTGGCACCACGGGACCTATAAGTTATTCACCCGGTGGACTGCCGGCGCGGGACGGGGCGTGCTGCCTTGTTCCGGGGAGGTCTATCCGTGGACTTTGTTTTCATACGCCTTGTATTCGTCCTATTCGTTGGTTTTACCTGCTATCGCATTCAGCCGTTCGGCCTGCCTTCCAACCTCGATGCCGGCGTTGGCGTGCTGATCGGCGCGGCGATCATCGTTTTCGAGTGGCGCTTGCGGGCGGTAAGCCTGAAGCGCCTGATCGGAGCGGCGATCGGCAGCATCCTGGGTATCGTCGGCGCCTACCTTTTCGCGCTGGTCATCCGCAACAGCATCCCGCCGGGCAACACCCAGAGCTTTCTGCAGATCATGGTCATGCTGATCATGGCCTACGTGGGATTGGCGGTCGGGGCCAACAAGGGCGACTTGCTCAACCTGGCGGCACTGGGCGGAATCTTTGGGGGCGAGAAGCAAGGCAAGAAGAGCTACAAGATCCTCGATACCAGCGTGATTATTGACGGCCGCATCGCCGACATCGCGGAAACAAGTTTTCTCGATGGCATCATCGTGATCCCGCAGTTCGTGCTGCGCGAACTGCAACTGGTGGCCGATTCGGCCGACTCGCTCAAACGCAATCGCGGGCGGCGGGGGCTCGACATCCTGCAGCGCCTGCAGAAGGCCAACACGTTGCAGATCCAGATCGTGGAAGATGATTTTCCCAGTGTCCGCGAAGTGGACATGAAGCTGATCGAACTGGCCAAACTCTACGAGGGCAAGATCATCACCAACGACTTCAACCTGAACAAGGTCGCGCAGCTGCAGGGTGTGGCCGTGCTGAATATCAACGAACTGGCGAATTCGCTGAAACCCATCGTGCTGCCGGGCGAGGCGATGCGGGTGTTCATCCTGAAAGAAGGGAAAGAATACAACCAGGGCGTGGCTTATCTGGATGACGGCACCATGGTGGTGGTGGATAACGCCCGCAAGATGATCAGCAAGACGATCGACATCTCGGTGACATCAGTGCTTCAGACCACGGCGGGTAAGATGATCTTCGGCAAGTGGGATGAGCGCTCCGCTGCCCGGCAGGAGGCGCCCAAGGTTACGGCGGTGGGGCCGCTGGCCTCGCCCGGTGTTTCTTCGCTGACGGATTCCGACGCCAAGAAGACCGCTCCCGTCGCCGCGGACCGGCCGCAGGGGTAAGGGGCGGGCAGAAGCGAGTCACTCTTGGAGGCACATTTTACGAAGTCGCCGCCTCCAGCGATTGCACCTTGATTGTGCTGCCTTCCAGCGTGCCCATTACTCGCACTCTCTGTCCGGCTAGCTTGTCAAAGTACGGTGAGTCTCCTTTGATCAGGTAGACCTTGTCGCCATCAACCAGCGCCCAGGATGATCCCTGCTTTACGCAGATGCGGGCGCAATCGCCTGCAGTGAGCCCGGACTTGCTGGGATGACGTGCGCCGCAATGCGCGTCCGTGAGCACGCCCGTGAAGGTCTGAACCTTGGCAGAGTTCGGAGCAGTGTCGGGCTGCGACGAGCCTTCATTCTGGCCGAAGGCGAGCGCAGCGGTGCCGGTGATGGCCGCGATTGCGAAGGCAAATACAATTGCTGCCGTCACGCTCAGAGCGATGGTGTGGAACCAGAATTTTCCAGGATGCATGTTTCCTCGCCGCGACCCGCGAACGCTCGTTCCGGACCGCGCCTTCCTAGACGCACGTGGCGTACCACGTGTTGCCACTGCCCTCAACTGGAAGTCCCCTGTTGTGTTCAACTTGGTCGCGTCAGGTGAATTCCGGCAGGATCTACCGTGTTTCAAACGGGAAGAATTTACCTCAACCGGCTGCGGTTTCTGCGCGGCCTAGCTTCGGCCGATTTGATACTTTCCCGACCGCGCTCTTATATACTGAACGCCCGTTATGAAGGTATTTGTGATTGTTCCGGCGGCCGGACTGGGCACGCGCATGGCTCCGGTCACAACGGACAAGAAAAAGTCGCCCAGCAAACAGTTCAAGCAACTGGGCGGAGTGCCGATTCTCGTCCACACGCTGCGGAATATCACCGCCAGTCCAGAGGTTTATGAGATCGTAATCGCGCTGCGGAAAAATGAAATCAGCGGATTCCGTGCACAGTTGGAGAAGCAGTACCCGGAGATTCTGCGCACCCGGTTGCAGATGGTCGAAGGCGGAGAACATCGGCAGGATTCCGTGGCCAATGCGCTGGCCGTGGTGGCGGCCGATCCGGATGACATCGTCCTGATACACGACGGAGTGCGCCCGTTCGTCACGCCGGAGATCATCAATGAGGTGATCGCGGCCGCGGAACGGCACGGGGCGGCGATTGCGGGCGTCCCTGCGTCCGACACGGTAAAGCAGGTGGATCGCACCGCGGAAGGCGCGCTGATCACCGCGACAATTCCCCGTGAGCACATCGTAATGGCACAGACACCGCAGGGCTTTCGGTACTCTATTCTGAAGAAGGCATTCGACGACGCGATCGCCGACGGCTTCGTGGGAACCGACGAGGCCTCGCTGATCGAGCGCACTGGACATCCGGTGGCGGTGGTCATGGGATCGCCGCGCAACATCAAGATCACGACGCCGGCGGATATGGAGTTGGCGGAGTTTTATCTAAAGGCAGGTTGCTAGTTTCTGGTTGCTAGTTTCTAGTCGGGGATGCGAACTGCTCAGGTCCAGCAATAGGCATCGCTCGGGAATAAACGAGAAACCAGAAACGATAGACTAGAAACTACCGTGCCGCAAATCTCACAACCCGCTCTCCGCATCGGCAACGGCTACGACTCGCACGAGTTCAAGGCGGGGATTCCGCTGAGGATTGGCGGCCTCACTCTGCCGCACGACCAGGGTCTCGGGGGGCATTCCGACGGCGACGTCCTGCTGCATGCCGTCACGGATGCCCTGCTGGGCGCCATCGCCGGGCCTGACATCGGGTCGTTGTTCCCGCCCTCGGATCCGAAGTGGAAGGGAGCCGATTCGGCGGTCTTCCTGCGCGAGGCGTTAGGGCGAGTCAAGGCGGCTGGATATGGGTTAGTGAATCTGGACTCAGTCTTGATCCTGGCGGCGCCGAAGATCGGGCCCCACGCGGATGCGCTTCGTCAGCACCTGGCGGAATTGTGCGGGATCCCAGCGGACTGCGTCGGCATCAAGGCAAAGACGCCGGAGGGGACGGGAACAGATAATGCGGCGATCGCGCATGTGACGGTGTTGCTCCAGAGGCAAAACTAAGGCAACTCGCCAACGCGGCTAACCATTGGCCGTCTCAAACTCTCCCGCCAACTCAGAGTGTTTGACCCGCGCGGCCTCAATGAACGCGCGGAAGATTGCCTGCGCAGATGCCGACAGTTCCGGCGCGTCGTTGACCGACCGTTCCGGGTGCCACTGTACCGCCAGCACAAAATGACCCGGCAGAGTTCCTTCGAGAGCTTCGATGACGCCGTCCACGGGAGAGCGGGCCACTGCACGCAGGCCATCTCCCACTAAATCTGCCGACTGGTGATGCGAAGAATTCACGGCGATGGCCTGTTCCTTAGCGCCGGTAATTTCCGCCAGCAGTGATTCGGGTTCGATTTCTACAGTGTGAGCTTTGGGCACTCCCCGTCCAGGGCTGTGATTGATCTTCGATTCGATGTGCTGCACGAGTGTCCCAGAGCGGTACACGTTCAGGGCCTGCAATCCGTAGCAGATGCCAAGCACGGGCTTGTGCATGTTGTAGGCATCCTGCAGAAGCAACTCGTCGACCGTGTCGCGCTTGCTGTCCGCGGCTGAGGTCTTGCGGTTGCGCTTTGCACCGTATTTCTGTGGTTCGATGTCGGCCCGACTGCCGGGCAGCAGCACCGCGTCGCAGCGCTCGATCTGCTTCATGATCTGCGCGGGAGTCTGGTTCAGTTCGATGCGCACCGGCTCTCCACCGGCCAGCCGGACCGCTTCTTCATACGGGGGCAGCGATCGCTCGGCATAACCACGGTCGCCAGAGTGAGGAATGGGAATGGCGATCCTTGGCTTGATCCCTGGCGCGGTGGTCTTCAACTGGCGCGCTCGATTCCCGCCAGCGTCTTCCGATGCCGGTAGTGGCGGATTTCCATCACCAGCGACAAGGTGAGCACGATGATGCCCACGCTGATCGCAAAAGGGAAAGCGACGTGCCGGTACGCGAACGGCAGATTGGGCGCGACATGCTCCACCTGCGAGTACACGATCGTGCCCAGGATGCTCAGCAGCAGGGCGACGGCAAACGCCAGCAGGGTCAGCAGAGAAGTCATGAGCAGCACGCGAAACGGAATTGCAATCCACCGCGGGCGGCTTGAAATCGCTTCCGGCATGGTTCTAGGCTACACCATCGCTGCCCGTGGCCTCCAGCGACGGTAGGGTGGCTGAGCTACAATAAACACCATGTCGCAAGCCACCTCGGCGATTACCCGCACCCCCGCGGACATCGTTCGAACCACCCCGGTTTCTCAGGCGCCCAACGGTATTTGTTACGCCCGTTCCGGGGAAGTCACCATTTCCGAGCACGATCTGGACAGGATGATCGCCGCTGTGCCCGGCGCCGCCGCGGCCGCGCTCGCCCGCAAGGCTTACTACTTCGTTCCGCTCACCGTCAGCCAGGGCGAGGAGACGCTGATTGCCGACCGCTACGATGTCGCGCTGAGCGAGAATGCCGTTTGCCACCGTAATCTGAATCTGGGCGATGCGCAGTGTGTGTTCATTTCCACCCGCCTGATGGACGACAAATTCTCGGTCGCGTTCGAGTTCTACATCAACGTCGGGCATGCCCTGGTCGAGCGCGCGGGCGTGTCGCAGCCGTTTGCCGAGGTCGCATGGCAGCAGGTGGAAGCTGGAGTTCGAGGGGAAACTTCGCTGGATGCGTGGGAGTCGCGCAAAATGGCAACCGGCTCCGGACCCGACGCCGAGAAATTCAAGAACGAATACTTGGCAGCCACCTTCGCCGACGCGATTTCCATCTACCTGCTCTCGCTTTACCTCGACGTGGACTATCACGACCTGCGTGAGAGGGACTATCCTCTGCTCGCGCCTACGCCGCTCGCCGAAAGGCTGCGCAAAATCGCCGAGATCTTTCCGCCCAATCCGGGATTCGAGTTCAACATCTACTACCGCCGCCGGGCATAGCCGAGTACGGAACAAGTGTGAGACTCGTATCAGGGCATCGCTTTAGCGATGCCGCGAACGTCTCATTTTCAATCGCCCCTTCAGGGGCCCAATTGGAAAGACGTTTCCCCGCAGCCTGCCGACCCGTTCGGCATTCCACTGTGAACCACCTCTAAAGCAAAGCTAAAAGCGAAACTGAGAAATTCAGTTCTTGAGGACTGCGGGCCGCTGATTGTCACCAAAAAATTTCAGGGGCCGGGTGTGGGTCCGGCCCCTGTTCCCCGAGCACACGCGTCACAGCGGCGTAAGCCCCGTGTGAGTCCCCCACGACCTTTGCGTCGTATGGCGCGTTGAGCCCGTTGAAACTGTTTCCCGCACTGCCCGTACCCGCGCTAAAGACAATGAGTAGAAAGCGCAAGTACCTGCAGGTACAACTTGCCGTTGAATTTAGGCTCAGGCCTCGGGGGAGTTGTCAAAAGCCTGTCACTTTCTTGTTAAATCAGGTGGAAACAGCTTTCTTGACGCTGGCGGCAACGAGTGGAAGCCGATGCAGGAACATCCGTAGCCTATATTTATCAATAGTTTAGCTACGCTCATGGCTCGCCGCGCACTCAAACCGGCGTTGATAGCCCAAAACGTTCCCAATCCTCGCGCGTCAGAAACAGAGGTACAGTACTGAAGGGGTGATTCCGAAGCGATGTTTGTCCAGACTGAACAAGGGGCGTGGGGTCGTGCCAGGACCCGCGGAATTCTGGGCGCATCCATCGCGGCGCATCTCGGATTGCTGGCCGTTCTTCTTGCGCTGCACCCCGAAGCAATCCGCTTGACGCCAGTCTGGGTCGCGCACGGCGACAGCGGAAAGAACTACCGGGTTATCTACGCGCCATCAGGCGGGAACGAGGTGGCTCCGCCGGACATCCAGAAGTTCACGGCGCCTCGCGCTGCTCCTCGCCGCAAGTTCCACAACCGCCCCCACCCCATCGAGACCACGCCCGCGATTGACGCTGAGATCGCCGAGAAGAGTTCGCACGCAGGTTCACCACTCGGCACGACCATTACCGGCATGGTTGCCGGACACGAAGTGAAGCTGGCATTCCCCCTGGTCTTCCCCGACCCGCCCATTCCGCGCTCCGAACTTCCACAGGGCTTGCAGGGAGACGTAATCGTGGAGGTCACGATCGACGCCCAGGGGCAAGTCGTCGAAACCAAGGTATTGCAGGCAATCGGTCACGGCCTCGACGAAAAGATACTTACTACCCTTCGCACCTGGAGGTTCACCCCGGCCACACTCGACGGAGTTCCCGTCGCCTCCAAGCACGACGTTCACTTCCACTTCCCGTCGTAAGGGCAGTGCATAGTGATTAGTGATTAGAACGCCCCATTGTCAGCGACTCTCGGCGCTTCTGACCACTAATCACTAACCACCAACTACTGCTGTAATGCACCTCGGTACCCTTGGCGCGCAGAGCCTTTTCGGCTTATGCTGAATCTCGACCCGGTACTCAGGTTCCGATCCGATGATTCCGCTTCGTCTCTATATGATAGTTGTGGGTGCTGCCGGCGCCGCCGCGGCCAGCTACGCGCTGGTGCGGCGCAAGGCCAAGACCGCCGACGACATCGAACGGGAGCGGCGCACCTGGCTCAGCGGTGTGGGGCGCATTACCGACGGCATGGTCATTGACGTACAGGAAATTTCTCCGAATGACAGTCCGGCGGCGACGATGCTGATTTTCCAGTACGACGTGGCGGGCGTCTCCTACGAAGCCTCCCAGGACGTAACCTACCTGCGCCAGTGGATCAACCTGCATTCCTGCCGGTTAGGGCTGCCGACCTCGGTGAAGTACGATCCGCACAATCCCGGCAACTCGATGGTGATTGCGGAAGGCTGGATCGGGCTGCGGCAGTAGAGGTGCACGGCGATTGACGAAATCGCATTCGATAGGGCGAAGAAACACTACTTCCAGAACGTGATCACAATCAGATAGGCCGCTTGCGCCGCGGCCATGGTGATCCAGATGCGCTGGCGGATTTTCGAACGGCGCAGATCGCGGCGGACTCCCGCCTCGGTCGGGTCCGCTACCCGGGTCTCTTGCGGGTCAGCCGGGGGCGTCACAACAATCGGGCGAACCACGGAATCGGCGACCTTCGGCTTGTCCGGGTAAAACACCTTCGGAGTGCTGATCACTTCCGACCAGAGCGGTAACAGCAGCCACGATTTCGGCATCACCTCCACCATCGGTTTGGAGGTCAGTTGCAGAGCCGGCTGCCGTTCAGGGGCAACCCGATCGGCAAGATTGCGCAGCAGCGAACTCCACCAGAAGTGGCTGAGCTGATCGGTAATCAACTCCCCGACCTCAATCGGCCGCGACTCCAACTCCAGGGGCGGCAAGGTCTCGGGTGAGATCACGTCCCCGATGTTGGTGAACACGGTGCGAAACCAGGGCAGGCTCAGGCGGTCTCCGAGCAGCAAGCCCACATTCACCGGTCGTGACGTCAACTGCAGGGGCGGCAGCTTCTCGGGCGCAAGCGTATCGCGCAGGTTGCCGGCCAGAGACTTCCACAAAGGCTGGGTAAGGCTATCGGGCGGGAGTAGATCAAACGGGATCCCGGGCAGGACTGGTTCGGTTTCCTGGTACCACGCTTCGGCGGCATTCGAACGATACGGCATAAGGGTCTAGTAGCTGATGGTAGATGGCGCGGCTTCGCCTGTCACGCGTCTTTACGCACCTTTACGAGGCAAACTCCCAGCCCCTATCAAGAGAGATGCCAAGGCCAGGAGGACGTGCCGCTTTCCCCCGTGATCCCCGGTGCTCCCCGTGGTTAAGGCTTTTGGTCTTAACCACGGCCGACACAGAGGGCCACAGAGAACGTCATTCGCACACTGCCTCTCGAATAACCTTTCCGGTGATGGCGGAGATTGCCACGAACGATCTTGACCTTTTCAGCCGCTTCGCTGGGCGGTGCTGGCCAGGCGCTGGTACTCGACGTCGGAGTTCTGGCCCAGGAGCACCCAAAGCGTGTAGATGCCGAGGGCGGTCAGTAAAGGCGGGTGGAAGAGCGCCAGAACGCCCACCAGGATTGCCGGGACCCGAGCCCAGGGCTGGTGTCGCATCAGGCCCCACCCGACCAACAGGCCGCTGGCGCCAATCAGCAGAAGGCTGCCGCCAATCACCATCATTACCAGCGGGCCAAGGTTGCGGGCCACCGCGCTGGAGAAAGGTATCGCGACACGGATCAGACCGCTCAGAAACACCAGGAAGAATGCCGGAAGCAATGTGAGTCCACCCAGGACCATCCACAAAATCCCCAGCGTCGACAGATGCTGCTGAAGCCGGGTCGTCGCGTTTGCTGGGACAGGGGCCTGCGCCGGTTTGCCGCAGCGGGGGCACAGCGTGAAATCAGACTGGAGTTGCGTGCCGCATTGATTGCAAAACATGGGGACACCTCTGCACCCTCAATACTTAAGCATACGCAAGGACCGTCGAAAAGTTCCGGGCTCGGACCCGTCGTGCCCCGCCGTTGGGCTCGTTTGGGGAGACGGGAATGTCCAGGAACTCCCATTCACTTCGCAGGTACATGGCCTTTCATGCCGTTGAGGATTGCGTCCATTTCAAGCACAATCGGGCCATGACGGGATTCAGGCCGGGGGGAAACCTCGGGTGGGCGGTGCTCGTGCTGTTGGTGGCGGCGATGGCTACCCCGGCGCGCGCCAAGGATCTCGCCCTGATCTCAAACAAGGCCGGCGGCATCGGCGCCATCACCATGGCCGATCTGGTCAAGGTCTGCAAGGGGCAAACTGGACACTGGCCCGATGGCAAACCGGTCACCCTGGTCATGCGCGAGCCCGGCTCCGCCGATATGAAGATCGTGGTCGAAAAGGTCTACAGCCTGAGCCCGCAGGAACTGCGGGAACTGATTACGGTCGCCAATCACGGCCGCTCTGACCGTCCGGCCATCATCGTGGCGAATTCCGATGAAGACGTGATCCACCGCGTGCAATCATCCCCCGGGACGGTTGGTCTGGTGGACGTGTATTCCATCACCGGGGCAGTAAATGTCGTCAAGATCGGCGGCAAGCTTCCGCTGGAAGCTGGATATCCGCTGCACGGAAACTGAATCGGCTTTTCCCCGCCCGAGAGCGAGAGGATCGGACTTGAACAAACCCGCCCCAGCGTCGGTCTCAGCTTTTAGCAGGCTTCGGCGTTTCCCGCGCCACCGCATGGACGTCCACATTCAGGTGGCGACCTTCCGCGACGGCGACACCATCACGCTCTGGGGCCGAACCAGTGAACTGGGGCAGGACGGCGTCGGCGCGACGCTGACCGGAGAACTGGCGCCTGGGGAAGTCGTCTCCATGGAGTTTCCCATCCCGATCTCGCCGCACCTGGTTAAGATCCGTGCCATCGTGCGCTACCGGCAGGGACTGCACTGCGGATTTGAGTTTCTGATCATGACCGACGAACAGCGGCAGACGCTCGCCCGGATCTGCGAGATGCTGGCGAGTACCTACTAAGCGCTTGTGATTCCAGCCGTTTCCGAGGATTTGCCATTACCCCGGTAACTTTCGATACGACCCTCACGGTCGGTACCATCCCAATAAGCTCTTGGTGCGATTGGGAAGGATCTTGTCATGGGGGAGAAAGTCACCCCGCCAGCGGAGTCGTCCGAACTGCTGCGGGCGAAGGCTCTGCGCGAGGCCCTCGATCGCGGTTCCCCGCCCATCCTGAGCGCGGCTACGCAAACGCAAAGCGTGCCGAGCTACCCTCCAACCAACGGTCATCCCACCAAACCCAGTTTTGACATCGAGAAAGCCCATCTCGAACAGATTGTCGAAAATGCTCCCGAAGCCATCAGCATCATTGGCCCCGAAGTGCGGATTCTGCGCATTAACGCGGAGTTCACACGCTTGTTCGGGCTGAGTTCGGAAGAGGCAGTCGGGAAAACAGTGGATTCACTCATTGTGCCGCCCGACCGCTACGCCGAAACCGCGTGGATTGGCGAGAGCGTCAGAAAGGGAAATAAGCTCTCCCTCGAAACGCGCCGGCGGCGAAAGGACGGATCGCTGGTGGATGTGCTGCTCTCGGTCTCCCCGGTCATGGTCAACGGCCAGAAGGTTGCCACCTATGCCTCGTATCGCGACATCACCGATCAGAAGCGCGCCGAGGAACTGAATTCGGCGCTGTATGCCATCGCAGCCCGCACGCACTCCGCGGAAGATCCGCAGGAATTCTTTGCCGCCATTCACAACATCGTTGGTCAGCTGATGTATGCCCGCAATTTCTACATCGCTCTCTATGACCCGGTGACGCAGCTTCTTGGCTTTCCCTATTTTGTAGATGAAGAAGACCCTGCTCCAGCGCCCAAGCGGCTGGGCCGCGGGCTTACCGAGTACGTGATGCGAACCGGCGAGCCGCTGCTGGCGACCCCCGCGATCTTCGATGCACTGGTGCACCAGGGGGAAGTTCAACTCATTGGCGCATCCTCGCTGGATTGGTTGGGTGTTCCTCTGAAAAACGGCAACAACTGCATCGGCGCGCTGGTCGTACAGAGTTACACCCCGAATGTCCGGTTCGGAGAGCGGGATCGTGAGATTTTGAAGTTTGTTTCGCAGCAGTTGGCCACCGCGATCGAGCATAAACGCTACGAGCAGGCGTTGCGCCGGTCGGAGGCACGCTAT
>Ga0302160_10000166_pt1 | contig 13842 bp, 10 predicted proteins | sample I_Fen_E1_3_FD_193506 | JGI IMG/M metagenome (GOLD analysis project Ga0302160, IMG submission 193506) | Peat permafrost microbial communities from Stordalen Mire near Abisko, Sweden - I_Fen_E1_3 | ecosystem: Environmental > Terrestrial > Soil > Wetlands > Permafrost | place: Sweden: Abisko...
GAACCCTGGTTATAATGCAGGTTCGTACCCAACTCCCAGAACTATTATGTTTGGAGTTAATTTAAGTCTTAAATAATCTATAAAAAATAGTATGAAAAACATAAAATATATTCTTGCAGCAATGTTGTTTGTAGCATTGTTCGCCTCCTGTGACAATAAGTTAGATGTCACAAATCCAAATCTACAGACTTCTGCTGATTTTTGGAAAACTGAAAGCGAAATAGCAGAAGGCGTAACGGCCATTTACAATCGTCTTATTTTAGATGGAACTTATATGCGGACACTCCCCTTGCTTGAGGATGTTCGCGGGGACGATGTTCATTCGGAATCTCCCTGGACTATCTATCCATTGACAGGTAATTTTACGGTTCAGGCAGATTATGATGTATTGCAGTGGCCATGGAGGGATTTGTATCAGTTGATTGCTAAAGCCAATTTGGTATTTTATAATGCTCCGAATGTTACATTTACCAGTTCGGATTACAAAAATAGATTATTAGGTCAGGCATATTATCTTCGTGCACTCGCGTATTATCAATTAATGGAAAATTATCAGGTAGTCCCATTAGTTCTTACTAAGCCTCTTGATCAAAAGGATTATTACCCAGCTACAGCAACACGTGCACAGATATTTGCAGCCATTGAGTCTGATTTATTGAATGCGCAATCTATGCTGCCTAAAACGTACTCTGATGTGACCGGAGCCGATAAAGGACAAAAAGGAAGAGCCACCTGGGGTGCTGCCACAGGATTGCTGGGAAAGCTCTATATGATAGAACAAAAATGGTCTGATGCTGCCACACAACTGAAGGCTATTATTGACTCCAAACAATATAGTTTAGTTGCAAATTATGGCGATAATTTTAGCATGTCGAATGAAAACAATTCAGAATCATTATTCGAGGTACAGTTTTTAAATGGCGTTGGAACAACCGAAAACTGGTTGGGAGATCCTACTTCTTCATGGAAACAAGCAAGTTGCCAGGATTATTGTTATGGAATATCCGCATTCGGAGCTTGGGAAGATTTTCATCCTACTAAATGGCTTTATAATGAATTTAAGAAAGAAAGATGTACTGATGGAAAGCTAGATCCCCGACTGTACTGGACTATCGTGTCGTATGAAAAAGAATATGATACGTATCCTACTACCGATGGACGGTCAAACACTATTTTTGGAATACAACCTTATTCAACAAATAAAATTGATAGCACTAACACTAAAATTTATATTGCAAAGTATACCTATGCACGCCTGAGTGGACATACTTCTGAAGGTGATGGATCCAGAGATAATTCCGGTATAAATTATCGAATTATGCGTTATGCCGAGATTCTTCTCCTTTATGCCGAAGCATTAAATGAGATAAACGGACCTACATCAGATGTATATTCATATATACAGGAAGTTAGGACCAGAGCTAATTTGCCCAACCTTGCAACTACGCAACCAAACTTAAGTCAGGCTCAAATGAGAGATCAGATTGCTCATGAAAGAGCGTTGGAATTGGGAATTGAAAGTGTCCGGTTCTTTGATATTATGCGCTGGGGCTGGTTGTCTGATGCAACAAAACTTGCCACAGTCAGAAGTCATGACTCTGAATTTAATACATGGGCAGTTGGCCATGAATATCTTCCGGTTCCTCAATTGGAATTAGATGACAATCCAAATTTAACTGGAAATTCAGCCAATTAATATTTTATTCATGCCCTTGCTTAAAATAGCAAGGGCATGTTTATTCCATTCTAAAATAATAGATTAAAGCTATTCTTATGCATAAGTACCTCGCTCCTTTTATTATTGTACTTCTCTCTTTCTCTTCTTGTTCAAAAACTGATGTACCAAACAGTACAACTTCAGGAGGAACTTCTAGTGATACAACCACAACAGCGTTTGATATCAATTCTATTGGTGATACTTATGCTAATCTGGCATCTTTTGATTATTATGATAAATGGGGATCTTATAACGTACATGATCCATCCATAAAGAAATTTGGAGATTATTATTATTGTTATTGCACTGATGTTGGATATGGTATCACCGTGCGTTCAGGCATTCAGATCAGAAAGTCAAAAGATCTTGTGCAATGGACTTTTGTAGGGTGGGTATTTTCCTCTCTTCCTGCTTTAGGTTCAGCTTATATTAAACAGATGGGGGGAACGCCTTATGATGCGCTTTGGGCTCCGTACGTGATGAAGGTTGGTAGTGAATACCGCCTTTATTATTCATTGTCCTCTGCAGTATCTCGTTTAAGTGTGATTGGACTGGCAACTGCAAGTTCTCCTACCGGGCCCTGGACCGAAAAAGGTTTAGTGGTTACTTCTGCTAATGACGCCTTAACTCAGACTAATGCGATTGATCCTACGGTTATTACGACACCAGCAGGAGATCAATACATGTATTATGGCTCAGCCTGGGATGGTATATATATTCTGAAGTTAGATCCGGCTACGGGGCTTGCCGCAAACAGCGGTGATAAAGGAGTTCGTATAGCAAACAGAGGATTTACAAATGGTAAATATAATGGAAACATTGAAGGAGCTGAAGTTATTTACAATCCGGACTTAAAGAAATACTTCTTGTTTATTGCTTACGACTGGTTACAAACAAAATACAATACCCGTGTATGTAGAGCAGATAATCCTACAGGGCCTTATTATGACTATAATGGGGTAGATGCAAATACAAACGTTGATCATGGTCCAATGATTATTGCTCCATACCAGTTCACCGGACATGGTGGTTGGCAAGGGACATCTCATGTTAGCGTATTTGACGATGGTAGTGGTCAATATTATATTGCACATCAGGGACGCCCGAGTGTGAATAGCTATTTTATGGATTTACACGTTCGTAAATTACTCTGGACTTCAGATGGATGGCCCGTTGCTTCTCCTGAACGTTATGCCTGGGAAGATAATTCTACTGTTTCCAAAGATAGCATTGCAGGAAGCTGGGATTATATTTCACTTGGTTATCATATTGTGCCCGGTTATTCAGCCGAACAAACTTCACCCGATTTACAAGTTGCAACATCGTTGACAATCTCAGCGAACGGAACTGTCAACGGAGATGCCGGCAGTACATGGACCTACAACGCCCCTTTATTGCAAATCAACAGGAATACTGGCAACATAGATAAAGTATTAGTGCAAAGAGGACATGATTGGGAAAAAACCGGAAGACCGAAAACAGTTGTTTTTTCCGGTTTGAATAACAACGGTACTGCTGTGTGGGGTAAAAAACTATAGCATTATTTTTATTGGATAAATCCGATTTATATTCTCTTTTTATTTTATTGATTGCTTCCATTTCACGTTGTTATCATTTTAATTCAAGTAACTCAAATGCTCCTAAAAACGAACATAACAGACGAATCAACCGGAAGAAGAAACATGGTGAAGAAATACAACTACCTTTTTCTCACTCTGATTGCTTTCTTTTTCTCTTCCATGTCATTTTCTCAAAACAACGTAATCGTTCATGATCCGGTAATTATCAAGCAAGATAGTACGTATTATATTTTTTGTACCGGTTGGGGAGTTTCTGTTTTCTCTTCGAAGGACATGAAGAGCTGGAAGAATGAGCAACCGGTATTTGCAAAAGGGCCTCAATGGGCTACGGATTCTATTCCTTCTTTCGCAGGGCATATCTGGGCACCTGATATTTCTTTTTACAACGGAGAATACTACCTGTATTATTCTGTTTCGGCTTTTGGAAAAAACACTTCTTGTATTGGCCTGGCAACGAACAAAACACTTGATCCGAAAGACCCTGCATTTAGCTGGATAGATCACGGGAAAGTGATTCAATCTATTCCGGGTAAAACAAACTGGAATGCTATTGACCCTAATCTGGTTATTGATGAAACCGGTACTCCGTATTTGTGTTTCGGCTCTTTTTGGGATGGTATTAAAATGGTAAAGCTTTCGCCGGATGCCAAGAGTATAGATGAAGATCTCAGATTTATTCCTACTATTGCTTCCCGAAAAGCAGATCCAAATATGGAAAACCCTCCGGCAGTGGAAGGCAACCCTGTCGATGCGGGTGGAAATGCCATTGAAGCACCGTTTATTTTCCGGAAAGGAATGTATTATTATCTGTTTGCTTCCATTGATTATTGTTGCAAAGGAATAAATAGCACGTATAAAATGATTGTCGGTCGGTCGGAAAAAGTTACCGGGCCTTATGTAGATCAGGCGGGAGTTTCGATGATTAAAGGAGGTGGAACCATTGTTCTGCAGGGAGATTATAACTGGCATGGAGTGGGGCACAATGCAGTAGCCACTTTTGATGGAATTGATTATCTGGTTTTTCACGCATACGATGCTCATGATGATGGAAAACCAAAATTACGAATAGAAAAACTAAAATGGAATAAGGAAGGTTGGCCTTTAGTTGTTAGTAATTGAATAAAAAAAGTTGTAGTTAATGAAGGAAAGCAGAGTTTTAAACGACTCTGCTTTTTTTTGCGAGTGGCGGTCATTTTATCTGAGGAGGACAAACCCGTCTAAAAAAGTATCATTATTGTCTATTCGGTCGCACGGGCGGTGAATCAGAAAAGATAAATGAATATATTTGTACTGGAAAAGATTAACGGACTTAAGCAAGCCGGATAGTATGTCCGGAATTCCTCACAAAAATAAAATTCAGCTATATTTCAATGAAAAAACTTACTCTTCTCTCATTCGGACTTTGGCTTATGGGTCAGTCTCTTTTAGCTCAGGGCACGATGGAATCGTACAACCGTGCTTTTTCGCTTCAGGATAAATTTAAAGACAAAGTATTTTACTCCAATGTAACTCCTCAGTGGATTGGAAACTCCAATCGATTCTGGTATGTGCAAAATGCGCCACAAGGAAAAATCTATGTACTTGTTGATGCACAAAAAAAGACCCGTACTGATCTTTTCGATCACAATAAACTGGCGGTGGAACTAGCATTGGCTACCGATAAACCTGTTGATGCAAAGAAACTGCCCCTTCAATCGTTGAAAGTAACCGAAGTGCTAGACAGTTTGCACTTTGTGTACAATTCATACAACTGGACGTATGCCTTTAAGCAGAACTCACTCAAAAAAGGCGACAAAGTGGTTGCGGTTAAAGAAGAATACTGGGGAAAAGTAGATACGGAAAGGGACGGAAAACCGGTTGTTTCGCCCGATAAAAAGTTATCGGCCTTTGTCAAAGACAATAATCTGTACGTGAAGGACCTGAAGACTGGCGCTGAAAAAGCCCTGAGCACCGATGGCACCAAAGAAGATTATTATTCGGCTTATCCGTATTGGTCGCCGGACTCAAAAAGAGTGGCTGTGATGCGCATTCACGGTGCTGAAACCCGACAACTGTATCTGATTGAGTCATCGCCTGCCGATCAGTTTCAGCCCAAACTCCAAACCCGCGACTATGTGAAACCGGGCGATGTATTACCTGTTCGTACACCGGTTATTTTTGACATCGTAAGTGGCGATCAGAAAATTGCATCAAACGATCTTTTCAAAAGTCAGATGGATTTGAAAGGTTTCGAGTGGTTGCCCGATAGTAAATCCGTCATGTTCGAATATAATCAGCGCGGACATCAGGTTTATCGCATCCTCGAGATGTCGGCTGAGACCGGCGAGATAAAAACCCTGGTAGAAGAAACTGCCAAAACCTTTGTAAACTACACACGCTATTTCCGCCAGACGGTAAACAATGGCAAAGAAATGATTTGGATGAGCGAACGTGATAACTGGAATCATTTATACCTATACGACAGGTTGACGGGAGAGGTGAAAAACCAAATTACCAAAGGGGCATGGTATGTACGCGATGTGCTGAATGTGGATGAGAAAAAGCGTGAAATCATTTTCTCGGCCAACGGGATGAAAACCAATGAAGATCCGTATTTGGTGCGTTATTACCGTATCCGCTTTGACGGCACGGGGCTTACTTGCCTTACGCCCGAAGAAGGAATGCATCAGGCCTGGTTCTCCGATGATAAAAAGTATCTGGTAGACGTTTATTCGATGGTCAACAAAGCTCCAGTGACTGTATTACGCAGTGCGGCGGATGGAAAAATCATTATGCCGCTCGAAAAAGCCGATATCAGCGAGTTGCTCAAAGCCGGGTGGATTGCGCCGGAACCTTTTGTAGCCAAAGGACGCGATGGAAAAACCGATATCTGGGGAATTATTTACCGTCCGACTAACTTTGATGCGACTAAAAAATATCCCGTCATTGAATATATCTATGCCGGACCGGGCAGCCAGTATACTCCCAAAACATTTATTTCGTACAACCGGAATATGTCCGCTCTTGCCGAGCTCGGTTTTATTCTTATCCAGCTGGATGGTATGGGAACTTCGTTCCGTTCCAAAGCATTCGAAGAAATCTGTTACAAGAACCTGAAAGATGCCGGATTTCCCGACCGCATCCTGTGGGCAAAAGCTGCGGCTGCCAAATATCCGTATATGGACATAGAACATATAGGTATTTTCGGCGCCTCGGCAGGCGGACAGGAAGCTATGGGTGCCGTACTGTTTCACCCCGAGCACTACAAAGCGGCTTATTCTTCGTGCGGATGCCATGACAACCGCATGGACAAAATTTGGTGGAACGAGCAGTGGATGAGCTATCCTATCGACTCAAGTTACATTGCCAGTTCCAATGTGGAAAATGCACACTTGCTTACTCGCCCGCTCATGTTGGTAGTAGGCGAGATGGATGACAATGTAGATCCTTCGACCACCTACAAGGTATGCAACGAACTGATAAAAGCCAATAAAGACTTCGAGCTGGTAGTGCTACCCGGCATGCCGCACACCATGGGTGGCGACTATGGCGAGCACAAACGCTTCGACTTCTTTGTGAAAAACCTGATGGGTGTTACACCGCCCAGCTGGGATGTGGTTGGAGTGAAGAAATAAAGTTGTTTGGCAAGGCTACTAAGTAACGAGTGGCCTTGTTTGTTCTAAATAAAATGAGACTGACAAAAGTTTGAGAAGATTTATTGCACAGAACAGCTAAATTCAATTTAGTCTTGCTTTAGCTAAATTAGATTTGAAATCAATGACAAAAGTCTAGTAAACTTTGTTTTTGTTCTCTTAAAATTTGGCCCAATCAAATAAATTCATGAAATTTGCAAGAAAATAGGAATATCATATATATCAAAAAGATAAATTAGTGTTTCTAAACAAATACCTAGAGATTAACGCAGCAAGATGAGAAGGCAACAGTCGAGCATACAAAAAGAAAGATTGAGAAGCTACGCAAGTATTTTCTCTAGCACATCTTTTGCCCAGTTGCTTAAAACAAAGGATTATGATTTTATCAATAAAAAAATTGAGCGTTACGATCAAAATAAACTAGGAAAGACGTTTAATACTTACTCTGAATATATTCAATATGTCTATAACTCCTTGAAAAAGGAATACCGCTGTGAATATATATATAAAAATGAAATAATAAATGAGCTCCTATTAAAGAAGTATGGAACAGAGAATACGGTTGTAATTAATGAGTTCAAAGTGGGAAACTCAGTTGCGGATATGGTATTGTTTAATGGGACAAGTAAGGCGTTTGAAATTAAGACTGAACTAGACTCAGAAAGAAGACTGAACGGACAACTTATAGATTATACTAAGATTTTCAAAGAGTGTTATATTGTTACTCACGAATCGTTGATTGAAAAATACTTAAATGTAAGTGAGAAAACAGGACTGATTGCCATTGTTAAACATGGCAGATCTTTCAAAATGGAGGAAATAAAAAAAGCTCAGATATCTGATGATATTGATGCAGAGGTATTGATGCGCAGTCTCAGAACACAGGAATATAAAAACATAATAATAAACCATTTTGGAGGTCTTCCAGATGTTAGTAATTTTCAAATGTTTAATGCTTGTGAGTTGCAAATGAAAGAAATACCGAATCCGGTACTTCATGGTTTATTTATCTCCGAATTGAAAAAACGTGCATCAAACACACAATTACTTAGTACATATTTTAAAGAACTTCGGCAGTTATGTTTGAGCATGAAAATCAGTCAAAGTGGATATTCTAATTTAGACAATATATTAAGTCAAACCATCAAACTCTAATCACTATGTATTATCCCTATCTAAGAGGAAAACAATTTGAGCTTCTGGCATTACGAGAGTTTGCAGAAAAAAACTCAGATAATTGTAATGTATTTCCAATTATTGAACCTGTGAAAAAAAGTTTTAGCAGTATAAAGACAGCACTAAAAAAACTGCAAGAGAGGGATATACATTTTGCCGTAATTTTAAATCCTCAGGTAGGAGAAATGTTCCATAAAACGAATGATATTGAGATAGAATTATCAGACACGCTTGCAAACAAAGATAAGTGGACGCCAGCCTATATTGTCATAAACACTAATATTGCCAGTATACAGGCTCACATTCGAGAAAGAAAATATGAACACATTATGCTTATTTGCGAAGATAGTGTTGATACGAGTAATCCTGAATTTGATAGACTTATTACCCTAGCTGGGGTTACGAGTGTGTTGATTAGCAATGATAATCGGTCGTTAAAGAGGAAATTGGAGAAGCTAGGAAAGAATGTTATTCGCGTAGATGATAAGTTTAAGCCTCAAAAACGAAACGCTGATTACTTAGATATACCAGAAGAGAGATTTACAGAGGAACATTGCTATTATAAAGCAGATGGATATTATGGTTTTGCTGATTATACAGTGTTGCAAAGTGGTTTTAGCGAAGGTGGGAGATTACCCTATGCAGTTGCTATACATCTCACTTACGAAAAAAATGCCGAAGAAGTATGGGTGAGACACTTTGTTTCGGACACTAATGATGATAGTTCAAATATTCAAGGTAAGTTTGGTGAAGCAGCTGAAAAAGCTACTCTGTTTTTTGCTCAACTTCCATACTCGAATTATGCGATTGGTGAACTATCAGAATACTATATCGAAGGACAATATCCAGGCTTAGGAATGTTGAAGAAAATGTCAATAAAAAGTCATCTGGAGTTAATGAATGGTATTTTAAATAGAATAGCTGAGTAGTTATGAAAGTCTGTGATTGCTGTTTTAATGACGAAGAGATAAAACGTTATATCGTTTCAACATCCACCGAAAAAGGGATCTGTGACTACTGTTCATCTGAATCATCATTAATTGATTACAGGGATTTGGATGAGTTCTTTTCAAAGTTCTTTTCTATTTTTAAGCATGATGAAGCTGGAGGTCGTCCTATTGTGGATGTAATTCAAGATGACTGGAATCTTTTTTCATCGAAAGCTGTATGTGTCAAGATATTTTCGGAATTTGAAGTCATTTTAGCTATAACACTTGAGTTAGGATTGCTAGATTCAAGTGTTGCAGTTGACCCCAATTTAAAGGTGTCATATATAGATGATATTCAAGAAAGTGTAGACTTCTGGGATAAACTGAAGGAGGAACTAAAATGGAAGAAAAGATTTTTGACAAATACAGATGAATTAATTGATCTTAGTTGGGATACATCTTTTCAGGTTTATTCATTATTAGATTCCGGTACATTATTGTACAGATCAAGGATTAATCAAGATGGACAAGTAACCCCTTTTGGATGTACTGAAATGGGAGCCCCTTCTTTGAAGTCTATTTCTGCTGGTAGAGCTAATCCCCAAGGAATTCCGTACTTATATTTAAGCAAAACTAAGGAAACAACCCTATATGAAACTAGAGCAACTTACTTAGATACTATTACTATCGGTACATTTCAAATTCCTGACCAAACAATTTTAAAACTTGTTGATTTTACAAGTAAAGAAAGTTCTTTTAATAATATAGATAATATTATAAGTTTTGCTATCGGGAGATTATTGAGAGATGTAATTAGCCAAGATTTATCAAAACCTATGCGGAGGTATGATTCTGAATTGGAATACATCCCAACCCAGTTCATATGTGAATTTATACGGGTAATAACAGGAGCTGATGGAATACAATTTAATAGCTCATTGGATCAGGACGGTGTAAATGTTGTTCTCTTTAATCCTAAAGACATTAATTGTATTGGCGTGGAGCTACATCAGGTTGAGAAAATTGCAATTAAATCAGTCGTAATTATCTAATACTTAATCTAAATAATTAAGTGGCTTACCCTTCCCTTCGATAAAGATAATAACATAGAGTTACTAAAAAAGCAGCGCCTCACAGCACTGCTTTTCTTTTAGTTAGTCGTACCCATGCACCGACTAAAGGGCCTTTTATTTATTTTCACTTGTTTTTTTTGCTGTCGAGCGAGCTGATTCAATAACCTCAAAACCAAACTGGGTAAGCGTTCGTGGTGTTTCGCGATACGCACCTTGTAATACATCACGACTACCTTTCACCGAATTTTCAATGTCGGGCATCAACACATTGCGTTTGTTGATAGCTTCTTCAGATTGTTTTTTCAGATCCTGAGCCAGCTTGTCGAGTGCAGCTGCCTGCGCTATTTTAGCTCCGTTATCACTCCACTTGTGCGACACCATGGCGTTGAGTGGTGAATCTGGACCTAATTCGGTATGTTTTTTATATACCTTAGCAGCTAAATCTATTAATTCTGTTGTGTTAGTGGGTATTTCTACCCGATAATTTGGATTACTCATTTTGACCTCCTTTTTTTAAATGTTTTTTTATAGTATTTATTTACGCATGGTTCAAATTGAAAATTTAAAATACAATTGTTTTAAACTGTTTTTGGCGAAACAAGTCCCGATATTCAATATTCAAGTTCCAATACTGAGAAACGAAGTCCCAATATTGAATATGCGAGCTTCATTATTAAATATTGAAGTCCCGTACCCCGATATTGAAGTCCCGATATAGAGAAATGAAGTCCTGTACTTCAATATTGGAACTTCGATATTGAATATCCGGGCTTCAATATTGAATATTGGGACTTAATTGTTGTGTATTGGGACTTATTTTCTCAAAAACGAAGTCGATAGATGCTAAAACCTCATCGGAATATAGTTTCAGGCCGAAACCGATGCCTCGCTCGGGAGCTAAAAACATAAAAGTGCGAAACCCAAACGAGGTTCGGGCTGACGCGGGTACGTATATAGTCGGTTGCAGCACGCTTTGTGTAGATGCAGGGAGTAGATTTTATCGGCATATAATGGCAGATAAAATCTATGAAGGGTGTGTATGTCAGAAAAAGCCAGGTCATTTCGTCAAACAGTTACATCAGCACCTACACACTATAGTGATCGGCACGTATGGGGAAACAAATGGTTTTAAAAAGACAAAGATCAACGGGTTGTTATAATTAACCGCTGCAAATATATTAAATATTTCAGAAATAAAAAAGAATTTCAAAAATATTTTTTAGGATAAAAGAAATTTTTCTATTTGCGGCTATTTTTTTCTCTTTCCGGTATTATTGTCGCTCGGTAATATGCAGGTAGTGGCAATGCAAAAGTAGGCTTTAAGATTGGCCAATAGTATACCGGCCAGTAAAGCGAAACTGAATGTTCGAGAATAATTATACTGAAACTAAAATTGAGTCGGACTTTCGTTCTCACACTGATTACTGATGGCGATACCAACCGCAATTTTGATCAAAAACAGGTAACTATCAACAATAATAAACCGGCGGTAGAACTAAAGCCGAATGGAGGGATTGTGGTGGTTTTGTAATTGGGAATAATTAGAATCAACTTTCCCAAAGTTTTGAACTTTGGAAAAGCTGCTCTTTTAAAAAATTATCCTCTTCGTATTGCTTCTACTTCTTCTACCGTTTTGGGTTTTACTTTTGTGCCGAGGCGACGCGGTCCGGTTTCGGTCATCATATAATCTTCTTCGTTGCGGATGCCTCCGAACGAGCGGAACTTTTGTACTTCCTTCCAGTTGATAAAGTCGGTGAACAATCCTTCACCCTGCCATTTGTCCATCAGCTCGGGGATAAAGTAAATGCCCGGTTCGATGGTAAATACGTGTCCCGGTCTGAGCGGTTTGGCAAAACGGAGCGATTTGAGTCCAAACTGTGTGCTCTTCGGTTCGCCATCATAGCCCACCCACACTTCGCCGAGGTCTTCCATATCGTGTACGTCCAGCCCCATCATGTGTCCGGTTCCGCAAGGGTTGAAAAGTGCATGCGCCCCTGCTGCCATGGCTGCTTCGGTATCACCTTTCATCAGCCCGAGTTCTTTCATGCTGTTGGTGATTGAGCGACAAGCCGCCCAGTGTACTTCCCGATAAGGCACATTCAGTGCCAATGCATGGATAGCTGCATAATGTGCTTTCAACTGCATTTCATAAATCAGTTTTTGTTGAGCTGTGAAAGTCAGATTTACCGGAAACGTGCTGGATAAATCGCCGCAGTAATGACTTTCCACTTCGGCACCGGCATCGAGCAGAAAGAGGTCGCCGCTTTTAAGCACATTACCGTGGTAATGGTTGTGCAGCGTTTGTCCGTTGATCGTAGCAATGATAGGAAATGATATTTCACCGTTTGCAGCATGGGCTATTTCGTGTACACGGGCAGCAACCTGTGCTTCGGTTATGCCTGCATGCGCAAATTGCATGGCAGCTACGTGCATATCCACCGAAACATCCACTCCTTTTTCTATCTCGTGGATTTCTTCGTCCGATTTTATTTCGCGTTGGCTTACCACGGCACGAATCAGTTTAACTGACGACTTCGAAGCTATCTCTGCCGGATGAAGTCCCAGCAAATCTTGTAACTTCAGTTTGTTTTCGGGACGGTAAGGAGGCAAAAAGTGAATCTCACGTCCCTTCTTCTGAGCTTCGCCCAGCAGTTTGGCCAATTCGGCTGTAGGGTGCGACTCGGCAATTCCACTTTGGGCAGCATAATCGCCTATTGTGGGCTGCGGTCCCATCCACACAATATCGTCGATGGTATAATCGTTGCCAAAAACAAGCTGACGGTTATTATCGACATCAATAATACCCGCCAAAGCCGGAAAATCGATACCAAAATAATATAAAAATGTACTGTCCTGACGAAAATGATACCCATTGTCGGCGTAATTCATCGGGCTTTCGTCGTTTCCCAGAAGCAAAACCAAACCGGAGCCGATTTTTTCGGCCAGCGTCTTGCGGCGTTTAATGTAAGTTTCTTTGTTGAACATAATTGTTGAATAAAACCCCTAACCCCTGAAGGGGAACTAAGTTACTTTTGTCTTCAAAACTTAGTTTATAGGGTGATTTTGATTTATACTAAATATTTCTTGATCGTTAGAGTAAACATGTAAAGATTATGTAGACGAACTTGCATAGTTCCCCTTCAGGGGTTAGGGGTCATCACTCACAAAGATTCGTGTTCCGTCCGGTGAATGATTTCATTTTGCAGATCCAGCCCTAAATCATTAAAGTAATCGCTATACCCGGCCACCCGTACTATCAGATTCCGGTATTTTTCCGGATGTTTCTGAGCATCGCGCAGTGTAGACGAGTCCACAACATTGAACTGGATATGGTGTCCGTGCATTCTGAAATAACTACGCACCAATCCGGAAACCTTTCGGATAGCTGTGTCGTCTTCGAAGAAGTTAGGACTAAACCGTTGGTTCAATAAGGTTCCTCCAGTGTGCAGATGGTCAATCTTAGCGGCTGATTTCACTACTGAAGTCGGTCCTTTTTTGTCCGATCCCTGCACGGGCGAAATACCTTCGGAAACCGGCAAGCCTGCTTTTCGTCCGTCCGGACTGGCATGCATCACACTGCCAAAGTACACGTGGCAAGTGGTAGGCAACAGGTTAATCCGGTACTCGGCACCCCGCGGACTCCGGTGTCCTTTTACTGCATCGTAATAAATATTGAACACATCCACCAGTTGCGCATCGGCTTCGTCGTCATCGTTTCCGTATTTCGGAGTTTTG
>Ga0302160_10000168_pt1 | contig 13759 bp, 10 predicted proteins | sample I_Fen_E1_3_FD_193506 | JGI IMG/M metagenome (GOLD analysis project Ga0302160, IMG submission 193506) | Peat permafrost microbial communities from Stordalen Mire near Abisko, Sweden - I_Fen_E1_3 | ecosystem: Environmental > Terrestrial > Soil > Wetlands > Permafrost | place: Sweden: Abisko...
CTCGTCAAATGCGCCGCTCGTCAGTTGGCGTGGCGCAGCCTTTGCGTCTGCGCTCGCCGGCAGATCAACAATCCAAATGTGTTGCGTGTGTTTCGGATCCGTGTACCCAGTGCCGTTGAAACGGTAGATGGCACGGGTGATGACCTTTACATCGCTCTCATGTTCCGGCTCGGCAGGCGCGTCTTTCTTCTGCTTCTTGGCGAGATCCTCCGCAGTGGCGTCGCATAGGAAGGCAATCTGCTTGCCATCAGGCGACCACACAGGGTTTCCAGTAGAACGCGGCAGGTCAGTGACCGTCCATGCCTCACCACCTGACAGCGACAGTAACGCGAGTTGAGACGGCTGCGGTTTGCGATCGCGACTCTCGCCACCGCTTTCAGCCGGACCACGTACGAAGACGATCCACTTCCCGTCGGGCGACCAACGCGGCTGAGAATCTTTCTTCGCGCCGCTCAGCCTCACAGGCGGTTCGGAGTTTGCGGTATTCACCATCCATAGCGCCGTGTCGTATCCATCCTTCTTCTCATTGACGCTGACGCGCACGAATACCACATGCGCACCATCGGGAGAAACCTGAGAATCGCCGATCCACTGAAAGCGGAAGAGGTCTTTGTCCGTAATGGAACGCTTGTTCTGAGCGATGCCGAACTGGCAGAGACAAGCCACCGCAAACAAAACCGCGAAGACGTAAGCATGACGCCGCATTATTGAAAACCCCGTGGAGTGCTTGAAAAGTTATATCTGCGTCGAGATAGATTGTCGAGGAACGCGGCCGCCCCGCCATTGATGCAGACAATGGACGCAATTTGGCCCGGAGCCGGATGAAAATCCGCTATGATTCAGTTCGAGCGCCCCAAACTCTCCATCGCAAGGATCTCCACACATGGGATACGAGGGACTGGATTTATCCGGCAAGTCCGCAGTAGTTATTGGCGGCACCAGCGGCATCGGCCGTGCGATCGCGTTGGGGCTTGCTAAAGCTGGAGCTGATGTTGCTGCTACATCCCGGCGTGCGGAGCTGGTCGACCAACTGGCGTCCGAGATCGAATCGCTGGGTCGCAAGTCCTTGCGTTGCCCCTCAGATGTAAGTGACCGCACCAGCCTCGAACAACTTCTCTCGGAAGCGTGCGCCCACTTCGGCAAGGTCGACATCCTCGTCAACTGCGCGGGGGTCATCAAACGGGCGCCAACCCTCGATTTTTCGGAAAACGACTGGAACGCCATCCTTGAAACCAATCTAACGGGAACTCTGAGGGTGGCCCAAGTGTTCGGGCGCCACATGCTCGAGCGCGGCTACGGACGCATTGTTCATATCGCTTCGATAGCAAGCTTCGTAGCTCTCTATGAGGTAGCGGCTTACGCTGCTAGCAAGGCCGCCGTCGCGTCGCTTACCAAGTCTCTTGCGTTGGAGTGGGGCCCTCGTGGTGTTTGCGTGAATGCGATTGCCCCCGGAGTTTTCCCAACCGACTTGAACCGCAGCCTTCTAGAGGGAACTGCCCGCGGTCGTGAATTTCTTTCCCGAATCCCGATGAAACGGTTCGGAAACGTGGAAGAACTTTGCGGGGCTGCGATATTCCTTTCGTCAGATGCGGCCAGTTATGTCAACGGGGAAGTCATCGTAGTAGATGGCGGCTTCATGGCCGGCGGCGTAAACCAATAAGCCTGCACCCAGGTATCGGTTCCTGTCGCAAGTCTGTCAGCCACTAGCTTCCGAAACCTTCTTCAATCGGTACAGTGTCTCGCCGGCGCGTGGAATCACCTTGATTCCTTCGGCTTCGCGTCCGCGCCATTCGTCCACCTGTACGGTTGCCGGATCCAGGTACCCAAGGTTGAGGTTCCTACAGCGTTCCTCAGGAATGCCAGTCGCCAGCGTCACCCTCACGCGAAGGCTTTCCACGCCAGTTTCCGGATCGTAAGTACCCTGGCCACGAAGATGGGTAGAATGTGCGAGCACGCCCAACGGAATGTTCTTGAACCGTTCCCATTGCTGCTGAATGTAATCCCTGCAGTGATAGCCGATGCGGTCGATGTCGGCGCCGTGCGTATAGCTGACCTCACTGATGTGTGGAGCATAGATAACGACTTCGCCGCCATCGGCTAGAGCCGGCTCCACCTTATACATGCCTTTGGCTGCCGTCCAAAGGTCTTCGTAAATTGCGGGCATTACCGAAAGCACTCTCTGAAAGGGCCTGTCGACCCACTCGATGTGTACTCGCGCCGATAGCTCGGCCGCAGCTTGCCAAGCCTCGATAGCCGACCCGAAGTACGCACCAGCAACACCCTCCTTCGAGACGACCAATGCCAGGCACGCCACCGGCGTTTTCAGCATCGCCGCCGCCGTATTGATCATTTCACGCACCGGCGTCACCGGCGTTCCGATGAGTTCATAGCTTCCGAGAAGCGCGCCCAGCCAATGAGTATGGGCGATCATCTCTGGTCCGCCGATCCCTGGGAAGAGGTACTTATTGCCGCCCGAAAAACCAACAACCTCGTGCGGGAACACCGGACCGCAGATCAGGACCTGGTCATAGTCGAGCGCTGCGCGATTGATGCGAACCGGGATAGCATCGTTCACCAGGCCTGAGGAGATGCGTTCTACTTCGGTTTGCGGAATTATCCCCAACTCCGCGAAGGTCTCCGGCAAGTCCCATCGATGGTTCATAACTTTAGAATCACCGCAAGCGCCGTTGATAACTGGCTGGCCTATCAGCGCTGAAAGTTGTGCGTCCCGCATCAAGGGGTGGGTGCCTAGCGCGACGAGGTAGTCGCATGCAGCCGCTCGCGTTCCGATCTCCTGCTGCAGCATTTCGAATAGAAGTGGCATTGGCATAGTGCGGGTGCCATCCGGAATGATGACTAAAATTCGTTTACTAGCGACGCTTAAATCCCTCGCAGCAGAGATTACGACGTCACGAATCTCGTCCGCCGTTAGCGTTCGGTCGATATTTCCCGTACCAGTAACCGCCATGTTGGAAGGATAGCGCATCAGCTCAGCTATCTAAGCCTGAACCAGCATCGTCCAGCGGCCACAGGCTCCGGCGTATAATTCTGCCAACGCGGCTAGAGAATCGATTTTGGAGTCCGTGCCGCCAACCGTTGAACCCTGCTGCTGCGAGGTGCCCATGAAACCGAAAGACGCCGACAAACCTTCATTGAATAACCGTCGTGATTTCCTCAAGGCGAGCACGGCCATCACTGCCGGACTGATCGCGCAGTCGGCTATGCCCGCATCGGCCGCTTCGCTGCCCGCGCTTCCATCCAATCCTGCCACTGAGTCGGCCATGCCCACGCGCAACTTGGGCAAGACGGGGTATCGGGTTGGAATCTTCAGCCTTGGCGGCCAAGCCGCAATCGAGCGTGCCGACAACGCTGCCGTGGCAGTTCCAATTATCGAGAAGGCGCTCGACCTTGGGGTGAACTACATCGACACATCGTCGATCTATGGCGGCCCGCAGCGCTGGAGCGAGCGTTACGTCGGCGAGGTGATGAAGAAGCGGCGCAGTCAGGCCTTCCTCGCCAGTAAGACGCGTGAACGCACCAAAGAAGGCTCGCTACGCATGCTCGAGGAGTCGCTCAAGCTGTTGAACACCGACCACCTTGATCTGTGGCAGCTCCACGACATCGGCTCAGACACTGAGGTACAGCAGATTTTCGCCAAGGGCGGGGCAATGGAAGCCCTGCTACAGGCGAAAGACCAGAAGATGGTTCGGTTCCTCGGAATCACCGGTCACTTCCGGCCGGAGCCACTGATTGACTGCATCCATCGGTATCCGTTCGACGCCATTTTATTGGCAGTCAACGCGGCTGATCCGCATCACTACAGCTTTGGGAAGGAATTGCTGCCACTGGCGGTCGAGAAGCAGATGGGAATCATTGGGATGAAGGTCCCGGCTCGCGGCCGCATCCTCAGCTCGTGGACGCCACCTCCCATCGAAGCACAAAAGCATTCCTGGGAAGGGATGGTGCTTGCGCCGACACCCGGCACCCTCGACATGCGACAGGCGATGTATTACTCGCTTTCGCTACCGGTTTCGACGGTAATCATCGGATGTGATTCGGTTGCTCAGCTGGAGCACAACGTCCAGTTGGCGCGTGAATTTACGCCGTATAACGAAAAACAGATGACCGCTCTTGTCGCCAAGGCCGAGCCGGTTTCAAAGCAGTCTCTGTTCTTCCGTTTCTACGACCACGCTTAGAGCTGGTCTTATGGACGGACTTGAAAGGGCATGGCTTTTGTAGGCTGCCTAAAGCTCTGTTTGCAGGCGGTTTTGAAGGGGCGCAGCTTTAGCTGCGCCGTACAAGCCTTTTATTTCTGTCATCCCTCGCCGATTTTAGTCGGCGGGGGATCCGTTTTTGAGTCTCTCAAACAGCTTGTTTTAGCCGTGCCGAGCTAGCTCGTCGGCTTGTCCCGCGGCGGCGCATACGCGAAGAAGTCCTGCCGGAACCGCTGGGCATACTCCGTGACCAGCTGCTCAATGCGACCTGGATCGGTCGATTGCACAATGAGTCCGGCATGGTGTTTTTTGTTCATTCGCCAAACAACTTCAGGAGCGTTATAGGCTGACGTATCCGGATTTTCCTGCCGTGCCAATGAAATCAACAAGCCGGCGGCTTCGTTCCGCGTCTGAGATACGGTGTAAGGCGCCTTGCCGCCGGCGATTTCCACCTTCGCCCACTCCGCCCATAGATTCACACCGGTGGCCGCCTCAACCAGGTCTGCGATATGAGCTCCCCCCACTCGCGCTGACGTTTCCAGGAAATAAAGTGTGCCGTCCCGCCCTCGAATGAACTCGCTGTGTGAAACACCCCGAACCATTCCGAAGGCATTCAGCACTCGCTGATTGAGCGACCGCAAATCCAGTTCCTCAGGCGACCCTTGCGGGAGCGTACGTGTGGTGAAGATGTCTCCTTCATGCGAGACATCCATCGGCGGCCGGCCGTACTTGCTCGCGATTGAGAAAAGTAGTTCCTTCTCATACGTAATCGTGTCAACGTGAAAAATGTCGCCCGGTACGTACTGCTCCAGCAGGTAGAACGATTGCTGATCTCCCAATCGATCTACCGCAGACCAGAACTCGTCTGCGCTATTGATTTTTTTTACGCCGATCGAGCCCGCCATGGAGCGCGGCTTGAGCACCCACGGCGGAGGAATCCGCTGCATAAACCCGTGCAACTGAGCGTAATTCAAGACTTGGATAAAATCCGGCACCGCGAGGCCGGCGTCGCGGGCCCTGGCGCGCATGGCCAGCTTGTCGCGAAAGTATCGTGCCGTCGTGTCCCCCATACCGGGCACGCGAAGGTGTTCGCGCAGCGAGGCCACCGTCTCAACATCAAAATCGTCCAGAGGCACAATGCGGTCAATGACCTCCGTCTTGGCCAGGTGGCTGATACCCAGTAGCACGTCTTTCAGCTTCCAGGTTTTGTCTTCGTCGGGGACGTAGAAGACATTGTCGAGCGACTCTCGCGGCCAGTCGGCATCCGTCAGGCTCTGCGCAGTGACGAGCAGCGTCCGGCATCCCTGCCGCTTACACTCAACCATGAATTCCGTTCCCTTGAAATAGCTCGTCAGGCACAGAACCGTCAAAGGTCTCGAGGATGACTTGCCTTGGGACGTCGTATCGGCCACCGCGGCCTCCTGAATTGGATTGGTCAATAAGGTAACAGATGTATCACGGAAGGAACCCGCGCCGTAGTCTCATCGCCACAACTACGCGCCCGAACCACCCGTCTCGCGAAATAGCCGTAGGTTCGAACGCAGTATTACGCCCGGGTTCAAGTAATGCGACTTCGGCAATTCGGTCTCATGCAGCAGATGTTCGGCCAACGTGCGAATCGCAAGCTGGCCTTGTCGATAAGGACGCTGATGCATCGACGCGTCAATGACACCGTCTCGAAACAGCGGAACCATTTCCCGGAACAGGTCAGTCGTAATGAGCCGCACATGATTCTCCAACTTCGCATCCGCAAGAGCACGGCAAACCGGTAGGCAATTCACCGTGTTGACGTAAATGCCGTCGAGATCGGGAAATTGCTTGAACACCTTCTTCGTCTTCCTGAAACTCTCTTCCGGATCCTCATGTCCCTCGATCGTCGCCACTACCGAGCCGTCCTTGCAGTAGGTAGAAAAGCTCGCCGTGAAACCCTCCGCCTTCTTGCGATGATCAACCGTCTTCAGCATTCCGGTGATAATCGCAGCTTTCGCGCCGGGCGCAACGAACTTTGCCATCAACTCTCCAGCCATCGCCCCGTTTAACCGAGGCTCGACACACACCACGCAAGAACGCTGGCTCTCCGGAGCATCCGTCGAAACGCACACAACCCGAATATTGTTGGCCTCGGCAGAATCGATCAGCGGCGTCATGGCCTCTGGAACTCCCGGCGTCAACACGATTCCGCGCACGTCCGACTCGAGAATCGTGCGAAACGCCTGTCGCTCTCCCTTTCCCAGCTCCGGTATCGCATGCAGAACAAACTCGACTCCACGGTCCGAATACCGGCGCACTTCCTCATTGATCCCCTCCCACATTTCGTTGTAGAAGTACCGGATCTCCTGCGGCACACACACGCCGATTCGCACCCGTTTGCCGGTCGACAACGATCGCGCCGCCAGGTTAGGGCGATAGCCAATCTTCTTAGCGATATCGAGCACCCGTTGCCGGGTTTCATCGTTGATGCCCGGACGGCCATGCAGGGCGCGGTCCACCGTGCCGATCGACACACCGGCCAGTTCGGCAATCCGCGGAATTCCGCTGCGCTTACTTTTCATAGGGCAGGCCTCGCGTGCTACTTGACCTCCAGCGTCGCTGTTTTGTAGGTCTACTGAATTCGGACCAACCGTCACCGTAAACGTGCCGGGTTCTTCATGGAATGTCTCTAACGTGGGAATAAGCTAGTTTGAGGTTGCCCCTCATTTATATCACCGTTAACGTACACGATTTGGCTTTTCTTTCACCTCAATCCGAGTAATAATTCAAAAAGGGGCGCAGGTTTCCGCCGGCCACACAGGTGCCTTGCGCTTGCCAAGTCTCATCAGCGACGTCCGCCGCAACCTGCGGACTCCAGTTTGGAATCGCCTTTCATGCCATCAAAACTTCTTGGAATCGACGTAGGTACAGGTGGAACCCGGGCAGTATTGATCGACAACCTTGGTGCCGTAATTGCCGCACGCACCTCTGAGCACCAGCCCTTTGCTTCGCCAAAAACCGGATGGGCCGAACAGGATCCTCACGACTGGTGGCGCGCCACCTGCGAAGCCATTCGCGAACTTCTCAAGGACTCAGGTACCCCTGCATCGGAAATCGCAGCAGTCGGATTCTCCGGTCAGATGCACGGCGCCGTTCTTCTCGACTCCGCTGGAGACGTTCTGCGGCCCGCCCTCATCTGGTGCGACCAGCGCACTGCCGACGAAGCCGCTGAACTCACCGCGCGACTGGGCGAAAGCCAGATCATCAATTGGACCTGCAATCCCGCGCTTACCAATTTCACGCTCACCAAGCTCCTCTGGGTGCGCAAGCATGAGCCCCATCTCTTCGAGCGCTTCCACACGCTACTGCTTCCCAAAGACTACGTTCGCTATCGCCTCTCCGGCCAGTACGGCATGGATATGGCCGACGCCTCCGGTACTCTGCTGCTCGATGTGACCAATCGTCGCTGGTCAACCGAAATGGCTCGCGCCACCGGACTCGATCCGAGCTGCCTTCCGCCACTCTTCGAATCGCCCGACGTTTGCGCAACGGTTTCAAAGGCCGGTGCCGAGGCGACCGGCTTACTCGAAGGCACGCCGCTTGTCGCTGGAGCAGGCGACCAAGCCGCAGGCGCCGTCGGAATGGGCATCGTCAGGCCCGGTTCCGTTCATGCCACCATCGGCACCTCAGGTGTCGTTTTTGCCGCCACCGATCGCCCGGCGCTGGATCCCAAGGGCCGTCTGCACACCTTCTGTCACGCCATTCCCGGGCGTTGGCACATCATGGGAGTCACACAGTCAGCCGGGCTCTCCCTGCGCTGGTTCCGCGATAACTTCGGTTCCTTAGCCGATGACGGCCGCGATCCCTACGAGCGTATCAGTGATGAAGCGGCGACCGTTACGCCCGGTTGCGACGGAGTGCTCTGGGCCCCGTACCTCATGGGCGAGCGTACCCCGCACCTTGATCCTGAGGCTCGCGCCGCGCTGGTCGGACTTGCCGCGAATCACGGTCGCGGACACGTCGCTCGGGCCATCATGGAAGGCGTCGCCTTCAGCTTGCGCGACTCCTTCTCTATCTTTAACGAAATGAAAGTGCCGGTCACCACCATTCGCCTTGGCGGCGGTGGGGCGCGTTCCAAGTTGTGGCGTCAGATTCAAGCCGATGTCTACGGTCATTCCGTCGAAGTACTTCAGGCAGAAGAAGGTGGTGCTTTCGGAGGCGCATTGCTTGCCGGAGTTGGGGCCGGTGTATGGTCCAGCGTCGACGAAGCTTGCGAAGCATCAGTTCGCATCGATAAAGAGATCAAATCCAACCCTGCAACCGCAGCTCTCATGGATCAGCAGTACGAGGTCTTCCGCCGCATCTATCCCGCACTGCGCCAATTACGGCTCAATTCAAATTCTGCTGCGCGCCCCTAACGCGCAGATTTTCTGTGGAGGAATCATGGCAAACGATAAGTACGATCCCCGTCCCGAGCACAAGTTTTCATTCGGGCTCTGGACCCTGGGCAACCGCGGACGCGATCCTTTTGGCGAAGCTGTCCGCCCCACCATTCCACCCAATGACATCGTCGCCATGCTCGCCGAATGCGGCGCGTGGGGAGTGAACCTCCACGACAACGATTTGGTACCAATTGACGCGACTCCCGCCGACCGCGACCGCATCGTCCGCGAATTCAAAGCCGCCTGCGAGAAGAACGGAATCACTGTGCCCATGGCCACCGTGAACCTTTTCTACGACCCGGTCTTTCGTGACGGAGCGTTTACCTCCAATGATCCCGCGGTTCGCGCTTATGCCGTCCAGAAAACCATGTCTGCCATGGACCTCGGCGCGGAGCTGGGCGCCAAGATATTTGTCCTCTGGGGCGGACGCGAGGGAACTGAGACGGACGCGTGCCGTCGTCCCGACGACGCCATCAAGCGCCTGCGTGAAGCACTCAACTACCTTTGCGAATACAGCCTCGACAAAAAGTACGGATTCAAGTTCGCCATGGAAGCCAAGCCCAACGAGCCCCGCGGCGACATCTACATGGCTACCACCGGAGCGTACCTCGGCTTCATTCCGACTCTGGCGCATCCTGAAATGGTCGGCGTAAATCCCGAGGTCGCGCACGAGCAGATGCCCGGGCTCAATATGCTTCATGCCGTCGCACAGGCGTGGGAGTGTGGCAAGCTCTTCCACATCGACCTCAACGACCAGAACCCTGGCCGCTACGATCAGGACTTTCGCTTCGGTTCGACCACACCGAAAGCCATGTTCTTCCTGGTCAAGTTCCTTGAGGACGTCGGCTACGCCGGCCCTCGTCACTTTGACGCCCACGCCTACCGCACCGAAGACGTGGAAGGTGTGAAGGATTTTGCCCGCGGCTGTATGCGCACCTACGTCATCCTCAAAGAAAAGGCGCGCCAGTGGAACGAGGACAAGGAGATTCAGGCGATCGTCCAGGAAATCGCGGCGAACAATGCCAAGGGCAGCCAGGTTGGAACCTACTCAACCGCCGGGGCCCAAAAGCTTGTGGCTACTCCCTACGATCGGGTGGCATTGGCGCAGAAGGGCTTGCAGTACGAACGCCTTGATCAGCTCACCATGGAAGTGCTGATGGGCGTCCGATAAGCCTCGCTGGTGCCGAGTCTCTACTTTTGTCATCCCTCGCCAACTTCAGTTGGCGGGGGGATCTGATTTACCGAGGCTGTGCGGTAGGGCCGAATATGTATAGAGGTAGTCGATTCGGCGGCGAAGTGGAGACGCAGGTTAGGCGTGGATGGCGATAGATTGTCAGTCTGACGGGAGTTGCTCCTACGGACTAAGCGACTCCTCCACGCCGTCGGCTTTCGCTAGTGGAGGGTGCACCTGCCCAGCGGAAGAACTGTACCAGTCCATCTGACGGGTGAAATACATGACAGCCGCAATGGCAACGAAGCTTGCTACGGCTCCAATCAGTAGCGCCTGGTCCTCTGACTTCAGTAACAAGTAAATAAGGCCATAGAGCAAAGCAAAAATGGCGAAGGCACGCTGTCCATATTTGCGGCTTTCAAACACCCACGCGGCATAACTTGAGATAAGAGCGACAGTGGCGATGGCAGCGATGGCAAAGGCGACATCGAAACCTGTGTGTTCGGCAATCGACAGCAGAAGCAGATAAAAGACAATTTGCGCAATTCCGATGAGCATATATTGCGCCGGATGGACTCTCTTCCCTGTCGATACTTCAAAAAGGAAGTAGGAAAGAAATACTAATCCGATAAATAGCAGAGCATATTTGAGCGACCGCGTTACCGATTGGTAGGGATCAGCAAGCTCGACAAAAGAGACACCCATCGCGGTGCGTCCCAATCGCTTTAAGGCGTCGGCGCTTCCTTCCGACGGTACGCCGCGGGCGATGAACGGCACCGACCAGTCCGCCTCAAAGCCTTGAGTCGTAATTGTCTTCTGGGCAGGGAGGAAGCCGCCGTTGAAGCTGGGATTTGGCCAATCTCCTTTGAGGGCGACGGTCGTTGTCTTGCCGTAAGCGAGAATCGCAAGCCGCTGGGCGCCGGAGAATTTCATTACAGCGGTCGCGTCGAACTTGGAACCAGGCTCGGCAATCCTGCCAGCAGGAGCACCGAACAGTCCCAACTGCGTCTCGCTGCCGCCTAGTTCGATTGGAAGATTATCGAGGGCCGCGGCCGGGACAAAGGCCTGGGTTTTGCCGGCGACGGTAATGAATGCATCCGCCTTGGCACCCCGCGCGTCTGTGGCGCCCACCAGGAATTCCGCTCGATCCCAATCCAGCAATGCACCAGCAGGAGGATGCGTGGGTACGCCGCTCAGGTCGAATGATGCATTGAATGTTATGTCGGAGAGATAAACCGGAACCTTGAACAACGAGCGATGGCGTACCTCGGTCTTCGTCCCGGCAATGGCTTCAGCGCGAGCCGGAAAGATTACGTACACTCCTCGCTCCGCGCTCTTAACGGAACTCGCGGGGATCACATACGGTACCGCAATGACGGGCCCGAGGAATATTTGTGCGCCGCCCACTGATCCACTGACCTCTTTGACCACTTCGGCGGCACGTTGCGTTCTGTCTTCGATAAGACTCCAGACAAAGAGCGCCGGAATCGTCATCACCAGAGCCAGTCCGCAAACGACGATCAACTTCAAACCCAATGAACGGCTGGGGAGCTTTGTCATAACTGCGGGTATATCGCTCATAGCTCACTCCAATCGCGCTACCACCGGTGGCATTCGTGTGGTCGCCTCCATGGTAAACCCGATGTGGCGATACCAAGACTTATTGAACCCGGCCCGATACGAAGTGGAGCAAAAGCTCCGGGGCTGGGGTTGCCTGTGCATCCTGGCGCCGGCTGACAGCCCGCGCGCTACTGTGTCGCCGCCCCAAGGCGCGGAGCGGCGTCTTTGACAGTGCTTGAGCCTTCTTCCCGAACTGGAACATTTGGTTACCTTCGTAACTAGCGCCTTACGATTTCCGTGCATCGCGCCATGCCCAATCGTGTATTACTGATTATGACTGGCTTTGTATGCCCTCAAGCGAGGCTCTTTTTTAAGCGGAGGAACCGGGCCAGCCAAGGGTTTTGACAATTGCCAGACGGCGAGATATCCCACGGTTTTGGCATTGAAAACTCAAAACGCTGATCTAACTCATTTGTTTCTGCGATTTTACGTATAACTCTTTTGTTCGTGCTATTTTAGCTGGAATTTGTTTCTAAGTTATTGATTCTCTTAGAGGTGGGGGAGGGGGGTACCTCGTCAGAAAGACCAGCCTTTCGCCCAGCAAAATTGAACTGCCGATGCCAATCAAAGAGACGCAAACTGCTCTAGAATGGCTTCGACCTTAAAGAAGGAGAAGTTCATGTCCGCAGCAATTCCTGAGACTCACAAAGACCTCTTCCAGAAACCAGCATTCGGAAGCTTCACTACCCTCATGCCCGATGGCAGCCCGCAAACCACTCCGGTATGGGTCGATTTCATCGACGGCAAGGTTGTCGTTAACACCGCCCTAGGGCGCCAGAAAGACAAGAACGTCCGCCGCGATCCCCGCGTCGCCGTCACCCTGATTGATCCTGAAAATCCGTACCGCTATATGGAGGTTCGCGGGAAAGTCGACGAAATTACCACCGACGGTGCGACGTCGCACATCGACAAGATGGCGAAAAAATACACCGGGCAGGAAAAGTATCCGTGGGCCCGTCCCGGCGAGCAGCGCGTGTTGCTGAAGATCACCCCTGAGAAATTCAGCACGATGGGCTAGTCGGCAGTTCGGGTAGTGCAGCGCTTCAGCGCCGCGTATCGGGCTTTTTGTTTTGGGACTCCTCGGCAACTTTAGTCGCCGGGGAGTCACGTTCAAATCCGTAAGGGCAATGCCGGCAACCCGACGTGCAGCAGTACCCGCGTTCGCGCAAGTACTCGGCGGTAAATACGAACATGCCGCCTTCCACGTAATAGTCGATGCCTTCAATCAACTCGCGGTCAATCATTGCGCACCGGCCTCCCGCAGCAAAGCATTTCTTTCTTCCGGGTCGACGGCCACTCCATCACGGAACTTCACATAGCGACCAGAGATCGCTGGAGTTCGTTCCCCGGGCACGATGAAGCCGACGAGGTTCAGCGGATCAGCCGCGGACACTACCAGAGTTTCGCCGGTCGCGGGCAGGTTACGCATTGCACGAAGAGACTCTACCGCTTCCGGCAGTGCGAACTGTTCGCCCAGGAACCCACTCACAAACCTGCCGCCGCGCACTTCGCCGCGATCTTCCAGCCGTCGATACGCAATCAGCAACTCGCGCCACTTGGGCAAATTCGACTCCCGTGCCAGCACTTCGCGGAAGACTACGCCGTATCGCCGCAGCAACATCTGGCAAGTTGCTTCCAGAGTCTTATTGCGGTCGGCAACTTCGGCTGTATAGAGCAGCGACCAACGCCCTGTGGAATGTCGTGGCTTCGCCAGCTTTGGCACGCCCGGCGTCGCGCGTCGGCTCGGGTTAATCAGTGTTCGGAGGTTCTCAAATCCATCGGCTGTCACCAAGCCTGCGGCGACCAATTCCCACAGCGCTGTCTCAACCTCTGCCTTAAGCATCTCGGTTCCGCGCACGATGTCGGCAAAGAACGACGCACCTCGCTTCCGTAAGAACTCCGCTACAGTTCGCGCGCTGTCGGTCAGAACTCGCTCATCGCCTTCGGTATCTTCGGCATTCCTGGGCCGCATCCAGTCCGAATCTTCCCGTACGAAAAAGGTAATTGGAGCCACACTCGTCGGCACCACTCGCCGTTTCCCGCTTCCCGCATCCTCAAGCGTCGCCGGATGAGGCGAGAGCCGTCCCCAACCAACCGCACCAGTTAGGCATAGTTGGTCCAGCATCGCCGGATCGTAAGCATTGACTCTCGGCTTCAGTACCTGCTTTTCCCAGGCGTTGGCCGGAATCTCGAATCCTTGCAACTGGCGAACGACCTCCAGCAATCCGCGCTCACCGCCGGTTTGAGAGCCCGGCGTGACATGTTGCCAGCGCAAAAGCCAGCGCATGTACTGCGCCGCAGTTACCGGTTCGACCTGTTTACGCAGTGTGGCGATTGTTAGG
>Ga0302160_10000173_pt1 | contig 13298 bp, 10 predicted proteins | sample I_Fen_E1_3_FD_193506 | JGI IMG/M metagenome (GOLD analysis project Ga0302160, IMG submission 193506) | Peat permafrost microbial communities from Stordalen Mire near Abisko, Sweden - I_Fen_E1_3 | ecosystem: Environmental > Terrestrial > Soil > Wetlands > Permafrost | place: Sweden: Abisko...
TTCTCCACCAAGGCCGAGTCGAACCTCTACCGCAGCTGGGGCATGGACGTCATCGGCATGACCAACCTCACCGAGGCGCGCCTAGCGCGGGAAGCCGAGCTTTGCTATGTGACCGTCGCCATGGTTACCGATTACGACTGCTGGCATCCTGATCACGACCACGTGACGGTCGACCAGATTGTCGCCGTGCTGGTAAAGAATGCCGAGAACGCCTGCAATGTGGTGCGGGAAGCCGTGGCCGCCATGCCCAAAGAGCGCGTGTGCACCTGCGGTTCAGCCTTGAAGCATGCCATCATCACTCACAAAGAACATGTGCCGCCGGCAACCTTGGAGCGCCTGAAGCTTATTGTCGGAAAGTATTTCGAAAAGAACTCATAGGAGCATCCTCTTGTCGATCGTCGTTGTTGGTTCTGTTGCCTTCGATAGCCTGAAAACCCCTTACGGTGTTCGCGAAAAAGTGCTGGGTGGTGCCGCCACCTACTTCTCGCTGTCCGCCAGCTATTTCACCGACGTACGCGTTGTGGGCGTGGTCGGCGACGACTTCCTGCCCGAGCACGAAGCCGTAATGAACAAGCGCGGCGTGGATACGCGTGGCATTCAGCGGGCCGAGGGCAAGACGTTCTTCTGGAAGGGCGAGTACGGCGACAACGTCAACGAGGCCAAGACGCTGCAGACCGACCTGAACGTCTTCGCCAGCTTTCAGCCGCAACTTCCGGCCGAGTACCTCACCTCGGAATTTCTCTTCCTGGCTAACATCGATCCGGTCTTGCAGGCGAAGGTGCGCGATACCATGCCCAACGCAAAATTGGTTGGTGGCGACACCATGAATTACTGGATCAACGACCACCGTGCGAACCTTGGCGAAATGCTGAAACGCGTGGATGTGTTGCTGATCAACGACACCGAGGCCAAGATTCTCGCCGGTGACAACAGCCTGCCGCGGGCGGCGCGTAAGGTGCTGGAGCTGGGGCCGAAGGCACTGGTGATCAAGCACGGTGAGTACGGAGCGACTATCTTCTTCCGCGACGGACAATTCGGCGGAGGTAGCCACCCGTTCCGCGCACCGGCATTGCCGCTGGAAGAAGTCCGTGATCCCACTGGAGCCGGAGACAGCTTTGCCGGAGGCTTCATGGGCTACATTGCATCGCAGGGCGAAGTGACGCGCAATGTCTTGAAGCACGCTATGTTTTACGGCAGCGTGATGGGCTCGTTCTCGGTCGAGCGCTTCGGCACGGAGCGGCTACAGTCACTGACGCGGGAAGAAATCGACCAGCGGTTCAACGTCTTCCGCGAGTTGACGCATCTGGACTAGCGCTTCAGGGCTTTGGACTGTGCAGCCGGGCTCTGGCCCGGCTGTTTTCTTTGCAATGTGTCTGCTATACGCGCCGGTCTTCTGGCAATGCGCTAGAGATGGCGTCGCGTACTTGGGCCATAAGTGTCTCGCGGTCCCCAAATGCGGACGGCTCGATAGGCGGATGAAAGACGACGGTCGTGGTGCCTCCTCGGCTGGCGAATTGGCCTTTTGGCCAGCACTCGTAAGTTCCCAGCAAAGTTACGGGCACCACGGGCACGCCGGCTTCCACGGCCAAGTGGAATGGACCCTTCTTGAAGGGCAGCAAGCGGCCGTCCAGCGAGCGTGTTCCTTCGGGAAAGATAACCATATTCAGCCCGCGCCGCAAAACTCTCGCTGCAGCGTGCACGCTTTCAATCGCCGCTTCGCGGTTGTGACGATCGACTGGGACCATTTCCGCCATTTTCAGTACTCTGCCAAAGATCGGTACGCGGAGGACTTCCTTCTTCAGCAGCACCGAACAGCGACCGGGAATGTTGGGCACGAAAACCGGCGGATCCAAGTTACTTGCATGATTCGACATGAAAATGTAACTGCGCGCGGGATCCAGATTCGACATGCCGAGCACATTGATCTTAATGCCAGCCACCCGCACCCCGGTAATCCCAAGCTTCATCCCGATTCGATACAGCGGCATGACATTGCCGGTCAGAATTGTATAGAGCAACATGATTGGGGCGACAACCAAAGTCGAGATTGCCCAAAACAGAAGCATCACCAGGGTCCGAATCATTGGGTACCGCCAATCTCGTCGTCACCGTGAATCCACGCCTGCCGATGGGCGCGCTGCTCAGGCGTAATGTTCGGAACATCTTGCAGGATGAACACCTGCTCGTCATAAGCGAAAAGTTTGAGCTTAACCTTGTGCTCACCCTTCGCGTTGGCCAATTTGAGCTTAATGGTTGCTCCTTCGCGCATGCGTGATAACTGCTCATCGAGCCCCGCGTCAGCCGGTTTGCCATTCAACTCGATGACTTTATCGCCAACGTTCACGCCCGCACGCTGCGCCTCGCTGCCGGTCGCCACAAAGGCAACGACGGGCGGACCGCCAAGGTTTGCCGAGGTGGTAAAGCCCGGCGTGGCGTGTCGGCCGGTGGTCTCGGCGATTTGCAGGCCAACGAACTGAAAGAACTCGTTGTAGGGCAACTCGCGCACACCTGCGACGTAGTTCTGGAAAAACTCCGCGAAACTTTGGCCGGTGATAGTCTCCGCCGCATGCTGCACCCCGTCTGAGTCGGGGAAGGGTAGTCCCTTTTTCGCGTAATTGTCGTTCATCCAGTGGAACAGATCGCGCAGAGACTTGGCATTATTGGTGAGCTGGCGAATCCGCAGATCCAGCAGAACACCGACCACCTCGCCCTTGTTGTAATAGCTAATGCTGCGTTCCGGCGAGCGATAGAATGTGTTGCCCTCGAACCACGCGTCCAGGCTTGACTCCTCTACCGACTGCCACTTGTGCGCCGAGCGCGACTGCAATTCGCTGATTTCGGCAGCCACGCGATCGATGTATTGCCGCTCTCCGATCAATCCGGCGCGCGACAGGAGCATGTCGCCAACGGTGCTGGTAACGCCCTCGCTGAACCAGAGCGCTCGCGTGTCCATAATGCGCTGGTAATCGATGGGCTCGAGCGATGCCGGACGGATGCGCTTCACGTTCCACAAGTGAAAGAACTCGTGGGCGCTGACGCTTGCCACCGGCATCATGTCGCCACCCAGGTATCGCGCATTCATGTCGATCGCAGTCCCATAGGCATGTTCCATTCCGCCTGCGCCGTGACCGTTGGGAAAGTGATAGAGGAACGTGTAGTTGTCGAAGGGCCGATCGCTCATCCAGTCCACGCCTGCGTGCGTGATCTTGCGAAGGGTGTCAAGCAACTTGCCGCTGTCATAGTCACCGGTGGTATGTACCGCAATGTGGTATGTCGCTCCGTCCTGTTGAAAATCGAAAGTGCGGAACACCCCGACCTCAACTGGACTATCAACCAACTCGTCGTAGTTGCGGGCAACGCCACCCGCATGTTCCTCCTTGCCGGCCGAGAAATCAGCGAACACGTTCAGGTCGCGCAGCTCCCAGTTTGACGGTACGTCAAGTACTTGTACACTCATGCTCTTCGAGCGCGTGGAGGGCGAATACATCAGCACCATGGCCCAATTGAAGAAGCCGTGCTCGATGGAAAGCTGCGATCCAAACGGCCCTGGTGCGTCGAGGTGAATATCGTAATCGACCACCACGCAGGGTCCTGCAGCGCTCACCCGCCACTCGCTGGTCTTCGTTTTCACTAGGGGTACCCGTCTGCCGGATGCGTCCGAAGCGCGCACGTCTTCGACGTTGGCGGCGAAGTCGCGCACCTGGTAAAGCGCGTTCCAGACTGGTATGTCGAGGACGACATCGCCGTTCGCTTGCGTGAATCGAATGCTGACGTGGGCGCGATGATCCACGTTATTGGCAAGCGAGACAAAGTATTCTGTCGGTTGGGACTGCCGACTTGCTGGCGAAGCGCAGGTAACTGGGGTTCGAGCCGACGCGGCGCTCGCGCTCACAACGACGGCCAATGCCAGCGCAGCGAAGTTGCGTTTGGAAAGAGTTCTCACGCGGGCGTCGAAGCCTCGTGCAGCGCCCTTAGCTTCGCGGGCAACTTCTCGTAAATGCCGCCGAAACCGCCGTTAGAGAGGATCGCCACCACATCTCCTTCGCGCAATTCAGGAGAAATGGTCTCGACGATCTCATCGACGGACGACAGCAACCTCGCGGGAGTTCCCCCAGCTTTCAGTCGGGCGATTACGCTCCCCGGATCAAGCCGCTCCGCCGCGGCGATCGCGTCCGACTTGAAGATTCCTGCCAGCACAACTTGGTCGGCGCCAGCGAGGCTTTCCCCAAGTTCCACCTCAAACACCTTGCGGCGCAGAGTGTTCGAGCGTGGCTCCAGTAGTGCCCACAAGCGGCGCCCGGCATAGCGTGTGCGCAATGCCTTCAGGGTCTCGCGAATCGCAGTCGGGTGGTGTGCGAAGTCGTCGATGAAGGTGACGCCATGTATCTCGGCCCTGACTTCCAGTCTGCGTTTGACGCTGCGGAACGAACGCAGCGCGCTCGCGATCGTCTCGACGGGAACACCGTAGTTGGCTGCCATGGCCGCCGCCGCCGTGGCGTTCAATACGTTGTACTCACCCGCCATATGTGATTCGAACTCCGCCCACGGACTGCCGTTGCGAATAACTCTCCAGCGGGTAGCAGTGTCGACGCACTGGATATCGGTGATCCTCCATGTCGAGTTGGCGCTGAACCCGTAACGCTCCACCCGGCAAAAGGCGCGGCTCAAGCACTCGTCCACATTAGGGTGCCCATCCCAGCCGAGAAGCAGGCCACGCTTCGGAATAAGGTTCACCAAGCGCTTGAACGCCGTCTTCACTTCGTCAAGGTCCTTATAGATGTCTGCATGGTCGAACTCGACCGAAGTCAGGATGACTGCATCGGGAAAGTAGTGCAGGAACTTCGGTCCCTTATCGAAGAATGCCGTATCGTATTCGTCGCCCTCGATGACAAATTCCGGCCCGGTTCCCAGCGCAAAGGAACTGCCAAAGTTTTCCGGAATCCCGCCGATTAGGAAACTAGGGGCACGCTGGCTTTCCGCTAACAGCCACGCCAACAGGGAGGACGTAGTTGTTTTGCCATGCGTGCCCGCTATTACCAGGCGGTCTTTGCCGGCGAGAAATTCGTCGAACACGACGCGCGCCATTGACTCGAACGGCACGCGCTGGTCGAGTATGTATTCCAGCTCAACGTTGCCGCGCGAGATAGCGTTTCCCACAATTACTAGGTCCGGCCTCGGCTCAAGGTTCTTTTCGCTGAACGGTTGCGCTACCGGAATGTTGAGTGATGCCAGGAAATCGGACATCGGAGGGTAAGCCGCTGCGTCGGAGCCTGTGACCCGATGGCCCCGCTGCTGCAACATTCCCGCGAGCGATGCCATCGCCGTGCCGCAGATACCGATTAGATGGATGTGCTTGGGCGTCATGATTTGGAGGACGAAACCGCCTCGGCCGTGTTTCGGACAGAAGCTGCAAAGCTCAACGAAACGGTCGCGCCAGCATTGAACGCAACACGCACTCCCAGTGGCAGCGTGAAATTGTTTCGCGAAACGTGTCCCGATCTCAGACCATAGGCGACAGGCACTCCCAAATCACCAAACACCCTCTGGACGATCTGTTGCAGCGTGTAGTCTCCATTGTCCCGGGGCCCGCACTTCAACATTTCGCCAAAGATGATGCCGCGGACTTCCGCCAACTTTCCTGCCATCTTCAACTGCATTAGCATCCGGTCAATGCGGAATGGCGGCTCGGCTACGTCCTCAATAAAAAGGATAGTGTCGCGTGTTTCAATCTCGTAGGGCGTGTCCAACGACGCACACAGCAGCGACAAGCAGCCTCCGTATAACGTACCCTCGGCAGAACCTGACACTAGAGTCTGTACCTCGTCGGTCGCGAACTCTCGCGTGTAGGGTTCACCTGACATCAACGCGCCCGCCCACGACGCTTCGTCAACACCATCTGATCTGACGTCCACATTGAGCATCGGCCCGTGGAAAGTCACAACGCCCGCGGCGTCGCAAAGATAGGTCAGCAGTGTGGTCACGTCGCTACAGCCACAAAATATTTTCGGATTCGCACGCACCAGTTCGAGGTCAATTCTCGGCAGCAGGTAGTTGCAGCCATATCCGCCGCGCGCGCAAATGATAGCCTTGATGTCGCTCCGCGAAAACATCTCGTGAAACTCATCGAGCCGTCGCTGGGCGCTGCCGGCAAAATACAGCTCGCGATCGAGGATCGACGGCAGATAAAACGGTTCGAACCCTTTGCGAATCAGCCACGCGGTACCGGCCTCCAGCGCATCGGCGTCGATTGGCCCCGCAGGTGCGATGATTCCGACCTTGTCGCCCGGCCGAAGAGCAGCCGGACGCAGGCGTTCCGATTGTGCGAATGCCGCCATGAAGAAGGACTATTTTAAACGAAAAACTCGCCGCGACAGAGTATCGTCGCTGGCCCATAGAGGAACAGTTCGTCGTCCCACTGCACCGTTTGCGCACCTCCCGGAGCGCGCACTACGACCGGAGACTTCGCGCGGCCTGTGTGGATGACGGCGGCGACCGAAGCCGACGAACCTGTGCCAGACGACATCGTCTCCCCGACTCCGCGCTCACAGAAGCGAACTTCGATTTCGTGCTCGTTGACCTCGCGGACCAACTCGACATTGGTGCCACGGGGAAAGTCAGGGTGAACTGACGCGTCTCCTGCCCATGTCTGCCAGCCATCCTCGAACTCCGGCACAAACACTACAAAGTGCGGATTTCCCATTGATACCGTGATGCCGTTGAGCACCCTGTCCCGAAGCTTCACAGTCCGCTCCCCGCCGACTTCGGGCATCCCCATCGCGGTGCGGAACTCAAAGGTGTTTCCAATCCTCGCCTTCAGCTCGCAGGTCTTCACCCCGGCATCGGTATGGATGCTCACCGAGTCCTGTCCGTGCTCCGAGCAATACCATGCCGCCACGCAACGCGTTCCGTTGCCTGAAATCTCGGCATCTGAGCCGTCGGCGTTTATCAGGCGTATACCCAAATCAGCATCGCTGGCCGACACCACCCACTCGACGCCATCGGCGCCTACTCCATTGTGGCGATCGCAGATGTGGCAGCTGAATCCGGCGATATCGTCAGGCGCATGGTCGATGGAAATAATCAGGAAATCGTTACCGCAGGCGCTGGCTTTGACAAACGGTATGGAAGCCATAGGAAAGGTCGAGTGTAGCAAAGTGGCGATGAAGTGTTGTGGCTATTGCGCCGGTAATTGCGGCGTTGCGGCTCCAGTACGGTTCACTCGATAGATCGCGCACTTCGCCTGCTCGGGGACGATGATCGTCATGATTTCGGTCAGCTCTGCGCGGTGCTGCTGCGCCGCCATCCACACGGGGTCGCCCTTGAACGCCACGATGATGTCGGCGTGCTTCGCCGGATCCAGCAGTGCCCACTCCCAGTCGGGGTGGCTGATTTCGCTGATGACGTTGTGCAACGGAATACCAGCCTGCTGCAGCGCGCCGACGTGTTCGCCCTGGTACATCAGAAGCGTCGTTCCAGGTGGCAGGGTCGCGAGAAACCGCGCTAACGCATTCTCCAGGCTTATTCGAGTGCGCGAGTTGACCTGCGCTTCTTTCAGAGTGATCGGAACCGTCGCATAGATCGACAGATAGCTCCCGGCGACCAGCAGACACAGCACACACCAAACGAGCGTCTGCCTGCGTCCCTTGGATACTCGCTCACTTGCATACCAGGCGAACAGCGCGGGAAATACGGCCAACACGGGCAAGAGTTCTAGTCCGTAGCGCACGTTGTAGTACGAGAACGGCCACCAACTCGGAATGAAGATGGGTACGCTGCCGTAGGCGACCGACAACGAATAGAACAGGAGCGGCACCCACAGAAGCAGCCACGTCGAATAATGGCCAAGGCGCCATACTGCCACCGCGGTGCCAAGAAGCGCCAGCAAAAACATCGCGCCGCCCCAGCGTTCGGGACCCATGTTAAGCGTGGCGGCCTTCAAGAAATACAGGCCCGCGGTCACGACATGGTCCTTGCCGGGGTATGGAGGCGCGCCTCTCGACGTCGTGCGTTCCGCAATCGCCTTGGCCGAGTAAGGGCCGTTGGCCCAGTCCATCGCGTGTCCTGAAACTCGGTGGTTGTACGACAGCCAGAAAACCGGCACCAATGCATTCAGTAGCAGAAACTCCACCAGCGACTTCGACATTGACCGTCGCCGTGTGGCATCCGGAGTCGCCCGCCACCAGCGCACAAAGGCGCCGAGCACGAGGACTCCAACGATCGCGCCAAAGAACCATCCGTCGTAGCGCGTCGCCGCGCCGCCTGCCAGGGCGATGCCGCAACCTTCCAATGCGCGTTCGGCTGGACGATCGGCTATGGTCCCAGTCGACCGTCCTCTCAGCCACTCGTCGAAATACACAATCGCCCAGATGAAGAACGCCAGGTACATCGGTTCATTCATCGCCGTCGCCTGCATGTATAGCAGGTTCGGATTGAGCGCGTAGATCGCAGCAGCCACGTACGCCGCCACACGCGGTGCGCGTGCGTTCACCAGCCTGAAGATGCCCAGCGACCCAACAATGTACGCCACCATGGTCGGAATCGAGCCGGCGATACCGCTGGTCCAGAGTGTCTTGCTCCAGACGAATGGCAGCATCAGGATGTGAGGCAGCGGCAGCCATACCGTGCCGAGCTGAAAGAAAGATGACAGCCACGAGCGGTTGTCGAGAACGCGCCGCGCAATGTTGATGTGCGCCACCGCGTCTCCGTAGAGCAGAATCTGTTGGTGGGCGTAGTACCACAGAAGCGCAGCGATGGAGATGCCGCCCAGCGCCAGGGTGAACATTCCGTCGCGTCGCTGCTCGGCATATCGCTGTTCCAGGTCGAGCCGCTCAACCCGCGTCATCTTTGTGGGTGTCTTCTTCAAGGGTTCAGTTTGCGACGAGCCGATCTTGCGTGGCAATTCCGCCTTGTGTGGATCGGACGACGGCCAGGTACTTACTTTTCTTCAGTTGATTTTGTGGCAGCCAGCTTCTTCAAGGTCCTCGCCATGTCTGGTAGCTTCATGAAGGCGTTCACCGCTCGCAGCCATTGCTTGTGATCGAAGGCGGGCGACCCGCTGACCATCGTTCCGGCAGGAATATCGCCGTGAGTTCCGCTCTGCGCCGTGATGATCACGCCGTCGCCGACGTTACAATGACCGGCGATTCCCGCCTGTCCGGCCACAATAACGTTTTTGCCGATGACCGTTGAACCCGCTAATCCAGCTTGCGCGCACAGCAACGTATGCTCGCCAACCATCGAGCCATGGCCGACCTGAGCAAGGTTATCAATCTTCACGCCGCGCGCGATCCGCGTTTCGCCCACACTGGCGCGGTCGATGCAGGCATTTGCCTGAATCTCGACGTCGCTCTCCACCACCGTCGGGCCCGATTGCGTGATCTTCTCCCAATGATCGCCATCGCGGGCGAAGCCGAATCCGTCGGCACCGACCACGGCGCCATTCTGCAGTACCACGTTGTCACCCAAGCGGCACTCCTCTCGCACGATGGAGTGGGCATGAGCTAGAAAGTAATTGCCGATGTGCGCGCCGCGATAGATGACCACGTGTGGCAGCAGCGTGGCGCTTTCGCCGATCACCACCGCTTCGTCGATCACCACGTAGGCGCCGATGTGAGCGTTGGCTCCGATCTTCGCGCTGGCTGCAATGACCGCTGTCGGGTGAATTCCGGGTGCGTATTTCGGACACTGATAAAACAGGTCAATCGCCCGCGCGAAGCTCAGGTACGGGTTCCGGCTGCGCAACAGCGCGCCGCCGGTAGCAGGGAAGTCCTCCGACACGATTACGGCTGCTGCCGCTGTCGTCTTGGCCGCCGCAGCGTACTTAGGATTAGCGACAAACGTTATCTGGCCGGCGACTGCTTCTTCAATCCCGGCAACTCCGGTGACCTCGGTTTCGGGATCCCCATTTTCCAGCGTGGCGTTTAGGGTGGTTGCAATTTCGCCTAGTTTCATAGGATGGCCGTGGTTTCCAGACCGGGTCTCTGAGAAGGTTCCGAATTCCCGCGGGAACTAAAGCCCACGTCTCAGCCCAGGTTACGGCACGGCTGAAGCCGTGCCCTTTCAAAACCAGTTTCGCTTCACGTAAACATCGGTACCTGGCGGGTGTCGTCCGGACGGCGTCCCCGCCGCTGTGACTTCTTCTCGCCGATGACTGCCAGTATGGTCATTTCCGCCAGTGCCGAGCGCGGGACGAAAATCCTCTGGGTATTTGCGCGCGCATCTGGCGGAATGATCGAGAACCCATCGCTTCCGTCTTGTATCAGGTCGTTGGGCATCATTCCCTCGATAATCTCGTTATCACGGAAGCGCAGTCGCACCCAAAGCCCTTCAGTGCGCGGACGCGAGGTAAACGTCTTTCGAGTCAGTGACTCCGAGTCCCCAAACTCGCGCACGAAATAGATGCCCTTCACCTCCGCCAAGTCAATCGCCACGACATTCCCGGCAGTGTTCAGCACCTCGACTTTGCCGTCCGCAATGAAGGCCGCCGACACGTAGCCGTTGACCGTGTCGCGGCCCATCTTGCGGACGATTACCTTCTTGTGAGTCGTGCCCATATGTTGGGGCGGGGTCCTCGAGCCTAAGCACCGATTGTCGCACTTTTGCGGAAAAAGTGCCCCATCCTAACAGTAGTCTGTAGCCAAATCGATAACGTTGTGTTATTGTCGGCTTGCAGCAAAGCAGGTGCACAACGCTGTAAGTGTTGGCTTCAGAGTAAGTTGCGCGTGTCGCGGCACCCGGGCAAGCCACTGAATGCGGTCCCCAGAGTCTGCCAGTGTACGATGCGCTGATCTCCGAAAAACCTTGCTAACGCTTTGTGAGTCATACACTTAGATGGCAGACTACATCTATAGCATGGAGACCCGGCTCACACCGGACCAGCAGCGCGGTGTGAACCTGATCCAGGAAATAGCCCGGCAAGCAGGCCTCAACCTTTACCTTACCGGTGGGTCCATCCGTGATCTCATTACCGGATTCCCCATCCGCGATATCGACCTTTCCATCCAGGGTAATCCGCTTAAGTTACAGAAAGAGTTGGACAAAGCGGGTATCTCGGTAGAAGGTGTGGATGAGGATCTCCGGGCACTTCATCTGTTATTGCCGGGAAATGTTCGCGCCGAGCTAAACCAAACCCGCTCAGAGACTTACGACAAGCCAGGCAAGCCTCCCGTAACTGCTCCGGCGACGATTAATGAGGATCTGCGCAGGCGCGATTTCACGGTTAATGCGATGGCGCTGTCGCTCAATCCCGGATCCAAGGGACTTCTGCTTGACCCGTTCAACGGCGTAGCTGATATCGAAGCCAAAGTGCTGCGAATCCTGCACAGTTATGCGTTTCTGGAAGACCCCATCCGGCTGATTCGTGCTACTCGGCTAAGTGCAAGATTTCATTGGGCGTTGGAGGATCGCACGCAAGCCCGGTTCGACGCTGCCAAGGAAAATAATTACATCGAGTACGTTGGTAAACGAGCCGTCGGGGTCGAGCTCGAGCAGTTGGCCCACGAGGACGACCCCATTACCGTCATGCGGGCGCTGGAGAAGGAAGGCTGGCTAAAGGTGCTGCATCCACACCTGACCGTAGCCAAGGCCGAAGCCAGCGACTTGGGACACGCCATCAAGCTGCGCCAAGCCCTAAGTGACTTGGGCTACTCAGCTGAAACCGGACCCATGGCCATGTACTTTCTGGCGAAGAAGTTGACAGAGAAGGACGCCTCCGAGATTCAGCGCATGATTCCGCGCCGTGACTTCGTCGAAAAGTGGAAGCATCTGGAAAAAGAAGCTCACGACTTGGCCAAAAAGCTGACCAGCAAGGAAGGGGCCAGCAACTCCGGGTCGTGGAAGATTCTGAGTGCGGCAGCGCCCGAGAACATTCTTTTCCTGAGCATGACGACGCGGCAGTCGGCTGTGGATCAGAAGATCAAGAACTTCATGACCAAGTGGCGCCAGGTTCGGGAGAAGCTGCCATTTCCCGAGATGGCCGAGTTGCGCATCACCGCGCAGCTTCCCGAGTACCCCAAAATTCTGGACGAGGCATTTCTGTTGCTGATGGACGGTAAACTCCGTTCGCACAACGAAATCATGAACTTTCTGAAGCCGTATGAGCCACCTCCGCCACCTCCTCCGCCGCCCGCTAGGCGTGGACGTGGAAAGGCGGTAGTTACCGCAGCCGCGCCTGTTGCTGCTCCGGTCGTCGTTGCGGCTCCTGGAAAACGTGGCAGGAAGCCCAATGCAGGAGCGGCACCCGCAGCGATTGCAGCGGCGCCTGCTCCCGTAGCAGTTGCCAGGCCGGTGACTCCGGCAAAGCCTGTAGCCGCTGCTAAGCCAGCGCCTGAAGCCAAAAAGGCGGCTCCGGCGAAGGTAGCCAAGAAAGTAGAGAAGCCAGCAAAGAAGGCTGCTCCTGTGAAGGCCAAGCCTGCTCCCAGGAAGGCGGCTCCGAAAAAGCCAGCTGCCAAAAAGCCTGTAGCGAAAAAAGCGGCGAAGAAGAAGCGCTAGGCGAGCGATCGGCCAGAGTACTTCCAACGGTGTACCGTTCCGCGGTGCGCCGTTGTTTCTTGCAGTGAGTTTCTCTGTGGCTTCGTGCCTCTGTGGTGAATTCTTTTCCGCGCGTTCCGTGTCCTCCGTGGTGGCAAGTCTTCCTCCCTCTATAATCGTGAGTTGCCCAAACTGGACCGACAAGAGGCTAGCCGTTGGCGTATAGCGACCTGAGGGAATGGATCTCCGCGCTCGACAAAGCTGGAGAGCTGAAACGGATCAAGGTAGAAGCCGATCCGATCCTGGAAATCACCGAGATCACCGACCGCGTTTCCAAGTGGCCGGCGCGCGGCAAGCACAGTGCCGGTGGCCCTGCGCTGCTGTTTGAAAAAGTTAAGGGGCATCCCGGAGCGAAGGTCCTCATCAACCAGTTCGGCTCCGAGCGGCGCATGAAGATGGCGCTCGAGGTCGATTCGCTGGACGAAATCGCTACCCGCATCAAGATGTTCATGGAAGTGAAGTCGCCGCAGGGGCTGCTCGACAAGATCAAGATGTTGCCCATGCTGGCCGAGATGGGCAAGTTTTTTCCCAAAGAAGTCGCGACTGGCCCGTGCAAGGAAGTGATCAAAAAGGGCGACTTCTCGCTGCTCGATTTCCCCATCCTCAAATGTTGGCCCAAAGACGGCGGACGCTTCATCACCCTGCCGTCGGTGATTACTCGTGATCCCAAAACCGGCAAGCGCAACGTGGGCACCTATCGCATGCATGTGTATGACGAGCGCACCACGGGCATGCATTGGCAGCGCCAGAAGCATGGAGCCGAGCACTAT
>Ga0302160_10000181_pt1 | contig 13056 bp, 13 predicted proteins | sample I_Fen_E1_3_FD_193506 | JGI IMG/M metagenome (GOLD analysis project Ga0302160, IMG submission 193506) | Peat permafrost microbial communities from Stordalen Mire near Abisko, Sweden - I_Fen_E1_3 | ecosystem: Environmental > Terrestrial > Soil > Wetlands > Permafrost | place: Sweden: Abisko...
GTAGTAGCCGTCTGGGACATTATTCTCGGCTTGGCACGCCTGCACGCAAGTCCCGCAGCCGATGCACTTAGTGACGTCAATCAGGAAACCCCACCAGTGGTCGGTCATGTTGTAGTTGGGGGCAGCTTCTGGCGTGCCAGCGATGATTGCATCCCAGGCAATCGCAGCGGCGGGCAGCAGGTAGAGCAGCCTGCGACGGGTGATGTTCATTTGCCACCTCCGCTGGCCTTCTCCGCACTGGCGGTATCCGCTCCACCGATCCGCGGACTGTGCGGCTTGTGGCAGGTGTCGCAAGGCACTCCGCCCGAATGCTCAGCCGAAACAACTTGCGGGAATGTTGCCGGCTTGGCTTTGTTGGCCTCATGACAGCGAACGCACAACACCGCGACGTCCATCTTCGGCGGCTGCAATGCGGTGGGGTCGTCGGCATGCTTCGCCAGCGGACCGTGGCAAGCCTCGCACGCCACGTGGGCATGCACTCCCTTGGTCTTTACGTCGAAGACTTCGGTGTGGCAGCCTTCGCAAGCCCTATGGCCAGCGAACATGACGGGTTTTGCTGCAATTTCGGCCAAGGCGGCGCCCCGGTAGTGTCCGTACTGGCCAAACGTACGCGGGACAAAGATGCTGCGTGCCAACAGGAACACAAGGATTCCGGCAGCAAAAACCGCTGCCATCCGCCAAAGGTGCCCTGCGTCCTTAAGATTTGCCATAAGAAGTGCCGCAGTTGCGAACGGTCGTTCGAACAACGGTAGCTTCGTTGATAGAGGAGAGCGTCATTAGTCCGCTGTGCGCCGCGTCACATGTGCACGTGACGGAGGGGCGAGGGGCGCAGTCTGACCCTTGCACCGAAATCCTGGCCGAGGTATCCAATAAAGACAAACAACGACTGAGGAGAAGCAATGGCCGACAAAGTGAACAAGACCGAAGAGGAATGGCGCAAGGAGCTGACACCAGAGCAATATCGGATACTGCGGCAGAAGGGCACGGAGATGCCCTTTAGTGGTGAGTACGAAACCGTGATGACGCCCGGCGTCTATAAGTGCGCGGCATGCGGACAGGAATTATTTCTGTCAGATACCAAGTTCGACGCGGGTTGCGGCTGGCCGAGCTTCTACCAGCCGTTGGATGAGGACAAGGTTGACGCTCATGAAGACAACACGCTAGGCATGCGCCGCGTCGAAGTGACCTGTTCCCGCTGCGGTGGACACCTGGGGCACGTGTTTCCGGATGGGCCCAAGCCGACCGGACTGCGCTACTGCATTAACTCGGTGTCGCTCAAGCTGGACCCGAAATAACGGCAGGCAACTCGCCACGGAGACACAGAGGCACTGAGAAAACCTTTTGGAGCCCGACTCCTTTGCAATTACCACCGCGTCCGGCGAACCAAGATGTCCGCATGGCGTCGTTCTTAGAAATCAATCGTTCTTCTCTGGGTCTCAGTGTCTTTGTGTTGGATGTGTTCTTTTTACCGCGGCGACGCGAGTCGGCCGCGCACGAACTCGACTATGTCCGCTGTCACGTACGGTGGCGGCGTGATGCGAAAAATCGGCCTACCCGCAACAGGCTTCAATGAGACTTTCACCCAGGCCACTTCACCAAGACCGTCATGCAGTACCACAGCGTCTGCGCGGTCGAGATGCTCCTTCGCCGAAGCCTTGAAATCGGGATTTGCTGCGTCAAGAACAGTGATGTACAGGTCGGGCCGCACGAACCGCATCACGCTGTTCGATTCAAGGATGGCGTTCTCCGCGCTCGCCAATTCTTTGCGGAGCCGCGGCATCGCTTCAGCCAACATTCCCTGGCGAGACCGAACCCATAGCGCTCGAACTGCGCCGGACACCAAAAAGCGCGAAGAGTCGCTCTCGCCGCTGCGGTTGCGCTCTTCGGTGATCGCCCACGAGTGATCGTCTGTAGCGCAGTCGCAAGGCTCGCCGTTGGCGGAGCAGACCCCGTGTCCGTATTGCGTAATCTTGACCGCCGTCCAACGCATCTCGGGCAGTGCAGCGATGATGCCCGCAACCACGCTGGTCTTGCCAACGTTACGAGAATGTCCGCCGACGACCACGATAGCCACTACTTCGATCTCTCTGCTTTGCGGGTGAGGCGCGACAGCGTGGCAAGTTCCTTCAGATACTCGCGCACCGGTTTCACGGGTGTTCCCCAGAAAAGTACACCTTTGCCACGGACTACCTTGTGGGGCAGCACTCCGGCTTGGCCTCCCAGGATTGCGCCCGCCTCGATGGTGGCGTGGTCGCCCATACCCACCTGTCCGCCCAGCACGCAATCGTCTCCGATGCTGCAACTGCCCGAAATACCGGTCTGTGCCGCGATCACGACGTTGGCGCCGATGTTGCAGTTGTGCCCCACGTGCACCATGTTATCGAGCTTCGTGCCTGGGCCGATCACGGTTTCGTCGAGAGCGCCGCGGTCAATGGTGCAATTCGCCCCAATCTCAACGTAGTCACCGATCACCAGGTGGCCCACCTGCGGAAACTTCACGTAGCGTCCGAACTTGTCGTCGCGCACGAAGCCGAAGCCGTCGGAGCCGAGCACCGCGCCGGCATGCACCGTGACGCGCCGGCCAATCGTCGTCCCCGAATAAATCACGACGTTCGGATAGATGTCGCAGTCGTCTCCGATGACAACCCCCTCGCCCACGTAGCATCCGGCAGCAATGAAGCAGCGCTCACCGATGACGGCGTTAGCTTCTACGACCGCGTGGGCATCGATGCTGGTAGTGGCCGCGACTTTGGCGCGAGGATCAACGGCGGCTAACGGATGGATCGAAGCCGCATAATCTTTCTTGGGATAGAGCATTTGTGCGGCTGTCGCGAAAGCAAGTCGCGGGTTCGAGTTGAGCAGCAACGGCTTGGTAGTCGTGATCTCGGCGTCTGCCTCGCTCACAATCACGGCGCTGGCGCGCGATCGCATCGCGAGTTCGAGATGTCGCGCTGACCCGACAAACACCAGGTCACCCGACTGCGCGTTGGTCACACTGGCAACTCGAGAGACTTCGATTCGGCCATCGCCGATAAGCCGCGAGGCAGTAAATTCCGCTAGGGCTTGCAGGGTTTGCGACATGGGTCAGTTATAGGCGAGTGATTCAAGAAATTCAAAACTAATCGCTACGTAAGCAGAGCCGCTCTTCGCTCTTTGCTTTCAGTCGAGGGTGCTACCGCTTTGCGAAGAGTGAAAAGGGAATGGCGAAGAGCGGAATCAGTAAAGCGGCTCCTGTCCCTCGGGCCGTGTCTTCCAGCGCCGATGCACCCACAACCACTGGTCCGGGTATTTGCGCACGTACTCCTCGAAGATGCGATTGAACACCGCCGTATTCGCAACCGCATCGGCTTCGTTGTTACCGGTGCGTATCAGTTCCACGGCTGGGCTGAATTCCACGCGGTACTTGCGCAGCACCGAGTCCCAAATCGTAAAGGCCGGAATCACGGCCGCGCCGGTGTGTAGCGCCACCCGCGCGATGCCAACCGCTGTGCAGGCGGGGATGCCGAAGAAATCCACGAAGACGCCCTGCGGCGGCGTCATGTTGGTGTCCATCAGGATACCGACGGTTTCGTTCTTCTCCATCGCTGCGAGCAGGCCGCGCGCAAAACCCTGCTTGCCCATCACGTTGTTGCCATGCAGGGTGCGATAGTGGGTTACTAGATCGTCCACGTAGGGGTTATCGATAGGCCGCACCACAATTCGCATAGGGTGGCCTTGCAGCGAATGAAAGAACGAACCGATTTCCCAGCCGCCGAAGTGGCCGGTAAGAAATAGCACGCCCTTGCCACGCTTATCGGCTGCTTCGAAGTTCTCAAATCCCTGGTAGAGGGCAATTTGCGATGCGTTCTCGCGACTGTAGCGCGGGAATAGGCAAAATTCGGCGAGGAGGCGTCCGAGCGAGCGATACACACCGCGCAGAATCTTGCGACGCTCCGCCACCGTCTTGCCCGGAAACGCCATTTCCAGGTTGCGCATGCCGACTCGCCGCAGCCGGGGATGCCCGTGATAGGCCACGCCACCGATCAGCAGTCCCGCGCCGCGCGCCAGGGACCGCGGCAGCATTCCAATAAAGCGCACCAGCGCCAGCAGCGGTACGTATTGCAGTCGATAGATCATCGGGGGACAGTTTGACCCTAGCACTGCGGCGAAAGAGAAGGCAATCGAGAGATTACTTGGACGCTGCCAGACGCGCAACAAAAAGCGGTGGCCGCAGCCACCGCGAAGCATCGTTCCGGACTTCGATTAAAGATTGTCCCCGCTTCCCGTTGGAGATGTGGGCGCAGGGGCAGGCGTTGTAGACGGCGTAACGGTTGGGTCAGCAGAGGGCTTCGCGGCTGAACTGGGATCCACCGGGGCAGCGTCAACCGGAGCGGCGGTTGGCGTTGGCTCCGTCGGAGCTACTGCACTTGGTGCAACTGCCACCTTGGAAGCGCGCGGCGTCGGAGCATAATGCTCCACCGTCTTCAGGAAATTCTCGGCGTCCGCCGGCGGCGCAACTTCGCCGTTGAGCAACGAGTAGAATGTCCAGTCTTTGCCGTAGAAACTATGAGTCGCGCCATCATCCTGGCGCACCACCGCGCCGTCGACGGAAACACCGGCGAACAAACCGCGGGCGCGTGAGTAGGTCAGGATCTGCGCGCGCATGGTCAAGTCGGTTGCCGCCTGGGTGTCGCGGCCCACTGGACCAGCGGCTGCCGACGCATCGGCGCCGAGTTTGAATTTACTTTGTAGCAACTGCTGCATGCCGTCGACGGTGCGGATGACGAGCACCAGGTCCGAAGCTTGTCCGCCCGCCTGAAAGCCGAAGCTGCCGCCGCTGATGCGGAAGAAGACCGGTGTGCTCCAGCCTTTGCCGGTGCGGCAAGTGGCAACACCCTTGCCATAATTGGCCCCGAAGATAAAGCTCGCCTTGAGCATCGAGGGAACGACGGCAATGCATTTCGCGCCGTCCATGATGCCGTCGGGGATCGACTTATCGGGGGCTTCCATGATCTGGCTCAGGACAGTAGAGGCGGTTTGGACTCGCTCGACATCGGCATTGCGCGGGCCCGACTGCGACCACGCCGCAGTCAACGGCAACAGCAGTAATATCACAAGAATTCTCTTCATCGCTCAACTCCAAATCGGGATCGCGGCCAGTCGACTCGCGCTGAGCCATCTTAGTGGGAAAGGCATGGTTTTTCGCGACTTAGCTGCAACCGGCCCGTTACTCTCTAGCGTCCTGACTGTCTTGGTGCGGGTGCGCGTCGGCAAATCCTGGAGGCAAAAACTTAGGGCTGGAAGAGGAGACCCTCGCGTCCCCTTCCAGCCCTATCTCCCAGGTTCTGTGGTAGGTGAATGCAGTATGCGGCGAGGTAAAAAGTTGCGCAAGTTACGAAAGGACACTGTACCTGTACTTTAGTAACCACCAGGGTAACCAGAGGGTAACCACCCGCCCCAGGTGGTCGCCAACGTTACAACCGTGCAAGTCAGTCTGTGTGGTTAATCCCCAGGAGCGAATGGGTGAGCGCATGCACGGAGAGCGCGATGCGATTGGTGACGCCAGCTTTGCGCATCAGGCTGGCGATATGCATCTTGACGGTGCGCGCTTCTATCTCAAGTGAGGTCGCGATCTCTTTGTTGGAGCAGCCGGAGACCAGCAAGTACAAGACTTCGCGCTCGCGCTCCGTGAAGACCAGAGGTTCCTCCGGGGTGCCACGCCTTGGAACATTCGTAACCCGCTCAATGAACTTGCCGATGAGCGGGCCCGGCGCCCACACCGATCCGCTATGCACTGCGCGAATGGCTTGCTTAAACTCCTCGGCTGACAAAGACTCCTCGATGTAGCCCTTCGCGCCCGCACACAGCGCCCGCAGCGCCAGTTCCTCGTTGTGAAGTGTTCCAGTCGCAATGATTTTTGCCGCCGGGTTCAACGATTTGAGGCCGGCCATCACCTCGTACATCGCCGGTCCCGTTCGCGAGCCGATCAGCACCACGTCGTAGCCGTGAATTTTGAATACCGAAGCCGAGGTACAACTCGACAGCGCAAACTCGGCGTCGTCTTCAAACAATGCACGAAAGCCAACGAACCGCAATGGATCGTTCTCGACCACTGCGACACGTATGGGTTTCCGGCCAGCCAGTTTTGTGGCGCGCTTCATGAACAGTGTGGATAGAGTAGTACAAAGCGGCCATACAATACCTGATACTTAGGTGCTATAGATACGTATTTAGTGGAGGTTGCCGCCCCGGTGTCTTCTTAGCTAGCTTTCGCCACAAAAGTTGTTGTAGCGTTGAACGATTCCTCGGCAGCATCGTTCTCGGCCTAATGGAAGAGAAAGCACCTGACAACGCGTGATAAGCCTTCATCCAGCAGGCGCCTTACCGGCGGCGATTATCTCTGTCAGCTTTGCCGTCCTGGCGCGTGCCGTCGGGGCCATCACAGACGGCGGCGCTCTTATGGGAGCCATGACCGCGTTCCTGCTGATGTACGCCGCTGGCCTGTGGGCGTTCTTCCCGCTTTTTGCGGTCTTGTTGTTAACCATGCTGGCGACTCGTTGGCGGGCCGAACGCAAGTCGAGCCTGGGCGTGGCCGAGCGTGAAGGTGGCCGGAACGCCCGGCAGGTGCTGGCTAACCTCGGAGGCGCTGGTCTGTGCGCGCTGGCAGCCGCCGCATTTCCCCGCCAATCAACGCTGCTGATGGTCGGAGCTATAGCGGTTCTAGCGGAGGCTGCCGCTGACACGGTTTCCAGCGAGCTGGGCCAGGCGCTATCCGCGCAGCCGCGATTGATTCTCGGCTTTGGGCCTGTACCCCCGGGCACCAACGGAGCCATCAGCCTCGAAGGTACATTTGCGGGATGCATCGCGGCGGCCTTGGTTGCATGGTCCGCGGCATTGGCGGGTGTCGTATCGTGGCAATGGACGCCGATTATCAGTCTCGCTGGCGTTGTTGGAATGTTGTTTGATAGCTTCTTGGGCGCGAGCTTTGAAAACCGCGGCGACATGGGCAATGACTCCGTAAACTTCGTGAGCACCATATTTGCTGCCGACCTCGCGCTGGTCGCGACCTTGCTGTTGCGGCAGCGATTGCACTGAATCTGCGGTGGTACTGTCTCTAGTCGGTTAGGAATCTGTTTCTGTTTGCGAAGGAGTTGCATTGCTGAAATTCCGGCTGACATTACTAACGATTCTTGCGTTGATGGCAACTCACGCGGTTGCCCAGCAATACGACGTGCTCATCCGCAATGGGCGAGTGATCGACGGCAGCGGCAATCCCTGGACCTACGCGGATGTCTGCGTCATTGGCGACCGCATCGCATTTGTCGGACATGCGGCCGCGGGAGTCACCGCCAAGCGCACCATCGACGCCACCGGCCTGATCGTTGCGCCGGGTTTCATTGACATGCTCGGCCAGTCGGAATTTTTCCTTCTGGTAGATAAGCAGGGAGTCAGCAAACTCACCCAGGGCGTGACCACGGAAATCACCGGTGAGGGCGACTCAATCGCGCCGACAAACGACGCCGTTAACGCCGAGAACGCTGACGGCTATCAGCATTTCAAGGTCACGCCCGACTGGCGCTCGCTGGAGGAGTACTTCCAGCGCCTGACGAAACAGGGCAGCGGTCTCAACCTGGGAACCTACGTCGGAGCCGCGCAAGTACGTCGCCTGATCATCGGCACGGCGAATCGCCCTCCAACCCCCGCCGAACTGAAAGACATGGAAATCGCCGTGGACGACGCCATGAGCGACGGCGCCATGGGCATTTCGACCTCGCTCATCTACGCTCCGGGCAACTATGCGACCACCGAAGAACTGATTGCGCTGGCCAAAGTGGCGGCGGCGAAAGGTGGGGTGTACGCCTCACACATGCGCAGCGAAGGCGACGCCGAGTTCGATGCCTTGAACGAAGCCTTTCGCATCGGACGCGAAGCCAACATCCCTGTGCAGATCTTCCACCTCAAGGTCGCAGGCAAGCAAAACTGGGGAAACATGCCCAAGGTGATCGCCGCCATTGAGGCCGCCCGCACCAGCGGACTCGACGTCACCGCCAACCAGTATCCGTACGTCGCCGGAGGCACGTCGCTGGGCGCCAGTGTACCTCCGAAGTATCACGATGGCGGGACCGACGCGTTCGTTGCCCGCCTGAAGGACCCGGCCACGCGCGCCCAGATTCGCGCCGACCTGCAAACCAAGGGTGCCGGTTTCGAAAACCTCTGGTTCATTGCCGGAGGCACCGGCGAAGGCATCCTCGTCGCCTCTGTGCTCAATCCTGACTTGAAGCAATACGAGGGCAAAACCGTCGCGCAGATCGCGCAGATGCAGAACAAAGACCCGCTCGACGCGGCACTCGATCTGGTCGTCGCTGACCGCGACAACGTAGGCGCCGTGTACTTCATGATGAGCGAAGACGAAGTGAAGTTGGCGCTGCGTCAGCCTTGGGTCAGCGTCGGCACCGACCATCCTGCTGTTAGCCCAACCGGCCCGCTCAGTGAAGGCAAGGCACATCCTCGGGCTTATGGCAGCTTTGCGCGAATCCTCGGCAAGTACGTGCGCGACGAACGTGTTATTACGATGGAAGACGCCATCCGCAAGTTCACTTCGCTCCCCGCACAACAGGTGCGGCTGGAAAATCGCGGGCTGCTGCGCCCCGGGTACTTCGCTGACATCACGATTTTCAATCCAGCTACAGTAAAAGACGTTGCGACCTTCGACGACCCGAACCGCGCCTCAACGGGATTCGAGTACGTTTTCGTCAACGGAGTCCTCTCTTTGGAGCACGACAAAGTGACCGGACAGTTGGGCGGCCGCCCGCTGCGCGGCCCTGGCTACGCCATGCGCGATTATGTGCCCGATGGCCTGCCTTCCCGCGGCAAAGTGCAAGGCGTAGTGACAGACGAAGGCGGCTATCCGCTGCCGCGCTCGACCGTGACGCTGACCGATGCAACCGGCAAGGTACTCGGTACGGCGAATATTAGAAAAGATGGCCGCTTCGAAATCGTGCTTGAGCAACCTTGCCATGCCTGCTCGCTGAAGGCCGAACGTGCGGGCTTCACCACTCAAAGCCACGCTGCCATCAACTACAACGGCTCGAACTCGCTGTGGTTTGGGTTTGCGCTGAAAAGAAGCAATTAGTTCTTAGCCGTTAGCTTTCAGCCGTCAGTTTCCAGCCATTTGCCCAGCTTTCTCTGTGCCTCCGTGTCTCTGTGGTAGGTGTTGCTTTTGACGTTTGCCCAGTTTAACTCCGTGCGTTCCGTGCCTTCCTGGTGGAAACAGTTCTTCGCGAAAAGCGCGATCCTGCGCAACAAATTCACACCAAACTGCGTCTAATAGAACAACACCCGCATGGTTCGTTGGAAGACATTTGCGATAGGCTGGAGCTTGGCGCTGGCGCTGTTACTCTTCGCGCAGCACAAATCCTCTATGCCTGAACAGATTGCCTACAGCGACGTCGTCGATCTTACCCACAATCTCAACGATCACTCTCCCAACTGGGAAGGCACCGAAAAATCACCCTTCAGCGCCAAGGACCTGGGCAGCATCGAGCACGACGGCTATTACTCGCGCACGTTTAGCACACAGGAACACTACGGGACCCATCTCGATGCTCCAGCGCACTTCGCGAAGGGAATGTGGACGGTGGACCAGATTCCAGCAGAGCGTTTGGTTCGCCCCTTGGTTGTCCTGAATGTGAGCGCGAAAGTCGGAGATCATTCCGACTATGAGATGAGCGTGGCAGACATCGCGGAGTATGAAACCAAGTATGGCGAGATTCCTGCCGGTGCCGTGGTGATGGCTTACACAGGCTGGGACGATCGCTGGAACTCGCCTAAGTCGTTTCGCAATGCTTCCGCCGACGGCGTGCCCCATTTTCCCGGATACTCGCTCGAGGCCGTGCGATTCCTGGTCAAGACGCGCAACGTGGTTGGGCTTGGCATCGACACCATGAGCATTGATCCCGGAGCCAGTAAGACCTACCCGGTGCATCAGTTCACTGCCAAAGAGAGTGTGTACCAGATGGAAAACGTGGCCAACCTCGGACTGCTCCCGCCCGCCGGCGCGACCGTCGTGGTCGCCCCAATCAAGCTGGAAAATGGCTCCGGTGGCCCGGTGCGGCTGTTGGCGTTGGTGAAGTAGCTTTCAGCTGTCAGCTATCGGCCATCAGGTTGGCGGCGGAGAACGCGCTCCCTCGGCTTAGCACGAAGCAACCAACGCGCTTGCTCTGGCTGACAGCTAGAAACTGACGACTGACAGCCTCTACGACATATGCAGCCGGTACATCAAGTAGCTCACTGCCTCGCGTAGGGCCGTCAACCAGCGCCCTGGCAGTGTCTTCGGAATTGAATCCGGCCGCGGTGAAGTGTGCACTTCGATCCCTTCGGCCTCCATCATGCGCTTGGCACGGTACAGATGGTAAGCGTCGCTAACGACCAACGCTGACTTCAGGTTGTTCGCTTCCATGATCACCGCAACCCGCCGCGCCGAATGCTCGGTGTCGGTCCCCTGTGTTTCAGCAATGAGGTTCACGTCGGGGATGCCGCGCTTTGCCAGGTAGTCGCGACCCACCTGGCCCTCGCTGAACTTCGGGTCGTTGCCGGCCCCGCCGGTCGTGATGATCAGCGGCGCCAGCCCCTGCTGAAACAAGTCATAAGCGTGGTCGAGGCGGGCTCGTAATACCGGTGACGGGCGGCCAACATATTCCGCGGCGCCGAACACCACAATGGCGTCCGCTGGGCGCGTCTGTTCGAGGGTTGCCTGGTGCATCACCTGCGCGGCGATCACCAGCACCAAGCCGACGACCCCCAGCGCCACTGAGCCGACGATCCATGGGTAGGGAGATGATTGGGACCGGCTGCGCGCCGTGGCGATTACTCCTGGCCCAGCAACTCGACGATCTGCTCGGCCGGAATTGCGCCGCGGCGCAGCATCCGCCAAGTGCCGTCCTCGCTGGTGAGGTCGACGATGGTCGAGGGCATGTCACGTGGCGATTCGCCGCCGTCCACGATCAACGGCAGGCAGTCGCCGAGCTGGTCGCGAACTTCGTGCGCGTTTGTGCATTCCGACGCACCGTGCAAATTCGCCGAGGTGGCGGTGATGGGCGAGCCAAACGCCCGCACAATCGCCAGTGGAACTTCCGCCGAAGGCACGCGCAGCGCAACGTTGCCGGTATTGGCGGTCACCTTCAAGGGCAGCTTGGGGTCGGCCTTCACGATGATCGTGAGTGGTCCCGGCCAGAAGCGGCGCGCCAGCAGATAAAACGTCTCCGACACCGGCCATGCCAGCTCTGACGCTTGGTCAACTGATTCGATTAGCAACGACAGCGGTTTATGCCGCGAGCGCGTCTTGATTTCGTAAATCCGATCGACGGCGTGCAAGTTAAACGGGTCAGCCGCCAGGCCGTAAAAAGTGTCGGTCGGCATACCGACCACCGCACCTGCGCGAATCTTTTCCGCCACGTAGGCGACTTGCGATGCTTCCGGGTGTTCGCTATGAATTCTTACGATTTCGGGACGCAAAGTAGCCTCTTCGCGAAGACAAAATGATGGAAGACTCCGTGACGTGCAGTCTCCATGTTTGCAAGACAGCAGATTAACACGACGGAGCGCGTCGCTGCTTTGCACGCGTACCGCAGTGTACGATAGACGCCTGTTTCAGGAGTGCCTGATGCCCGACGTGCGGCAATCGGAAGACCGGATGCGGCGCATTGAAAGTCGCCAGAACGCGCATGTAAAAGCTCTTCGTCAGGCCTTTCATGAGGCTGCTCCTAACGGCCAGGGGTTGGTTGGGGTGGAGGGCATGCACCTGCTCGAAGAAGCCATACGCGCAGGTTTGCGACTAGAAACAGTGTTCTTCAGCGAGTCGGCGCTCCCTCGCGCGCATAAATTGCTGCCGCAACTTTCGGCACACACCGAGGCATTGCTTTTGTCTGACGAAGTTTTCGCCAGCGCCGTGCCCACGGAAACACCCCAAGGCATAGCCGCGTTGGTGAAGGTGAAGACCTTTTTGTTCGAAGACGCATTGAAGCCCGCACCTGCGCTTCTGGTGATTGCCGCCGGATTGCAGGACCCCGGAAATCTCGGCACGATTGCGCGTTCCGCCGAAGCCTTCGGTGCCACCGGACTATTACTGGGCGAACGCACCGTCAGCCCGTGGAACTGGAAGGCGTTGCGAGCCTCCGCCGGATCGATGTTCCGTCTACCGACAGTGAAGGTTGATCTTGCAAGTTCACTGGCAGACCTGAAAGCGCGCGGTGTGCGCGTGCTTGCGACGTCCTCGCACAAGGGAACCCTCATTTCGCAGACAGACTTGAATGGCCCTGTAGCCTTAATCGTCGGCAACGAAGGCACGGGCCTTCCGCGAGAAATATTGGCGCTCGCCGACGAGATCGTCGCCATCCCCCAGTCAACAAGAGTCGAGTCACTTAACGCCGGAATCGCCGCGTCGGTGGTTCTCTACGAAGCCGCCCGGCAGAGAAGTACAAAGTGAGTTTGTTTCAGAACATTTCGCAACAGCAATCTCCCGGCGACAAGACTAGGCCGCTCGCTGAGCGCATGCGCCCGCGCACGCTCGACGAGTTCGTTGGGCAGGAGCACATTCTCGGCTCCGGCAAATCGCTGCGCGTGCAGATCGAGCGCGACGACACCGGCTCGCTCATCTTCTGGGGTCCGCCGGGCGTTGGCAAAACCACACTTGCCAAGATCATCGCTGGCATGACCAACGCCGAGTTCATCGAGTTCTCGGCTGTGATGAGCGGCATCAAGGAAATCAAGCAGGTCATGGCCGAAGCGGAGCGCGCCCGCCAGTATGGCACTCGCACCATCGTCTTCGTCGATGAAGTGCACCGCTTCAACAAGGCCCAGCAAGACGCGTTCCTGCCGTATGTCGAGAAGGGCAGTATCCGCCTGATCGGGGCGACTACCGAGAATCCATCATTCGAAATTATTTCCGCACTGCTCTCGCGCAGCCGAGTTTACATTCTGCAGTCCCTCACCGAACAGCAAATTGTCGCGCTCTTGCGTCGCGCGCTCGAAGATTCCGATCGCGGCCTGGGCGACCTGCATCTTGCTGCCGACGACGCA
>Ga0302160_10000182_pt1 | contig 13050 bp, 13 predicted proteins | sample I_Fen_E1_3_FD_193506 | JGI IMG/M metagenome (GOLD analysis project Ga0302160, IMG submission 193506) | Peat permafrost microbial communities from Stordalen Mire near Abisko, Sweden - I_Fen_E1_3 | ecosystem: Environmental > Terrestrial > Soil > Wetlands > Permafrost | place: Sweden: Abisko...
TTCGTGGGTAACATCAGTAGCCGTCGTTGGGCGTGCCCGTCTGCTTTCGGCCTTGGATTCAACCGGTCAATGCAACACACTAAAATCTGCGTAAGCAGTAGGAGTGTGTGCAAATGGGATACCGGCCGCGGATCTACTACTCGGAAAGCCAGAAGGCGCTGATGTGGGAGCGCTGGCAGAAGGGTGATTCTTTACAGCAAATTGCCCAGCTGTTCGATCGAAACCACTCATCGGTGCAGGGCATCCTGGTGCAGTCAGGCGGGATACGTCCCGCCCAGCGACACCGTGCCGCCTTAGCGCTGACCTTGGCCGAGCGAGAAGAAATATCCCGGGCGGTGGCCGCCGGACAATCGCTCCGGTCGGTATCAGCACGGCTCGGGCGAGCGCCATCCACGATTAGCCGAGAACTCCAGCGCAACGGCGGCCCGGAATGCTATCGAGCAAGCCAAGCTGACCAGGCAGCGTGGGACCGCGCGCAGCGTCCCAAGGCATGTAAGCTGGTCGAGAATAGGCGTTTAGCCGGCGTGGTGGCAAGCAAGCTTCAGGCGCTGTGGTCGCCGGAGCAGGTAGCCGGATGGCTCAAGCGTACGTATCCGAACGATGAGACCCACCGCGTGTCATACGAGACCATTTATCGTAGTCTCTTTATTCAGGCTCGTGGCGCCTTGAAGAAGGAACTAGTGCAACATTTGCGGCGCACGCGAATCATGCGCCGTTCGCGCCATCACACCCAGAAGACCGACAACCATGGCAGGATCACTGAAGTGGTATCGATCAGTGAGCGCCCGGCAGCGACTGACGACCGGGCGGTGCCGGGCCACTGGGAGGGCGATCTCCTGTTTGGAAACCGCGACAGCCAGATCGCGACGCTCGTGGAGCGTCATACGCGCTACGTGATGCTGGTGAAGATCCCGGCCAAAGATACGGAGACGGTGGTCAATGCATTGATCAAGAACGCGCGCAAATTGCCACAGGAACTCTACAAGTCCCTGACCTGGGATCGCGGTAAGGAGATGGCCGCCCACAAGCGCTTTACTCTAGCGACGGACATCCAAGTCTACTTCTGCGATCCTCATAGTCCTTGGCAGCGCGGGACGAACGAGAACACCAATGGCCTCCTGCGGCAATACTTCCCCAAAGGAAACGATGTCTCCGCCTTCTCACAAGCCCAACTCAATGCGGTGGCCAGGAAGCTAAACGAGCGGCCGCGGAAAACCCTAGACTACGAAACGCCAGCTGAGCGATTCAGCCAATCTGTTGCAGCCACCGGTTGAATCCAAGGTCGAAAGCGGCGATGGCGCCAACTGGCCCTCCAGTGGGACTGCATCCAATACGTCAACACTGGCAGTTAGATCCGGGCGTACAAGTTCGTTACCGATGGCAATACCGTCGAGCGTCCGGCCCCGGCTTCGGACGCAATGCGGGGTCCTGCGGATTAGGAAGAATTCGCAGACTTCTACCAACGCTGCAAGGGTAGCCCGACTGCGCACTGAACATGAGTCCGTGGCCGCTGGGCCGAACGCCATCGGATTGGTAATAATCCTGCAATCGGGTGGCGTTACCTTGTGTGCGTGAATGCGAATCTACTTGCTCTTTCGCTAGACGCGCTGGGAACCGATTTCCCGCAATTGTCGGCGGCACTACTCCGGGAGTCGCACAGCACTACTCAGTCGGCTCTCGATCTACTGCTTCCCGTCGTAATCGCGAGTCTGGCGCAAAAAGGCGCGACGTTGCGGGGTGGCGCCGAGGTCGCATCTCTCATTGGCGTCGCCAAGCTCGACGTTAGCTCGATCGACAATATTGAGAGGCTTCTCACCGGCCCAATAAGCAACGTCAATAAGCTTCTGAAGGTTGGTACGATTCAATTAATACCGGGATTGTTCGGAAACGCCAGCGCATCCTTGGTCGTCGCCGTATCTGGGGCGACCGGGATTAGGCGCCGGTCGGCGACTACCTTGTTGGCGATGCTTGTTGCAGTCGTGCTCACAGTTACGAAACGGCAGATCCTAACGGCGGGACGCTCCTCCAACACATTGTGTTCGCTGCTGAGGAGCCAGCTAGCGAACGTTCGGTACAAACTGGATAGCAACATCTCCAGTGCGGCCGGGATTCTTGGTCCGGCCGAGTTTCCTTACCAACTGGGTAGCCAGCCCGACGCCGGAATGGCTCACGCCGATGTGGGCGCACACTCGGCCCCGGGCGGCGTTTGTGCGACACCGGTGACCGAATTTCGACCTGCTTGGTGGCAGTCTTGGCGTTTGGCTCGGTCGGAAAGACAAATGTTGGGCCTGGGCAACTAGACTGTTTCGTCGAAAGTCTCGCGCGCGTTAATTTCCACCGATGAATTTTGACCCGCACGAAGCGGCCAGAATATCGGTGGCATTGCTCCAAGCCATCTGCAAGGCCAAGGCTCTTAGCGACGTGGGCGAAACTGGGTCGGAATTTGCAGACGTCGTGGGCCGCGCGCGCACGCTTTACGACCAAATGGGCGAGCAACTCTTCGCCGCGGATCCCGCGGGCCTGGCGTATGTCCGGGAAGAGTTTTCCGCTATGGGCGACAAGCTCGTGGAACTCGAGGCGCTGATTTCCGACGACGACGATTCGCTGCCGGCAGACTGAGCAAGGCGCCTCGCAGATAGGTGGACGACAGGTCCCATCATGGCAAGTGCAATGTGTCGACCCCATTGCACAATCAATGATGCAGCGATAGCCGAGTCGTCATCTCGCTGACATTGTGCATGTGCAATATCTGGTCTGCGCATTCCCCCAGTAACGTGCAAGGCCACGCTCCTTCCTCCGAACATGGCCTATTTGCCCGCCCCTAACGGCGGGCTTTTTTTGCCAGGTAGAAGCAGACACGCTACTGACATCGCTTGTTGTACAGTTGTCTGACTGGATCACGGCGCTGGAGGCGGCGAGGATCGAGGGAACACTGCTCTGCCGGGACTCAAGATCTGACCTGCCCTCAGCACATGATGGGTCATTGCTTTCGTGGTGTCAGCCTAGGAGATGGAATCGATGTTCATCAAGCTACCCATAGTCTGCCTTTCGGCCCAGAGCGGCGCTCGCGACCTTACAAGCCAAGTTGTCTTGAACACCGAACTGATCAGGCAATACAAGATTGACCGTTGGGTGGATGAAGCCGGAACTCCCTTTCTTCTTGCCAGGTTCAGCGTCGAGGGCCACCCGGATTTCGACATTACCGACGAAGATCTCTTTCGCAGGATCGAAGCCGCGATTCAGCCGGTCGAGGCGTGAAGCCCAATTGAGGCCGGCGCTGCTACTGGTATAAGGCTTTCGCGCTCGCCACGCTTCGTCGCAACCGTGGCGGTTGTCCAACGCACGGTCCGATTTAAAAGACGTCCCGGATTTGAACCACGCTTAGTAGGAAGAGCGATCTAGCCTTGCTGAATGGATCGCGAGCACCTCCCGCAGTCATGGATCGGTCACATCGGGACGCTACCTTTGAGTCCATGACCCGATTCGCCGACCTCGCGATCCGCGCCACCGGCGTCAGCAAGTCCTTCGGCGGCGCGCGCCGCGCGCTCGCGGACGTGGGCTTCGGCATTCGCCCGGGCGAGCGTGTGGCTTTGCTTGGCGCTTCGGGGTCCGGTAAGTCCACGCTGCTGCGCTGCCTTTGCGGACTGGAAACGACGGATGTGGGCGACGCATCCATCCATGTCTTCGGCAGGACGATCCAGCAGTCGGGCCGGCGCGACCCTGACATCCGGGCGCTGCGCCGGCATGTCGGAATCATTTTCCAGCAGTTCAACCTTGTCGGCCGGCTGTCGGTGCTGACCAATGTCCTTACGGGGCTTGCCGCCGAACTCCCGCTTTCGCGGGTGGTGATCGGCCGCTTTACGCTGGAGGAACGAGCAAAGGCGATGGATGCGCTCGTCTCCGTCGGGCTCGCCGAGCAGGCATTCCAGCGCGCCTCGACACTTTCCGGCGGCCAGCAACAGCGCGCCGCCGTTGCGCGGGCTCTGGTACAGGGCGCCGGCATCCTGCTCGCTGACGAGCCTGTCGCGTCGCTCGACCCCGAATCGACGCGCCGCGTCATGGAACTGCTGGTGACGCTTAATCGGCGCGAACGGCTGACGCTCGTGATGAGCCTGCACCACGTCGGGCTGGCGCGCCGCTACTGCGAACGCGTATTGGCACTGCGCGACGGTGCGCTTGTGTTCGACGGTCCAACCTCGGCACTGACCCCTGCCTTTCTTCAGGACCTGTACGGCACGTCGGCCGAGGAACTGGTCCTGGACATGGAAGACGACCCCGATGCTGCGTTGGCCGGGGACATGGTCGCCCGCGCAGTGGCAGCGTAAACAGCCAGGCGCTCTACCGAAACCTTCCAACCACGGAGTTGCCATGATTACCCGTCTACTGCAATACGTCCTCGCCGCCACGTTCGCGGCCATCGCGGCCGTTGCGACGGCCCAGGAGATCAACTTCGGCATCATCGCCACCGACTCGGCGAGCACACAGCGCGACCGCTGGGAACCGTTCTTCCGCGACATGGAGAAGAAGACGGGCCTCAAGGTCAACTCGTTCTATGCGCCCGACTACGCCGGCGTCATCGAGGCGATGCGCTTCAACAAGGTACAGGTCGCGTGGTTCGGCAACAAGTCGGCGATGGAGGCGGTCGACCGCGCAAGCGGGGAGGTATTCGCGCAGGTGATGTATGCCGACGGCACCTACGGCTACTACGGCCTGCTGATAACGCAGAAGGACAGTCCGTACAAGACGCTCGACGACGTGCTAGTCAATTCCAAGAACATCAATTTCGGCATCGGCGACCCGAATTCGACGTCGGGCTACCTCGTCCCGAGTTACTACGTCTTCGCGCAGCGCAACATCGACCCGCGGACGGCGTTCAAGACGGTTCGCAACGCGAGCCACGGCGCCAACATCCAGGCGGTCCTGGCCAAACAGGTCGACGTTGCCACGAACAATACCGAAGACGTCGCGAAGCTGCAGGCGACGAAGCCTGAGCTCTATGAGCAGATTCGCGTCATCTGGCAGAGCCCGCTGATCCCGAGCGACCCATTCGTCTGGCGCAAGGACCTCGACCCGGCGGTCAAGGCGAAGATACGCGATTTCGTTCTGAACTACGGCAAGTCTGATCCGCAGGAGCTTGCCGTGCTGAAGAACATCTACAACTATGGCGGCTTCCGCGCATCGTCGAACGAGCAGTTAAAGCCGATCCGCCAGCTCGAACTCTACCGTGATCGCAAGAAGGTCGAGGGCGACGAGCACCTTACTGCGGCCGAGAAGAGCAAGGCGCTCGCCGACATCGACCAGAAGCTCGCTGCGGTCAAGTGACGGCGACGTCGCCGACGGCGGAGTCGCTTGCACGGCTGCGCGCGCGGGCGGCGGCCGAGCGCACCGGCTGGGCGCACTACGCCATGTGGGGGGGCATCGTCGCGCTGCTCGTCTGGGCGTGGCAGGGGGCGGAGATTCGCCCACTGGACCTGCTGGCCGACTCGGGCAACATGGCGAAGTACGCCCGCGACTTCTTCCCGCCGGATTTCCATGATTGGCGGATCTACGTCAAGGAAATGATTGTCACCGTGCAGATCGCGATCTGGGGCACGGTGCTGGCGATCGTCGCGGCAGTGCCCATGGGGCTTTTGTGCGCGTCGAATATCACGCCGGCCTGGGTGCACCAGCCGGTGCGCAGGATCATGGACGCGTGCCGCGCCATCAACGAGATGGTGTTCGCGATGCTGTTCATCGTCGCGGTCGGTCTTGGTCCGTTCGCAGGTGTCCTGGCGCTCGCCGTACACACTACCGGCACGCTCGCGAAGCTCTTTTCGGAGGCCGTCGAGGCCATTGACCCGCGTCCCGTCGAGGGCATCCGCGCAACCGGCGCGCACACGCTAGTCGAAGTCGCCTATGGCGTTATCCCGCAGGTACTACCGCTCTGGCTCTCGTTCACGCTGTACCGCTTCGAGTCGAACGTGCGCTCGGCATCCGTTGTGGGCATGGTCGGCGCCGGCGGCATCGGTGTCGTGCTCTACGAGGTGATTCGCAGCTTCCAATATGCGCAGACGTGCGCAGTTCTGCTGATCCTGGTCGTCAGCGTGACGGCCATCGACGTCGGGTCGGCATGGCTCAGGCAACGCGTGATCTGATTCGGGCGATCCGCTTGCTCTAGAGGAAGCGGTACAACGAATAGTAGAGTTTGCCTATGCCGCTCGACAACAGGCGGCGGCGCGCTCTCTCGACCGGCTGCCAGCGATCGATGCGACGGGTGAGCGGTCCGATTTGCGAGGATTTTCCGAGAACGGGATCTTCCTCGAGGACCGCGGGAACGAGGACCGATATGCGCGGACCTGCGCCGCGAATCACGCCACCAAGGAAGTGGTCTATGGGAAAGGCGATGCGGGTCGTCCCCGCCGCGAACAGCCGCTCGATGTAATTCCTGGTGATGGAATATCCCCAGGTGTTGTAAACGGCGCCCACCGGCTCATGGACCCAGAACCGCCCGATTCGCGTCCGTCGGCGCTGCGAGAGATTTCTCGACGACGTGCCGAGGTAGACCACGTCGTAAATGGGAGTCGATCGGAGTGCTGCGACGGCGTCAACGACGTCCGCATGCAGGCGTACGTCGTCCTCGATCACGACGCAGTTCTGGACTTCATCTGTCGCCAGCACCTGCCGCCACGCGGAAAGATGCGACAACCAACACCCGATTTCGGCGCCGCTCAGCACGCGCTGGTCGTCGACGCCGAGGGCCGCCATTGCACGCTGGCGGGCGAGACCTTCGCGGAGGGAGAAGTCATCTCGCTCGACGGGCATTCCGGCGACGTGCTCGCCGGCGAGGTGAAGGTCGAGTTCGAGCGCCCGGTCGAGGCGCTGGCCAAGCTGCGCGCCTTGTTCAGTTCCCTGGCTTCCGCTCCGCCTGCCTGATCCGCGCGATCCGCGCAGCGCAGTCGCCGGGGACGCTTGCGCACAGCGTGCGGTCGTCGATCCCGAGCGCCGCCTGAGAGGCGCGGAAGCGCGCAAGGAACTCCGCCGTAGTTTCGTCCGCGCCGCGCATGCCCAAACGCGCCGAGTTCATGGCGCCGACCCAGCCGAAATACTCGATGCCCAGCCGAAGCGGAGGGTTCTTCGCCTGCCGACCCGCGAGTTCGCGCACGCAATCGCCGAATTCATAGGTGTCGTCATGCACGAGTCGGTAGCAGCGCGCCTGCGCCTGCCCGGCGCCATCGGCCAGTAGCGCTGAGACATCCGGATCGTTGGCTGGCAAGGCGCCGAGCGGCCAGCCGGCCAGGACGAAGAGCACGACAAAGGGGAAGGGTTTCCGTTGCATGACGCCGGAGAAGCAATTTGTTGACGCGTCCATTGTCGCATCGTTTGTCGATCGGGCGGTTCATCCCCCCGTCACATACCCGCTCCCATAATCTGCCGCAGAAAGTTCCACCTGCCATGCACCGCAACCCGACGCGAAGGAACACCTTCCATGCATCCTTTTCTGCACCGCGTTGCCCAGGCTTGCATCGCGCTGGCCCTTCCGCTGGCGCTTGCGTCCTGTCTTTCCGATTCGACGACGAATCCGGTCAGCGTGCGACTGGTCGCCATGAACGATTTCCACGGGAACATCGAGCCGCCGGCGGCCGGCAACGGCGGAACGGTGGTTGTCGCCGACCCTGCCAATCCGGCGGGGACGCCGATCCGTGCCGGCGGCGCGGCCTTCCTCGCGACGATGATCAAACAGTTGCGAGCCCAGGCTCAAAACTCGATTGTCGTCGGCGCCGGCGACCTGGTCGGCGCGTCGCCGGTCACCTCGGCTCTCACGCACGACGAGGCCACGGTGGACATCCTCAACCAAATCGGGATGGAAGTGACGTCCGTCGGTAACCACGAATTCGATCGCGGAAAATCGGAACTGAAGCGTCTGCAGAACGGCGGCTGCTTCCCGGGGGGCTTGATCGGCAAGGACACTTGCCTGTTGAACGGCGCGTTTCCGGGCGCAAAGTACAGCTACCTGTCAGCCAACGTGGTCGATACGACGACGGGGGTTCCGCTATTCCCAGCCACCTACATCAAGCGCTTCGAAGGCGTGCAGGTCGGTTTCATCGGGCTAACGCTCAAGGGTACGCCTAGCGTGGTGACGGCGGCCGGCGTCGCCGGCTTGAGCTTCCTTGACGAGGCCGCGACGATCAACAGCTATGCCGCGCAACTCAAGGCGCAGGGCGTCAACGCCATCGTCGTCTTGATCCACCAGGGCGGGCAGACGACGGCGTTGACGGCCAACGACAAGTCCTGCCCGGGACTGTCTGGCGAGATCCTGCCGATCATCGACGCGCTCAGCAGCGACGTCGACGTGGTGATCAGCGGACATACGCATCAGGAGTATGTCTGCAAGCGCAATGGTAAGCTGCTGACGCAAACGGGCTTCTACGGAAGCGCGGTGACGGCGATCGATCTCACGATCCAGCCCAGCGGGCGCGTGACGAGTGCGGAAGCCAACACGATGCCCGTCGTCAACGACCAGACAGCAAAGGTGCCGGCGGGATTTGCGGTCCTCGCCAAGGACCCCGTCATCGATGCCGCGGTCACCCGCTACGTCAACCTGTCCGCCGACCTGAAGAACCTGCCCGCCGGGACGATCGCGGGCGACATCAAGCGCGCGCTGATTTCCGGAGCGGCCTCCGCCACGCGCGACGAAACCGCGGAGGGCGCGATGGGCGATGTGATGGCCGACGTCTACCTGGAAGGCGGACCGAAGGCGGACATCGCCTTCATCAATCCCGGAGGCGTGCGCGCGGACCTGATCTACAAGAGCGGCGGCGTGGTCACGTTCGGCGATCTGCTCACCGTGGCGCCTTTCGGCAACAAGCTCGCAACCGTCGACCTCACCGGCGCGCAGATCGTCCGCCTGTTGGAGCAGCAATGGGAGGCGGCGAACTGCGCGGCCAAGCAGGGAGCCAACGGCTGCGGTCGCCTGCTGCAGCCCAGTAGTACTTTCACCTACATGTGGGATGCGGCGATGCCAGCCGGAGCGCCGGACGGGCAGGGCAACCGCATCGTGCCGGGCTCACTGAAGATCGCCGGCAATTCCGTCGATCTCGCCAAGACCTATCGCGTGACGCTCAACAACTTTATGGCCCCCGGCCCCGGCGACAATTTCAGTGCGGTCAGTAAAGGAACGCAGGTTACGGACAGCGGCGTCATCGACATTGACGCGTTCGTCGCCTACATGTCGCGGCATCCGAACCTGGCGCCGCCGGGGCCGCGAATTCAACGTTTGAATTGACGGTAGGGGACAAACCTCCCGTAAGAATCCTGAAATGACGGGTCGTTAGCATATTGGTTCGGGCTCCTTCCTCCAGGACCGGCAGTTTGGCAGGCGCTCCCCTCGGGACGCCTGCTCTTTATTCCGTTGCCTGCGACACGCACGGCCAAGTAGCGACGATTCGTTGCTGGAGTCGCAAGCCCTCATGGGCCGCCGTAGAACATGGATAGGTTCGAACCCGGCTATCCCCTGGGTCGAACATCCGTCGAACCACAACTTCGTCGCGGGAGCAGGCGTTGATCAGGCAGAGAGAAATAACTTCAGGACAGGCCATTGCCGAACTCTGGGTGGCCATCGGGGACTTGATGCCATTCCCATGCACTCCGGACTTGATGGATGCCTTTGCCATCAACATTTGTCCGATGCCGACCCGCGACCATTCGGGTGGCGAATCCATTCGTCAGTCAATTCTGATCCGCTTCGGGCAAAAGGGGCTGGCAATGTATCAGTGTTCCAGCGAAGCCATGCGCCGTCGCGTCCGAGACGACGTCGTCTACGTAGTGACGATGATGCTTCGAGCCTACAACCTTCGTCTTCATGCGTCGCGCACGAGCGACGGTCCGTTCGTCATTGATTGCGGACTGGTGTTGCACCCGGAATAGTGGTGGCACGACTTGCAGCGCAGGGTTAGCCGTCCCTCGCGTCGTCGCGTGGCGAAGGAATGGTGAACTTGCGGCGGAGGCGCCTGAGGGCCAGTAAAGCAGCGATCGAGAGCCCCGCTATCGCGAAGACGCTCCTGCGTCCGGCGTCGCCGATCGCGCTCAACAGCGTGAGTGCCGCGGCTCCCAACACATAGCCGGCCGTCGTCCAGCAGGTGCTCCACAGCACGACGGCGACGGCGTCCAGAAGCAGGAATCTCGCCCAACGCATGTTGCCGGCGCCGATGATCGCCGGGCCGACGCTGCGCATCCCATAGAGGAAACGGACACCGATGACCGACGAATTGGGGAAGCGGTCCACCAGCGCATGCACACGCGTGACGGTCGGCGCGAGCCCCGGCCAGCGCTCTAGTAGGGCCGGGCCGCACCCGCGGCCCAGCGCGAAGAAGAGGTTGTCGGTGAGGAAGGCGCTGGCCGCGCCGATGGCGCACAGCACCGGAAGGTCCAGCAGGCCGCGGTATGCCGCCGCGCCCGAGAGCACCAGGACAGTCTCGCCCTCAATTAGAGTTCCCCCGAACGTGGCAACGTATCCGTACTTCGTCACCAGCGGGAGGAAATCGAAATCCATCGGAGGACACTTGGTCTTTGCCGTGTCGAGTGCGCCGCCGTGCCTAGCGTGGGCGGCCGCCGCGATCCGGAAGGCGCAAGAGGGGTTCTCCCGCGCGGACCAGGGCGCCCTCGCTAACGTTCTCACACTGCGTGAAGTGTCCCGGGGCGATGACGATGATCGTCGAGCCGTGCTCGAACCAACCCATCTCCTCGCCCTTTCGCAACGTGGCGTCGCAGCGCATCGCGTTCGGCCCGGGGTGCCTCAGGTGCAGAAGGACGTCGAGGAAGTGAAGCCGGATGCTGGCGACCAGGATGGCGGCCACCGGCACCAGCATGACGAGGTCGCCAGTTGCGGTGAGCGTCAAAGGCAGCAGCGCGCGCTCGTTGCGGCAAAAGAGCTTTGGGACGCGCCGCAGCGTGCCCGGGTTCACGTTCCAGACGTCGCCGGCGATGTAGGTGACCTCGGACACATGGCCGTCGTGGGGTGCGTGGAAGCGGTGATACATGCCGGAGGAAAGGCGCAGCGTGACGAAGCGGCCGCCCCGGAAGTGTTGCGCAAGCGCCGGATCGCACAGCAGCTCCCGCAGCGTGTAGTCGTGCCCCTTGGCCTGGATCAGAACGTCGCCGGCGATGCGACCGCACGCGCCGACAATGGCGTCGCAGGGACTGGCCAGGATCGCCGGATCCGTGTCGACCGGACGCGCACCGTCTTTCAGTTCCCTTGTGAAGCAGTCGTGCATGCTCGCGAAATGCGTCTTCCTGGCCTCGGTCAGGTCGAATCCGGCGAAGAACCGCCACGCGGCGATCGACAGGTCGCGAACCAGCGGATGCTCGATCTTGCTGAACCAGCCGATGAAGCGCGTCAGCCGGCGCCGTGGCAGGCAGTTCGTGAGCAAGAAGTTGATGCGCTCCTGCTGGAAAAAGCCGACGATGGCCGTGCGCACTGTCATGGTCCTGCAACCTCGCCCGCGTAGACCTGCTGCCGAGGACATTCATGGACCCCTTGCTCAGCCTTTTCGCCATCGGTGCCTTCGTTACCGCCGCGTCGCTGCCGAAACTCAAGATGCGCGTCGAGTTGTCGCGCGCCAAGCAGCGCTCGCTGCAGGGCCACGTACGGCTCGCGCGCCGCCTCGCATCTCTCATTCCATATTATGAGTACGATGAGACCGCGTTCTTCCGCTCCGACGGCGCGCCCGAGGACGTCGCGGCACGCCGTCGAGAAGCCTTCCTGCGACTGGCCGCGCTCTACCGAGAGCGCTATGCCGCCACTGTCGCGATGACCGCACAGGTCGAGCCGGCCATCTCCGACCTGCAGTTCACCAGCGCCTACCGCGTCCCGTTTCAGTACAGCCGCTTCGTCCGCCGGCACCTTAGCGCGGGCGCGTTCGCCGCATCTTCCGAGGGCGTGACGCTGACCGACTTGGACGGGAACCGCTGCTACGACCTCACCGGTTCCTATGGCGTCAACGTGTTTGGCAACGACTTCTACAAGGAATGCATCGAGCGCGGCAGCGCCCGCGTGCGCGACCTCGGTCCGGTGCTCGGCGCGTACCACCCCGTGATCACATACAACGTCGAGCGTTTGAAGGAGATCTCCGGACATCCGGAAGTGTCGTTTCACATGTCCGGCACCGAGGCCGTAATGCAGGCGGTACGGCTGGCGCGCTATCAGACCGGCCGCTCGCACGTCGTGCGCTTCTGCGGCGCTTACCACGGCTGGTGGGGCGACGTGCAGCCCGGCATCGGCAATCCGGTCCCCGCGCGCGAGACCTATACGCTGAAGGACTGCGATCCGCGCGCTCTGAGGGTGCTGGCCACGCGCCGCGACATCGCGTGCGTCCTCGTCAATCCGCTGCAGGCGCTCCACCCCAACGCCGGTGCGCCGGGCGATTCCTCGCTCGTCCACAGCGGGCGCAGCGCGGGATTCGACCGGGAGGCGTATGCCGCGTGGCTGCGTGATCTGCGCGAGGTATGCACCGCGCGCGGAATCGCGCTGATCTTCGACGAGGTCTTCATGGGGTTCCGCCTGGCCCCCGGAGGCGCGCAGCAATACTTTGGCGTCCGCGCCGACATGGTCACCTACGGCAAGACTCTGGGCGGGGGACTTCCGGTCGGTGTCGTCTGCGGGCGCAGCGACCTCATGAAGCGCTACCGCGACGACCAGCCCGGCAATATCTGTTTTGCCCGTGGCACGTTCAACGCCCATCCGTACGTGATGGGCGCGATGCACGAATTCCTGCTGCAGCTGAATACGCCGCGGGTTCTGGCCCTCTACGACAATCTCGACGCGACGTGGAACGACCGCGCGCGCAGGTTGAACGAACGTCTTGCCGCGGAGCAGTTGCCGGTGTGGTTCGCCAACCTGTCCACTGTCTGGACGACCTGCTACACGCAACCCTCGCGCTACAACTGGATGCTTCAGTATTACCTGCGTGCCGAAGGAATCGCGCTCTCCTGGGTCGGGACAGGCCGGCTGATTTTTAGCCTCAACTACACGGAGCGGGACTTTGACGCCGTTGCGGATCGAATCATGGCAGCCGC
>Ga0302160_10000183_pt1 | contig 13041 bp, 9 predicted proteins | sample I_Fen_E1_3_FD_193506 | JGI IMG/M metagenome (GOLD analysis project Ga0302160, IMG submission 193506) | Peat permafrost microbial communities from Stordalen Mire near Abisko, Sweden - I_Fen_E1_3 | ecosystem: Environmental > Terrestrial > Soil > Wetlands > Permafrost | place: Sweden: Abisko...
ATCAAAGTATAATTGTATACGATGGAGCATATCAGGCTTACGTAAATGAGCCGGATATACCGCGTAGTATATATGAGATTAAAGGAGCCCGGAAAGTGGCGATAGAAATAAGAAGCTATTCTAAAACTGCCGGTTTTACCGGTTTGCGTTGTGGATATTCTGTTTTTCCACAGGAACTTTTAGTTTATACAAAGTATGGGGAAGAAGTGCCGTTGATTAAACTATGGAGTCGCCGGAATGCAAATTACACCAATGGTGTTTCGTATATAGTTCAACGAGGTGCAGAAGCTATTTATTCGCGTAAGGGTAAAGCCGAAACTCAGGAACTGGTAAATTATTACCTTACGAATGCTTCGCTTCTTCGAAACGAATTACTTTCAATCGGTTTTGAAGTGTATGGTGGAACCAATTCACCGTATGTGTGGTTTAAAACAGCTTATAACCAATCTTCGTGGAAGTTCTTTCAACAATTACTCTATGAGAATCATATTGTTGGTACTCCCGGAGTGGTTTTTGGATCTGCCGGTGAAGGTTATATGCGTTTTACAGGCTTTAGCAGCAGAGAAGATATATTGCTGGCTGTGGAAAGACTAAGAAAAGGAGTATAAATAAAGAATTAAGACAATAAAAATCATATTAGCAAACAAATAAAAGTATGTGTGGAATTGTAGGTTATATTGGGAATAAGCAAGCCTATCCCATTCTTATTAAAGGTCTCCAACGACTAGAGTATAGAGGTTATGACAGTGCAGGAATAGCGTTGATACATGGCGATGAACTGAATGTTTATAAAGCCAAAGGAAAAGTTGCTGATTTGATCCAATTTGCAGAGCATAAAGATATTGAAGGAACTATAGGAATTGCACACACTCGTTGGGCAACACATGGTGAACCGAATCAGGTAAATGCACACCCACATTTGTCTCAGTCAAAAGAACTGGCATTAATTCACAATGGTATCATTGAAAACTACGCTATCCTCAAACAAGGTTTAACGGAACATGGTTATACTTTTGCCAGTCAGACGGATACTGAGGTATTGGTTCAACTGATTGAATATGTGAAGAAATCGAATAACGTTGATTTGACTACAGCTGTGCAGCTCGCTCTTAATCAGGTAGTAGGTGCTTATGCTATTGCTGTTATTGAAAAAAATCATCCTGATGTAATTGTGGCTGCCCGTAAAGGTAGTCCGTTGGTGGTGGGAATTGGTGAGGATGAGTTCTTTTTAGCATCCGATGCAACTCCGATTGTTGAATATACAGACCAGGTGGTATATATAGGTGAAGAGGAAGTTGTAACATTACAACGTGGTAAACAACTGAAGATTAAAACCATTGGAAATGTAGAAAAAACTCCTGAAATTAAGAAGCTCGAAATGACTTTGAGTCAGTTGGAGAAAGGTGGTTTTCCGCATTTCATGATTAAAGAAATATTTGAACAACCTAAAACACTGGCAGATAGTATGCGTGGCCGTGTAAATGTTGATGAAAACAATATTAAGCTGGCAGGTTTTATCGACAATAAAGATAAATTCATGAATGCCAAACGCATCATTATTACTGCTTGTGGTACATCATGGCACTCGGCATTGATTGGTAAATATGCTATTGAAGAATTTGCAAGAATACCGGTTGAGGTGGAATATTCGTCAGAGTTTCGCTATCGTAAACCAGTGATTGATCCTGATGATGTGGTGATTGCCATTTCCCAGTCGGGGGAAACAGCCGATACCTTGGCTGCTGTAGAGTTGGCAAAATCCAAAGGAGCCTTTATCTTCGGAATTTGTAATGTGGTTGGTTCATCTATTCCACGCAATACACATTCAGGATGTTATACACATGCCGGACCGGAAATCGGGGTGGCGTCAACAAAGGCTTTTACAGCTCAGGTTACCGTGCTGACAATGTTGGCTATGATGATAGGGCAAGAAAAAGGTACGTTGAGTAAAGAAGATTATCTGAAAGTAGTATATGAGTTGGCCCGTATTCCCGAAAAGATTAAAGAAATTCTGAAACAGGATACCCGCATAGCCGAATTTGCTAAAACATTCACCTATGCACAGAACTTTATTTATCTGGGTCGTGGTTATAATTTCCCGGTAGCTTTAGAAGGCGCATTGAAATTAAAGGAAATCTCTTATATTCATGCCGAAGGTTATCCGGCTGCTGAGATGAAGCATGGTCCCATTGCTTTAATTAGTCAGGAAATGCCGGTGGTGGTAATTGCTACCAGTGCGGGTATGTACGAGAAGGTGGTAAGCAATATTCAGGAAATAAAAGCCCGTAGAGGCAAGATCATTTCTATTGTAACCGATGGTGACGTGGTGGTGAGCAACTTGTCGGACTACACAATCAGTATTCCGGAAACGGAGGAGTGTCTGGTGCCTTTGTTGGCAGCCATTCCGCTGCAGCTTCTGGCGTATCATATAGCCGTTGTCAAGGGTTGTAATGTAGATCAACCGCGTAATTTGGCAAAATCTGTAACTGTAGAATAATGTCCTAAACAACCCCTGCGCAAAACGTTGGGGTTTTTTATTTAATGATTTGGTGTTGAATTAGTGCGAAATGCCAATTTAAGTATTGTTTTTATTTTTCAAACAACTTATTTACTCGTTTACTTGTTCACTGTCTTGTAACTTGTAATTCAAAAACTTGTAACTTTTATATTATGTGCGGAATAGCAATGGTCAGGCTTTTGAAGCCTTTGGATTATTATCAGAAAAAATACGGAACATGGCAATACGGCTTGCAAAAGATGTATTTGCTGATGGAAAAACAGCATAACCGTGGGCAGGAAGGTGCTGGTTTAGCTACCGTAAAACTGGATATGCCCTCCGGCGAAGAATATATCTGGCGCGAACGGATGGAAGGTAAAAATGCTATTCAGGATATTTTTGCTGAGATAAATAAGAAGATGGCCTCGACTTCGGATGAAGTGTATTCAAGTGCAGAACGATCGAAGTCTGAGTTACCCTTTGCCGGTGAATTATATATGGGTCACTTGCGTTACAGTACCACCGGAAAGAGCGGGTTATCTTATGTACATCCATTCCTGCGTCGTCACAATTGGAAAAACAGAACCTTGGTGTTGGCCGGTAACTTTAATCTGACCAATGTAGATGAACTGTTTGAACAATTGACTCTGAAGGGACAACATCCACGCGATAAAGGTGATACCTTCCTTATGTTGGAATCGCTCGGCTTTCAGCTCGATCAGGAAGTGCAAAAAGAATATGACAACATCAAAAAGCGTTATTCCAATGATTTGGTTATAACACATAAGATTGAAGAAAATTTGGATATAGCATCATTTATCCGCAAGTCGGAGAAATCGTGGGATGGAGGATATGTGATTTGCGGTATGCTGGGTCATGGCGATTCGTTTGTTTTCCGCGATCCTAAAGGTATCCGCCCTGCATTTTATTATATTGACGATGAAATAGTGGTAACAGCTTCGGAACGTCCTGTGATTCAAACTGCTATGAACGTGAAAGAAGAGGATATCAAAGAGCTGAACCCGGGTGAAGCTATGATTATCAAAAAAGACGGTACGATTAAATTCGAAACTATCCGTCCGGCTGCTGCCGAACTGGCTAAATGCTCATTCGAACGTATTTATTTTTCGCGTGGTAGTGATATTGATATTTACCGCGAACGGAAACAACTGGGACGATCGTTGGCACAACCCATTCTGAGGGCCATTGGCAACGATGTGGAAAATACCGTGTTTTCGTTTATCCCCAATACAGCCGAGGTGGCTTTTTATGGTATGGAAGAGGGAATTAAAGCTTCCACCGATAAACCGATCCGCGTTGAGAAAGTACTTATTAAAGACATAAAGCTGAGAACATTTATTTCGAAAAACGATGAACGGAATGATTTGGCAACTCACGTTTACGATGTGACTTATGGTTCTATCCGTCGTGGTAAGCAAGATAATCTGGTGGTGATTGATGATTCTATTGTACGTGGAACCACGCTGAAACAAAGTATTCTGAAGATATTAAACCGCCTTGAGCCGAAGAAAATAGTTATTGTTTCGTCGTCCCCACAAGTACGTTTTCCCGATTACTACGGTATAGACATGCCCCGGATGAACGAATTTTGTGCTTTCCGGGCTGCCGTTGAGCTCTTGAAAGAAACAGGCAGACAAAGCTTAATTGATGCGGTGTATCATAAATCGAAAGCACAGGAGAATTTACCTAAAGAAGAGGTAATAAACTTTGTAACCGAAATATATGCACCTTTTACGCAGGATGAAGTTTCGAAGAAGATAGCCGAGATGTTGACTCCGGGTGATGTTGAATGTCCGGTAGAATTGGTTTATCAAACCATCGACGGACTTCATAATGCTTGTCCAAACCATAGTGGCGACTGGTATTTCTCGGGAAACTATCCAACTCCGGGTGGTAACCATCTTGTAAATAAAGCTTTTATCAATTACTACGAAGGAAAAGACAATAACTGATCTTGGGAAGCAGTAAGCGGTAAGTAGTAAGCAGTAAGTAGTACAGATTTAGTTATCTGAATGTTATTCATGAAAGAATCTATTAATTACCCTTGATTATTTACTCCTGATTGGTTTCAATATAAATAAACGACCTCACTCTGATGCAGTTTTGTGCAATGAGTGAGGTCGTTTTTATGCGCTCTAATTGCTCCCCGTTGTTCGTGCTGTTCGATAGCCTAATGCAAACCTGTCCGATATTACCTGTAAGCACCTTCTTGCATTACCGTTCAATGAGATTTGACAGGTACCTGTCAAACTTGTTGACACATGCCTGTCAAAGTGCTTGACAGGTACCTGTCAAACCATCGCAATAACAGTATATAGACGGACGCGTACGAGTGAGCGCGTTAGTGTGTGCTGTATCTTTACCGCTTGTGCTGGAGGATGTATTTTGAGGGTTGAGTGTTGGTTGGAGTCTGTTTGTTTCTAATAGATTGATAATTAATACTAAAAGCGTGTTCGAAATTAGTTTCTATTATTTTGAACTGCCCCTAATTATCTCCCTTCGGTCGCTGACCGTTGGTTTCCATAAAGGGGACTTTTGCGGCATGGAAATGTTGATTCTTTCTGCACATGTCGCGCTTCGGTAGCCCACTTTAGGGGGTTGGGGGCAGTTAAGACAGTATTTTTCAATATAAACTAATTCATGACACGTATTTAAATGCTGAATTCATGGCATTCGCCATACCCGACTTTGTATTCAAAGGCTTCTGTGGGGCTGAACCGATCGGTGATAATTCCGGTGGAGCGGATAACGCCTGCATGTGTAAAGATGATAACTTGTTGGTAGGATAGGTCTTTGATTTCATTCAGGAAACTTTCTACACGTTCTGTCATGGCTCTGAATGATTCGCCTTTCGTTGGGCTTTCGTTGTACCAATTGTCGAACCAGAGTTGCAGGTGCGGATCTTGAATCTCTTTCCAGGCTTTCAACTCCCAATTGCCAAAGTTTAGCTCCATCAAGCGCTTGTCTGTAACGGGGTTTGTATAGCCACAATAGCTTGCCAGTTTGCGGCAGCGACTCAGCGGACTGCAATACACAGCATCAAAAGATTTAGCCTGAAGGTTTTCGAGTACTTGCTGTGCTTCGGCTTCAAAGCAGGCAGAGACATCTACATCGCTCTGACCGTAACAGATATCCGGAGCTACGGCTACCGAAGTATGTCGTACAAGAGTCAGGTTCATACGCTATAAGATGATTTGGTCAGTAGGCATACAGCCAGATAAAATCCGAGTTCACAAAGCAAGGCGGTGGCTCCACATATATCGCCGGTGTAACCCTGTATTCGTTTGCGGACATAGAAAAACTGGAACAGCACCACAGCCAGGGGGCACAGAGCTGCTAACCACAGGCTTTGATTGAGTAGAAGAAACATGGGCAGCAGCCCGAACAGGCAAACTGCCAGTATTCTGAGTATTCCCAGCTTAGCATACAATGTTTTACTCTTACTTTCGCTTTCGGTGCGGGCATAAGGCAGATAATTCATCATCAGAGCCGTGAATAGCTTTGACAACGGATCGGCTACCAGAATTGCAGCAAACAGTACTTCACGGGGAATAGCAGTAAGGCTGCTTACTAGCGAGAGGTAGTACAGAATCATTCCGATAAGTGCATAACTTCCCACATTGGAATCTTTCATTATGCGAAGAATATCTGCTTTGGTTTTCCCTCCGCCAAAGCCATCGAAGAAATCGCCCAGTCCGTCCTCATGAAATCCTCCGGTAAACAATACCCTCACTACTAATGCCAGTATGATGGCCAGCATAGGAGGGAAGAGCATAGAAAAGCCGAGCCATGCACCCGCTGTGATTGCTCCGGTAATCCAACCGGTGAGTGGCCAGAAGCAAATGATTTTGCTGTAGTTCTCCACCGGAATATCAACGATTCTCCAAATGGGAATGCGTGTAAAGAATGTTAGTGCTGCTGCCAGCTGATAGAATAGTTTTTTCATATAACTAATGAGGCTGTATCAAAAGCACGCAAATAACGCAAATACCACAAATTTTCGCAAATAAGATTTGTACGGTTGAATCTGATTTGCTGAATTTCAATTCAATAAGATTGCGTTAATTTGCGCATTTTGTGTTATTTGCGTGCTAAAAAGATTTCTGAGAAAGCCTTTTATTGACATTGAATCCTTTCAGAATTCTAATATTAAAGTCTCTTGATCTATAAGAGTTTGCTTATCTTGAACTTGCGTTAAAAATACTTGGTAACGCTTGCTTTCTTAAACGTGCTCATTTCATTAATCATACGTACGGCCGAGTCTACCAGCGGATAAGCGCATACTGCTCCGGTTCCTTCGCCTAAGCGCAAGCCGAAGTTTAGCAGTGGTTTGGCTCCCAGATAATCCAGTACCAGTTTATGTCCGACTTCGTCGCCCTGATGACCGTAGATGGCATATTCCAGCACTTCGGGATAAAGTTGCGAGGCAGCCAGTATACAGTTTGTCATGATAAATCCGTCGATGAGTATCACCATATTGAGCTCGGCTGCCTGAAGCATTCCTCCAACCGCCATCAGCATTTCGTAACCACCAAAATAGCTAAGAATGTCAATAACCGAACCGTCACCTTTGTAGTTTTCCAATGCCTGTTTCAGAATGCTGTATTTACGTTTCACACCTTCGCTGTCGAATCCACTACCGGCACCTACGCATAAATCGAGTGGAATCTGTGTAAAACAAGTCATCCACAAGGAGGATGATGAGGTATTACCTATACCCATTTCGCCAAAGCTGATTATGTTACAGCCGGCTTCGTGACAGTCTTTCACTACTTGTGCTCCCCGTTCGATGCACAGATCAAATTCTTCGCGTGTTACGGCTGCTTCGTGTAAATAATTGCGGGTACCTTTACGTACTTTCATATCGATAAGCTGTTCCAATCCCTTGAAATCATAATTGATACCCGAGTCAACGATCTTCATTTCAATGCTATGCTGACGAGCCAGAAAATTGATTCCTGCTCCACCTTCCACAAAGTTGAATACCATTTGCGGGGTTACTTCGGCAGGCGAATAACTGACTCCTTCGGCTGTAATGCCATGGTCACCTCCAAAAACAATGTGAAACGGATGAGTGAGCGTAGGAGTGAGGGTTTGCTGAATGCTGCCGATCTGGATGGCAAGCTCTTCCAACCGTCCCAGTGAGCCTTTTGGCTTGGTGAGGTTATCAATTTTTTCGACCAGATGTGCTACAATCTCCTTTTTGGGTGATTTGATGTTGAATGTTTTGTGTGACATAATTTTAAGATATACCCCCGGTCCAAAAACGGAAGTGGGGAAGTTAGTATTTGTTTGATAATTAACCCCTAGCCCCTAAAGGGGAACAAGAGATATAAATATCATTTTTTATAAAGAAACTGCGTCTTAAAGCCCCTTTAGGGGTTTGGGGTCTTTATTTGATATATACCGGTATTCCCGAAACCATAAGTACCACCTCGTCCGAAGCGGCAGCTATATGCTGATTTACCCAACCCAACAAATCGGTAAACCGCCGTTGTAGGTCGTTATTGGATGTTCCTCCAAGTCCCAGCTCATTGGTTACAAAAATAAAGGTGGCATTTTGCTGTGTAAATGCTTCGAAACGCTCGGTAATGGCTGTCAACGACAGCTCTACGTCTCCGTTTGTTTCGCTAAAGAAGTTGGTGGACCAAAGCGTTACGCAGTCAATGACTACTACACGTCCCGTAACATCAGTCTTTTGCAGGTCTTTTAGTTCCTCTATATTTGTCCACTCCGGTCCACGATCGCGTTTATGCCGTTCTATCCGTTGGCGGTGTTCTTCGTCCCATACGGCTGAAGTGGCCAGATAGATGGGGTTAGCTGAAAGCGATAATGCAAGTTTTTGTGCATAACTGCTTTTTCCTGAGCGTTGTCCTCCTGTTACTAAAATGATTTTCTTTGAGTTCATGCTGTGTTTCTATTTATCTTTTTCCAGATTAAAGTAATACCTGGGTTTGTATCCGGGTAATAATTCAGGATGAAATATATGAACCATATCGGCCAATACCAGGTCGGGTTCCATGGATCCTGATTCGTAAAAAGGTGTTTTTCCTGTATTGATAGCAAAAATATGCTTTTGTTTGAAAGCATCGAAGTTGGCGTAGAGGTTATACTCGTTTTTCAATGATTCATAGGTCATGTCGGTATGTACATCATTATACTTGAGCAACCAGTAATCTGCCTTAATGGCTTTGGAATATACCTTCTCAAAGGAGATGGGCACAGAACCGGACTGATCCAGCTCTTTCCACAAGTAATTGGCTCCTGCATCCTGCAAAAAGCGTCCCAGATAGCTTTTGCCTCCGGCAATGTACCAAACATCACCGAATTTCTTCTCGGTAAATACAGTAGGGCGGTTTTTGGTTGTTGATACCTTATTACAAAGCTCCAGATAGTTTTTCTCGATCCGACCAAAGATTCTGTCGGCTTGTTTGCTTTCATTGGTAAATGCAGCCTCAAATTTGATCCATTCTGCTCTGCCCAACGGTGATTCTTCCATATACGAAGCATCTTTAACCACAGCTATGTCTACTTTCTCAAATTCGGTACGTTTGGTGTTCTCAAAGGGAGAGATAATCAGCACTTCGGGTGCAGCAGATATCAGCTTTTCTATATTGATGGATGTAGCCATTCCCAGATCGGCTATTTTGCCTTGTCTGAGTCCTTCCTTGATAACAGGTATACTGAAATATTCCGGTTCGCAGACACCTACTGTTCGTTGCGCTTTGTTCAGTTGGTTCCACATGCCGGCATGTACCGAAGAGGCAAAAGCTACGCGCTCCACGGGTACTCGTACCACGGTACCTTGTGGCAACTGCACCGGAAGCTTTTTATTCCTGTCTACCAGTATGTAGGTGTCCAGCACTTTGGTCGAATCCCAGGGATTTCGTACTATGAGTTGTGTATAGTCTTTAAACCTGTTGATAAGAAAGCCTTTGGCATAGTGTACCTCTTTGTTTTGTTTAGTTGGTTGGGTAGAAATATCTTGCTTCTTGCGCTGATTTGTACAGGCAAGAAGGCATAATGTGGTAAGCAGAATCAGGTTTCTTGTTTTCATGAGAATAAAGCCGGAATAAATAAAGTAATAGACACAAGTATAAGCATAGCCAGCTCACACCGTTTATTGACCATCAGCGACATTTCCAAATCATCGTCATTTAGTCGTTTCTCGGTGGTTCCGATATAGGGTTTCAATACCTCTTTGCCAAAATAGTAGTTCGGACCACCAAATCTACAGCCCAGTATGGTTGCTAGTGCTGTTTCCGGATAGCCCGAGTTGGGGCTGGCATGCTTGCTGCCATTTGCAAATACATCTCTTGTTTTAGAGGGTTTTGCAGTAACCAGAAGCATAAGCAAAGCCGTTAGACGTGCCGGAATAAAGTTGGCTACATCATCGAGTCTGGCAGCAAATTTGCCAAACAGAATGTAACGCTCATTTTTGTATCCTATCATGGAATCCAGGGTATTAATCATTTTATAGCTCAACATGCCGGGAGCGCCCAGCAGGGCAAACCAAAACAGGGGAGCAATAACTCCGTCGCTCAGATTTTCGGAGAGCGTTTCCAGTGCGGCTGTTCGTATCTGTTGTTCGTCCAGGTTTTGTGTGTCGCGTCCCACTATGCGTGCTACCTGTTTACGTCCCTTGTAAAGTGACTGATGCAATGCTTCGAACACCATAGCTACCTCTTTTCTGAGAGTTAAAGCCGAAAGGCAGAAAAATACGATAACCGAATTTAAAAAGAAGCTGATAACGGGAGAAATCTGTTCGGATAACAGGAGGCAGTAGTGCGTGATAGCAAATGTAGCAGCTACTAATACTACCGTACTCAAAGCGCCTTTGATGAACCGGTGCGAACCTTTGTTCAACCGTTTTTCCAGCCATCCGATTAAGTTACCAAATCCAACTATTGGGTGCGGCATACCGGTAGGATCGCCCAATATGCTATCGAGCAGAAAACCCACTACCAAAGTGGCTAACGTGATAAGCTCTGTTTCCATCTGTTGAGATTGTCTATTAATAAATCGTTCAGTGCGGGAGAGAGTGTGTTCAGCCGGATCATCTCTACTCCATTATTATCAAAGTCGGTAGCTACACGAATCAGAATATCTTCTTTCAATAAAAAGGCTTTCAGATCGGCTGCCTTGCCTTTTAATAAGGTTACCAAAAAGAAAGGAGTCTGCGAGGGTATTATTTTGAATAAGCCGATCTTACTGATTTCTTCCTGCAAGCGATTTCTCTCTTCGAGCCATGCTTTCAGGTTGAAAGAGTCTTCCTTACACCTCATTATATATTTTCCGGCTTCAATGGCTAGTGTGTTTACCGACCAGGGAATTTTATACTGATCCAGTTGGCCGATAATTGATTCGGAAGCAATGACGTATCCTATTCGCAATCCGGGTATCGTATAGCGTTTAGTAAGCGAATGGATGAGTATCAGGTTTGGAAACTCCAGTACGGATGTTGGTGCTAAAGCTTCTTGTAAGCTGAAATCAATAAAGGACTGATCGATAACGAAAGTAACTTGCGGATAGGTGTAAAAGAGTATTTGCAGTTCTTTTCGGTCAAAGCAATAACCGTCGGGGTTATTCGGGTTACAAAGCCAAACAAGGTCCGGTTGATGGATGTCGATGGAGATCGATAGGTTCTCCCGGTAACAAAGTTGAATAGTATGATTGTTTACCGTACAGGCCTTTGAATATTCCGAGAAGGTCGGAAAGACAATGAGCGATTTCTTAGCGCTGAAAGCCTGTGCTATGCGGTAAATGATATCAATGGAGCCATTGCCTATGCTGAACTGCGAGGATTTGAGTGCGTATCTTTCGGACAAAGCTGCTTTTAATGATTGTGCTTCGCTCTCGGGGTAACGCATTGTTTTTGGTAGTATCGTCGAAAGATGATTGTATAAATCCGTATTATCGGCTTCGTGCCATACATTGGAACTGAAATTAGCCTTTAATGTTCCCTGATAATCATCTCCGTGTGCGTTGAGGCAAGGGGTTACTCCCTGAAGGGGAGCCGTTTTCGTAGTGTATTGTATCTTGTTGATAATAGTATCCATAAATGAAGTGATATTTCCTCTTCAGGGTTTAGGGGGCGTTTTTATCATCGAATAAACCAGATCCAGGTTTACATATTTGCGTACATGAGCTGCCAGTTTATCGTATTGTTCTTCTTTAAATTTGAAGTAATCAAAACTTGTCACGCTGGCTTTATCTGCCAGATAAGGTTGAATAAGATAATCCACAAACTCAGCATTATCGAGTATACCGTGCATATATGTTCCAATACATTTACCGCTGATGCAACCGTCGGTAGCACCATTTTCGAGTACGTTCAGAGGCTGTACATCGGCTGATAATATCTCTGTGCGACCATTATGTATTTCGTAGCCTGTACAGTCGGTTTTACCTGAATGCAGTTTAAAGCGTACCTGCTTGGTAATCTTTTCTCCTTCGAGTAAAGTCTTTAATGGGAGTAGGTTTAGCCCGGGGAGTTGTTTTATGTCACTTTCAATGCCATTGGGGTCGGATAGTTCGGTTCCCAGCATTTGGTAACCACCGCAAATGCCCAGCACTGTTTTGTCGTTGTTCTTTGCCTGAATAATAGCTTGCGCCATGCCGTCCCGACGTAGAATCTGCAAATCGTGCAGTGTGCTTTTTGTTCCCGGTACAATAATGATGTCGGCACTCTCCAGATCTTTTGGTTGGTTGGTGTAAAACAAATGAATCCGGTCATCTTTTTCGAGCGGATTGAAATCGGTAAAGTTAGACATGTGCTGGAGCAATACCACTGCTATGTTTACTTTCCCTTCTTTTGCAAAGCGGTTTTTTGTATGCAGCATTACCGAGTCTTCTTCCTCAATATGAATGTCGTGGTAGTAAGGAACAACCCCTACAACTGGAATTTTGCACAAGTCTTCGAGCATCTTAATACCCGATTCAAACAAGCGTATGTCACCACGAAACTTGTTGATAAGTATTCCTTTGACCAGTTTTCGTTCTTCTTCAGTGAGAAGCATGACTGACCCATAAACCGACGCAAATACACCACCGCGGTCTATGTCGGCTACCAAAATAACCGAAGCACGAGCGTGTGCAGCCATCGACATGTTTACCAGATCGAATTCACGCAGATTGATTTCCGAAATACTTCCGGCTCCTTCGAGCACAATGGGATTGTAACGTGCCTCCAGCCTGTCGAAAGCAGTACAAACTTCCGTACGCAGGTTGGCTTTATTGTTCGAGGTGAAATAGTTAAATGCATGTTTGTTGCCTATCGATTTTCCATTTAATACCACCTGACAAACCTTATCGGTAGTGGGTTTTAGTAATAATGGATTCATGTCGGTGTGACAGGGAACACCTGCGGCTTCAGCCTGAACAGCTTGTGCCCGGCCAATTTCCAATCCTTCGGGTGTTGCAAAGGAATTCAGGGCCATGTTTTGAGCCTTGAATGGAGCAGGAGAGTAGCCATCCTGTTTGAATATGCGGCAGAATGCTGCTGCAATAACGCTTTTGCCTAC
>Ga0302160_10000185_pt1 | contig 12965 bp, 9 predicted proteins | sample I_Fen_E1_3_FD_193506 | JGI IMG/M metagenome (GOLD analysis project Ga0302160, IMG submission 193506) | Peat permafrost microbial communities from Stordalen Mire near Abisko, Sweden - I_Fen_E1_3 | ecosystem: Environmental > Terrestrial > Soil > Wetlands > Permafrost | place: Sweden: Abisko...
AGACACGGTCCAGGTGGACGTGCCGAACGACCTGCTCGAGAAGACGCAGTTGCATTCTTCTCTTTACTGGAAGGCGGTGCCGCTCCGGCCTGGCCGCTATCGCTTTGACGTCGTGGTGAAAGACCTGAACGGCGACCGTGTAGGAACGTGGACTCATGGCGTGCAGGTGCCCGACTACAACGAGGACAAACTGGCGTACTCGTCCATGATTCTGTCCGACCACATGGAGAAAGTGCCGGCCCGCAACATCGGCTCGGGTAACTTTGTGATAGGGGAGACCAAGTTTGCTTACCCCCACCTGGAGCCTGCCGACGGGACTCCGGCGAGTTTCAAGCGCGACCAGCGAATGAATGTTTGGTTGCAGGTTTATAATTTGCAGGCAGACGAGAAAACGAAGAAACCGTCTGCCAAGATAGAGTACGAGATCGTAAATGTAGCCAGTAATCAGGCGGTTCTCCACGCGTCGGAGTCAACCGACACCATGGGAAATCTGGGTGACCAGATGACTCTGGAAAAGAGCCTGGCGCTGACTGGGTTCCAGCCGGGCATTTACCGGCTGACCGTCAAGGTTGACGACAACGTTTCGAAACAGCAAATCACGCCGTCGGTGCGGTTTGCAGTTGAGTAGGGCAAGTTCATTCGTGACCCCGGGGATCCTTTGTTTGGGAGCGTGGTAATGACCCGAATACTTGGATGGTTGATCGTGGGAATCGCCCTGTGCTTGAGCGCGGCGGCGGAGGTCGCTCCCGGTTCGATTTCAGGATCAGTCACGGACTCCACCGGTACCGCCCAAATGGGTGCTACCGTGGAGATGTTGGCCGTCGGTACAGGACAGCGACTCCAAGCCTATACCGACTCGGTCGGCCACTTCACGATCGCGGGACTCGGCCCAGGAAACTACGACATCCGGGTTACTGCTCCCTCCTTCCTTCCAACGATTCGTGAAGACGTTGCTCTAGCCGCAGGCGCGGCCAAAGTCGTCAACATCACACTGAATACGCTCTTCGATGCGGCTCGCATCATGCCGGTTCGGAAGCGTGCGAATGACGATGACGACAGTTGGAAATGGACGCTTCGCTCGACGGCGAATCGCCCGATTCTTCGATTCGACGACGGCATACCGATAGTGGTTGAGGCCGGCCAAACTGACCGCGGACTGAAGGGTTCGCTGGCATTTATCGCCGGCGGGGCAAATGAAGGTTACGGCAGCGCGTCTGACATGGGCACCTCGTTCGGCCTCGAGCAGACCGTCTTCGGCACCGCCGTCTTGGGATTTGACGGCAGCTTGGGGTACGGCTCTGGCACGCCCGACGGAATTCTGCGCGCTACGTTTCTCACCGGCGGAGCGAATGGCACACCCCACCAGTTGGCCTTTACCATGCGCCGATACTCGGGGGCTGACTTGCTGGTGCATCGCGGATCGCTCCAGTCGTTCGCGGTTTCTTCTGCCAATACGTTTTCCGTCGGAGATTTCCTGGAACTGCAATATGGTGGAGAATTCCAGACCATCCAGTTCATGGGACGTGCGAACGCATTTCGCCCTTATGGCGTTGCCGACTGGCATCTCGGAGATTCGACGGTCATTGAGTACCGCTACGCAACCAGTGAGCCCACAACTAGGGCAGTCGCTAAGTCGTTCGATGCCTCCGAGATCGATTTGAGCAACACCGGTCCGCGGGTGACGCTTTACAACGGTGCTCCGTTGTTGGAAAATGCGCACCATCACGAAGTGTCGTTGTCCCAGCGAATGGGGGACAACCGCTTACAGGTAGCGTACTTCAACGACCGTATCAAAGACCCTGCATTGCTCGGTGTCGGCGACATTGCCGTCGATACCGGAGACGTGCTGCCTGATGTTTATTCCGGGACCTTCAGCTATAACGGCGCTGCCATCGAAACCCAGGGTGTGCGTGTTGTTTACGAGCGCAAGCTCACGCCTGACATTACTGGAACTCTCGACTACGCCTACGGCGGCGTGCTTGATCTGGAGCACCCCGGAATCGGGTGGGACGCAATACGCAGCGACCTGCACCAGACCTGGCGTCACTCGGCAGCGGCGAAGTTGACCGGCACGGTGCCTCGGTGGAATACCGAATGGATCGTTTCCTATCGCTGGACTAGCGGGAGTGCTTTGACCCCGGTTGATATGTTCAACGCCTCGGCGGGCCAGACGGATGGGTTCTTCAATTTCTTCCTGCGCCAGCCAATTCCCCGCATGCATTTCATGCCGGGCCGTATGGAAGCCATCGTTGACCTCCGCAACCTGCTAGCTCAGGGGTATGTCCCCGTCCTCGGGCCTGATGGCAACACTGTGTACCTGGTGCAATCAGCCCGCAGCGTGCGCGGCGGTGTTGCTTTTACGTTCTAGTCCACGATCCATCAATTCCGGGCAAGGAAGAAGGCATCGCCCCAAGCGATGCCTTTTTGCAGTCCCCAATACTGGGCTATCGGATTACCGCATCGCGCCCTCGACTTCGCTCAACCAGTCAGGCCGCTTGAGCACCTCGCGGGGCTTGGGGCCGTCGGCCGCGCCCACGATGCCGTCTTGCTCCATCAGGTCGATGAGGTGGGCCGCCCGGCCATAGCCGATGCGAAGCCGGCGCTGCAGCAGGGAAGTGGAAGCCTTGCCGTACTCCAGAACGATCCGCACCGCATCCTGGAACAACTCGTCGTTATCGCCCTCTGCCGAGCCGCCCTCGCCAGTCGCCCCGGAGCCGTCGGCATCGTCCTTCGGTGCTTGCAGGAAGGTTTCCTGGTAATTCGCTGCACCCTGTGCCTTCCAGAATTCCACCACCGCGGCGATCTCCTTCTCGGTGACGAATGGAGCATGTACGCGATGCACTCGTGCTGAGCCGTTTGGCAGGTACAGCATGTCGCCTCGGCCCAGCAGTGCCTCGGCGCCATTGGCGTCCAGGATAGTGCGCGAATCGATCTTCGTTGCCACCCGGAACGACATGCGCGCAGGGAAGTTTGCCTTAATCAGTCCGGTAATTACGTCTACCGAAGGCCGCTGCGTAGCCAGCACCAGGTGAATTCCTACCGCGCGGGCCATTTGGGCCAGGCGTGTAATGGACGCCTCAACGTTCGGTCCGTCCAGCATCATCAGGTCGGCCAACTCGTCGATGATGATGACCATGTACGGGAGTGGTTTGGCCTCTTGGCCATCGTCGAACAGGTTTGGCGTGCCGCCGTCGAACAGCTTGTTGTACTGATCGATGTTGCGAACGCCCTTCTCAGCGAGCACCTTGAGGCGTCGTTCCATCTCGCGCACCGCGTTCCGCAGGGCGTTTGAGGCCAGCTTTGGCTCGGTAATGATGGGAGTATGTAAATGCGGTACGCCCTCGTAATTGCCGAGTTCCAGCCGCTTTGGATCGACAAGGATCAGTCGCACTTCCTCCGGAGTCGCCTTGTACAGAATCGACATGATGAAGGCGTTGATGGCCACGCTCTTGCCCGATCCGGTAGATCCGGCGATCAGGAGATGGGGCATGCTGTTCAAGTCGGCTGTAACGATGCGCCCATTGATGTCTTTGCCCATCGCCAGCGTGAGCTTCGACTTGCCGCCCAGGAATTCCTGCGACTCCACCACTTCGCGCAGCCATATGGTCTCGCGGTTGTGGTTCGGCACCTGCAAGCCAACCGTGGACTTGCCGGCCATACGCTCGATCAGAATGCTTTCGGCCCGCAACGCCAGGCACAGGTCGTCGCTGAGGCCGGTAATTCGGCTGTACTTGATACCCGCTTCCGGCTTGAATTCGTAGGTGGTGACAACCGGGCCCGGATTGATCTGCGTGACTTGGCCGCGGACGTCGAACTCCGCGTACTTCTCCTGGAGCACTTGGGCGGTGGTCTTAAGTTCCTCTTCGTTGATGGCGCTGTGTTCGTCAGGACGGCGGAGCAATGCCGTGGAAGGCAGTTTGTAGCTACCTGCCAGCTTCGGCATCGTCGTCTTGCCGTGAACATGGTCGTCTGCGCGCGACGTCACGGCGATCGGCCCAGGAGCAGGAGTCTGTGGTAGGTGAGCAACCGCTTCCTGCGCAGCCTCGTGGTTGGTCGAAGGAAGTTGGGCCGGTGCAGCAAACTGCTCGATCTCGGCTTCAAACATGCGCTCGATGCCGCTACGGGAGTTGGCTGCTCCGTTGTTCGCCGGCAAAGGCACACGCATTGACCCCGTACTGGGTTGCGCTTCGGGTGCACTCTCGGCGCGCCGCGGCACCATCTGCGCCGTCACCACCGGCTTGGGATTTGCGCCGGTACGTTTCTTCTCAAGTTCCTTGGCAGCCTTTTTCCGCTCTCGTTCGGCACGCCAATCGGCAAAGCGGTCCATGGCGGCGTAGGCGAACGCAAACCGCGTTTGCGACCATATCCGCAGCCCGGAAAACGAAAACGCGGTGGTCAGGTACAGGGCGACCGTGATTGTCGCCAGGCACACAAGATAGGCGCCAACGACGTTCAGGTAGTGGATCATGGCATCGGCCACGATGCGACCCACCAGCCCTTCGGCCGGCAATGCGCCCTTCCAGCGGAAACTCCACGGCAGCAATCCGACGAGCCCCGCGCACGAAACCAGAAGCGCCAGCGCGCCGATCATTTTGGCGTAGGGAGATGTGATTGGCCTGGAACGGAACCAGCGAATGGAGTAAACCACCAGAAATGCCGGAATCAGGAAGGCCGAGATACCGAGCAGTTGCAGGGCGAGGTCGCTGCCGATAGCGCCGAAAATCCCCACCCAGTTATGAGCCGCGCGCCCAGCCAGGGGAGTAGCGGCCGTGTTCAGCGACGGATCCAGCGGCGAGTACGACACCAGTGCGAGGGTGAAGAAGGCCGCGGAGATAAGCACCAGAAAGCCAATCAGCTCGTTGAGCCGACGGTTGGCCGTAGGTGTGAATACGCGATTAAGAGTAGTCATTTTGGCGTTGGAGCGCCGCTCAGGTCCACGTCGTTTCTCAGCTATCATCCCACCTGCCTATCCAGCGCAGGCAGACACCTCCACTACACGCGTGGAGGACAGAAACGCGCAAATCCGCGGCTTGCCCGAAATACGCCAGAGCCACCACGATTATGTCAAAAAGCGAAGGTAAAGTAGGGGGAAATTAGGGGTTCGCCGTTGTCGAACTAGTCTCCCCCTCGACGGGTTGTTTGATAGGGTTTTCGCTAGCGGAGGGTACCCGCGTACCACAAAACAAACCCGCCCAGCAGAATGCGATACACGGCGAAGATGGTGAACCCCCGAGTGCGCACCCAGTTCATGAACCAGGCCACCACGCCGTAAGCCACTACGAAAGAAACGACGAAGCCGATCGCCAGCGTTATCCACGAATGCGCGTCGCTGGGCATGGCGCCAATCGCCGACGGCTCGCCATGGTGCGGTCGCATCGACTTCCAGAGGTCATAGATGGTGGCAACCACCATCGTCGGAATCGACAGGAAGAAAGAAAACTCCAGCGCCGCCGGGCGGCTCATCCCGGCCAGTTCACCTGCGGTGATTGTAGCCATTGAGCGCGAAGTCCCGGGAAATACTGCTGACAGCACCTGGCACAGTCCGATCCACACCGCCTGCCCGATGGACATGTCTTCCATGTCGTCAGTCAACTTGCCGCGCGCGAACGCGCGATGCTCCGAGCGCTCGTAAATCGCGTCCACCAGCCACATGACGACACCGCCGATAATCAGCGCGTACGCCATGACATACAAGCTTTCCAGATGCTTGCCGATGGTCTTTGTCAGCAAAAACGCCGGTATGGCAGTCATCAGGAACGCGATCGCCGTGAGCGTAATCGGGTGATTCAATACGGTTCGGTCACCCCGACTGCCGTGCGGAAAGTCACTCACGAATTCCCAGATCCTGTTCCAGAAATACAGGGGCAGGCACAGAATCGCCCCCAATTGGATAACGATGCTGAACATCTTCCAGTAGCCATTGGCCAGGTCGATGCCTAGCAGTGATTCAGCAATGCGCAAGTGCGCGGTCGAGCTGACGGGAAGAAACTCCGTCAGCCCTTCGATGATTCCAAGTAACCCAGCGAGCAGATAGTCGTGCAACGTGCCTCCAGGCGATTACAAAAGGTCACTGCAATGCATTGCCATAGGTGGGTATTTCATTTTGTATCATGTACAGCAGTCGCTCGGCGCGGGTGGCCCAGTCGGTGACATCGGGGAACTGGGTTGTAATTCTTTTTGTTGTACTAATCGCGCGGGCAGTTGAGTCGGTAGCCTTCTTGGCATCGTTGTTCGACTTATAAATCACAATCAATGCCGAATACCGCCACGCTGCCTTGTACAACGCTTCCGGATTCTTCGGCGACTTCGGATGCTCGTCCACATACTTCATGTACAGCGTCGCCTCCATCTCCGGACACTTCGCCTCGGCCGCCCAGTCGCCGCAGGTCTTATTGTCCAGCAAACGATAGGCCGCGAGATCCGCCCATTTTGTGCCGGGAAACTTCTTGATTACCTTTTTCATGTACTGGTCGTCGATGTGATATTTCAGCGACGGATCAGTTTCCCGCATCGAGGGCCGCGTTGCCTCTGCGGCGGCCTCGATCTGCCACCGAATATCGGCCGCCCGGTAAGCACCTTCGGCCGCCAGCGGCGAAGTAGGGAAGTACTCCGCCACGCCGGCATAGAGTCGCATGGCATCCTGGGCAGCGCCCTTTCGCCCAGACCGGCGGCTGGCTTCCGCCTCCGAGTCAACCGCTTCGCCGAAAATAACCTGGTCGCCATTGGTAGTCGATGTCGTCACGACTCCTTTATCCACCACCCATCCGGTCACGTTCTTTGACGTCTCCTGCTCCGGGTCAGTCTCCACAGTCGCAACCACGTTGGCCCAACCGGGCGAACGCTCGACCACGGCCACCTCGCGTCCCCGCCCTACGCTCGACAACTTGGCCGCCGACGCATCCGGCGCTACGTAAATAACGGCCTCACGAATGATGACGCCGCGCTCCAGGGCCGCCAAGGGGCCAAGCGGCATTGTGGACGCAAGAGCACATACAAGTAAAAGACGATTCGACAACACTGGTAGCTCTCCAACTTCAGCCGTCCAGGCCGCCGATGAGGCGCCTACTCGACAGCCGTATCTTCCGTAATGATTTGCGCCAGCAACTGCGGCTCGATGTTGCCGCCGCTGACGACCGCAACAGTCTTTTCCGCAGCCGGCAGCTCGTCCTGATGAAACAGCCACGCCGCAAACGTCACTGCGCCGCTGGGTTCGGCGACGATGCGTCCGCCCTTTACCATGCGCCGCACAGCGTCTCGTATCTCGTCCTCAGTCACTGTGACGATGTCGTCCACATATTGCCGGATGTGCTCGAAATTCCGCAGACCGACCGACTGCGTTCGCAAACCGTCTGCCAGCGTGCTCGAAACCCGTTCGGCCGGCAGCTGCACGATATTTCCAGAGCGAAAACTCTGTTGCGCATCGTTCGCCAGCTCGGGCTCGACTCCCACCACCTTCGCCGACGATCCACTCAACTTGATGGCGCTCGCCACACCGCTAATCAATCCGCCGCCACCCACTGGAACCAGCACTAGATCGACGTCCGGGCAATCTTCCAGAATCTCCAGTCCTGTCGTTCCGGCGCCAGCAATGATGAACTCATCGTCATAAGGCGGAACGACGGAGTAGCCGTGCTGCCTGGCTAACTCTTCGGCCTTCTTCATGCGCTCCGCGCTTGCCGGACCGACGAAGACGATCTCCGCGCCCAGCGCCCCCGTGCTATCAATCTTGACCTTCGGAGCATTGCGGGGCATCACAATCACGGCTTTTGCGCCCATGGCGCGTGCTGCGTAAGCCACTCCCTGCGCATGGTTCCCGCTGGAATACGAGATGACCCCGCGAGCTCTCTGTTCGTCGGTAAACGAAGCGATCTTGTTGTAAGCTCCCCGCAGCTTGAACGAGCCGATGGGTTGCAGGCTCTCAGCCTTGAAGAAAAGCTGGGCTGCGGCCATCACGTCAGAGGCGGAGTCCTGTTTGTTAGGCGGAGGGAAGTAGCGAACCAGAGGCGTTCGCGCTGCAATGCCGCGCAATCGCTCCTGCGCTTCTTTGATCTGGCCGAGCGTCACCATGCTAGATTTCGAGTATGACCGGCATAATCAGCGGCCGTCGCGACGTATGCTTAACGATGAAGCGTTTCAGGTCTTGCCGAATCTTTTCCTTAATCATTCCGTAGTCGCCGCGTTCCTCGTCACTGGAACTTTCCAGCGTGCTCATCACGACGAGTCGCGCCTTATCCGGAAAGTCATCCTCAACTGAACCGGCTGAGAACCCGCGCATAACGATCTCGGGGGACGTCTCCACTTTTCCGGTTAACTTGTTGATCGCGATGATAGGCAGCACGATACCGTCTTCGCTGAGGTGACGCCGGTCGCGGATCACCAGGTCTTCCACCACATCGCCCATCGAGTTTGAGTCGATGCAGATGCGCCCGACGGCCACGCGTCCCGCCTTCCGCGCACCATGCTCGTCGAACTCGAGAATGTCGCCGCTTTCGATCATCAGCACGTGGCCCACCGAGCCGTGCATCGATCCCGCCAGTTCAGCGTGCAGCTTCAATTGCCGATACTCGCCGTGGATCGGAATAAAATACTGCGGCTTCACCAGGTTGATGATGAGTTTCAATTCTTCCTGACTCGCATGTCCACTCACGTGCACCGGCGGCGATGAGCCGTCGTCGTAAATCACGTGCGCGTTGCGGCGGAACAGGTGATCGATCACCCTGTAGATAGCTTTTTCGTTGCCGGGAATAATCCTCGACGACAACACCACGGTGTCGCCCGACTGGATGCGCGCATGTTTGTGGTTATCCACGGCCGCGCGCGACAAGGCTGACATCGGTTCGCCCTGCGTCCCGCTGATCAGGAAGCAGACCTTCTCCGGTGGTAAGTCCCGCGCCTGTGCAGGATGAACGATCAAGCCTTCCGGCGCGTCAACGTATCCCAGGTCCTGCGCGATCTCGGCCGACTCCATCATCGAGCGCCCAACCAGCGCGACTTTGCGCCCATGCTCGAACGCCGTATCCATCGTTAGCTTGATGCGATGAATTGACGACGAAAAGCACGACACGAACAGGCGCCGCTTGGTCGTCGTAAAGATTTCTTCGAACCGCGCTCGCACGGCGCGTTCGCTGGGCGTGTATCCTCGCCGTTCTACGTTGGTCGAATCCTGAAACAGCGCCAGCACGCCTTGTTTTCCATATTCCGCGAAGGCGTGAAGGTCGAACAGATTGTTATCCGTTGGCGTCGGATCTACCTTGAAATCGCCGGTGTGAATCAGCACTCCCAACGGCGTGTGAATCGCCAGCGCGACGCAGTCCACCAGGCTGTGCGTGACCCGTATTGGATTGATCGTGAACGGCCCGATCTTGAATGGCACGCCCGGCTCAATCTCATTCAACTCGGCGTCATCTAGCAGGCCATGTTCTTCGAGCTTGCCTTCCACGTAGGCCAGCGTGAATTCGGTGCCGTACACCGGGAGATTCAGTTCCGACAGGATCCACGGTAGCGCGCCGATATGGTCTTCATGGCCATGCGTCAGTACGATAGCCCGCACGTGCTCACGATTTTCTATCAGGTAAGTAATGTCGGGAACGACGATATCGACGCCCAGCAACTCGGCCTCGGGGAACATCAGGCCCGCGTCAATCACAATGATGTCATCGCCCCAGCGAATGGCCATGCAGTTCATGCCAAATTCGCCGAGTCCACCCAGCGGAATAACTTGAAGCTTTCCAGTCGGCATCAGTAGTTTTGATGCTAGCACAGCAAAAGCCGCTGAGGCTGTGCGCTCATGCGCAGCGCAGCCACAAAATTACCTATACTGTAGTGGCTGTGAGCTATTCCGGTTCCAACCCGCGCAGGTCTCTTCTGCGTCGAGGCGTTGAGAGCGCGATGCGCAAGGCGTTTCTTCGTGCCTACGAAACCGTAAAGGTCGATCCCGGCCGTTACCTCCAGCACCTGCGCATTGCCTACGATCTGCCCGCGCTCACCTATGAAGGCGTGTATTCCGTCAACGTTGCGATACTTGATGGCATAGCCGAAGAGACCATACGCGGCAGCATGAAGATCGCCGCGGCTGAAGGCGCGGGGCTCGGCATGGGAGGAATGTTCACCATCATTCCCGACCTCGGCATTCTCGCGGCCATCACAATTCGCATGATTCAGAAGCTAAGCCTCATCTACGGCTTTGCCTACAACACCGAGCAGGAAGAAGCGGAGTTGTGGGTCGCTGCCGCCAGCGCTGCCGGTGTTGATATCAGCCGCGAGTTGGTTGAAAAGCAGGTTATCTCGAAGTTCGTTCCACGCGTCATTCAGCGCATCGCCGCCAGCGCGAGTGCTGAGGTCGTCGAGAAATGGACCGCGCGCCTCATTCCGGTGGTAAGCTCCGTCATCGGCGCCGGACTGAATTACTACTTCATGCGCGTCTGGGGACAGCGCGCCGTGCAGCACTTCCGCCAGCGGCACCTGGAATTGCGCGCAAGGCAACTCGAAGCCAAGTCGGCGCCAATTCTTCGAATGTCGTAGCTAACGGGCCGCTTCCACCAATTCCGCCGCCTCGGGACTTTCGTTAAACTCGCCTTCCCATTTCGCAACCACGACGCTAGCCAGGCAGTTCCCCAACACGTTGACAGCCGTACGCCCCATGTCGAGCAAGGGGTCAACTCCGAGCAGTAAAAACAACGGTGCGCTTGGCAGCCCAATGGACGCCGCCGTCGCCATCAGAACAACAAATGAACCTCGCGAGACCCCGGCGATTCCCTTGCTGGTCAGCATCAGCGTCAGCATGATCATCAACTGCTGTCCGAGCGACAGATGAATCCCCGCGACCTGCGCTACAAAGATGGCCGCCGCCGAAAGATACAGCGAGCCTCCATCCATGTTGAAGCTGTAACCGGTCGGAATCACGAACGCGACAATCTGCCGCGGCACTCCCAGAGCTTCCATCTCTTCCATCGCGCGCGGCAGCGCCGCCTCGGAACTCGTGGTGGCAAATGCGATAGTCACCGGTTCGGCGACGGCGCGGCAGAATCTGCGCACCGGCACTCCGAACAGGCGTGCGATGGGCAGCAGAACTCCGAAGACGAAAACAAACAGCGCGACGTAGTACGTCACCAGCAGCTTTAGGATGCTCGCGAGCACCGCCAGTCCTGTGTTTGCCACTGTGTACGCAACCGCTGCGCCCACACCAATCGGGGCAAACAGCATCACGATGTTGGTGAACTTGAACATCGTCTGCACCAAGCTCTCGCAGAACACAAGCATCGGGCGTCGCTTGTCTTCGCCAATCATGGCCAGCGCAATCGCAAAGATCAGGCTGAAGATGACAACCTGCAGGACCGCATTGTCAGCAACGGCCTTGGCGATGTTCTCCGGGAAGGCGTGCAGGATGGTTTCTTCCGCGCTGAGCTTGGTAAGACCACTCGGTTCGCTGGCAGCGATGTTGGGGAGCTGAACCCCTACGCCCGGCTTCGCTATGTTGATAGCCGCCAGCCCGATAAAGATCGCGAGGGTCGTCACGACCTCGAAGTAAATAATTGAGCGCAGTGCCAGTCGGCCGACCTGCCGCAGGTTCGAGTGACCTGCAATGCCCACCACGAGCGTCCCAAACAACAATGGCGCGATGATTGTCTTGATCAGCCGCAGGAAGATCATCGCCAGCACGCGCAGGTGGTTTGCCACACCAGGGAAGTCGTAGCCGACCTCCGCGCCGATTAGCATCGCGACGAAAATCCACACGGTTAGCGACCGGCGAAACGATGCGTATGCCATCAGCGTGACCAGAACCAGCCAACGCATGATCAGCATCAGCATGTGCGACCCCGACGTCACCCATATCAAACCGGTCGCCGCTATCGCCACCACGGCGATTACCAGGAACACCTGCCCGCGTTTGTCGGTCGCCGTCATGGATTAATCGGAATATGTCCTTGCGTCAGGGCACGACTTCAGTCTTGCCGCGTGAGTTCTTTATTTTTGTCATCCCGAGGCGACTTTAGTCGCCGAGGGATCTGCTTTTCCATCTTTCAGCGACTTCTGTAGCCTGGGGGGCTCATTCGGTCACTCACTACCGCAAAATATCTTCCAGCTCCACCGCACGGTCCGTGCGCCCGTCGCGGTACTTCACAATCACAGGAGTGTACAGGGACAGCCCCCACTCCCCCGCCTTGCCCCTGGTGATAGCGCGCGAACCCGGCACGACGACCGCTCCCGGCGGCACGCGCAAAGGTTCCGTCTCGCTCGATCGATGAATCGTGCCATGCTCTAAGTCGAACAGAGGCGTGGAGCGTGTGAGAATCACGCCAGCTCCCAGCACAGCGCGTGCGCCGACGTGTGTTCCTTCATACACCCCGCAGTTGCCGCCCACCAGCACGTCGTCCTCGATGATCACTGGCGATGCATTAATGGGCTCCAACACTCCGCCGATCTGTGCTGCCGCGCTGATGTGTACGTTCTTGCCAATCTGCGCGCACGATCCGACGAGGGCATGTGAATCCACCATCGAACCTTCGTCCACGTAGGCCCCGACGTTGATGTACATCGGAGGCATGCACACCACCGAGGGAGCCACGTACGCTCCGAGCCGCACCGATGACCCACCGGGAACAATGCGCACCCGCTCTTCGACGGCAAAATGTCGAATCGGATAGGTGTCCTTGTCTACGAACGGCAACGTTCTTGCGTCGCCACTTTCCGCCAGCACGCCGATGCGAAAGCCCAGCAGAATGCCTTTCTTCACCCACGCATTCGTGTGCCACTCGCCATCGATCTTTTCCGCCGCCCGCACTTTTCCGGCGGTCAGGGCCTCGCGAAACGTCTCAAACGTTGATCGTGCTTCAGGGTCAGAGGCCGCTGCAGCTCCAGCAGCGTAGTACCGCTCGATGTCTTCTTGCAGCTTGTGCATGTTGCGGGAAGTATAAATGGTAGAGGAAGAAACGCGGTTCGCGACTTGCTTAATGGCAACTGGCTAC
>Ga0302160_10000189_pt1 | contig 12822 bp, 9 predicted proteins | sample I_Fen_E1_3_FD_193506 | JGI IMG/M metagenome (GOLD analysis project Ga0302160, IMG submission 193506) | Peat permafrost microbial communities from Stordalen Mire near Abisko, Sweden - I_Fen_E1_3 | ecosystem: Environmental > Terrestrial > Soil > Wetlands > Permafrost | place: Sweden: Abisko...
GAGCGCGTTGCTTGGGATGCTGAATTCCTGCGCCTCCAATGTGTCGGTGGTGAACATCGACAATGGGTTCGGCGCGGGGTATGTGGCGTCGATCATCAACCGGTTGGCGTGAGTCGGCTAAACGCCCCAGTCGCCGCTGGTGGTTCCAAAGACCCGCTGGAAGATCTTGTCGATGTTGCGGAGCGGGCGCTTCAAGTCAAACGCGTGTTCCAGCGTTTCGCGCTTTACCTTCGAAGTAACCTCCGGGTTGCTCATGATGAGATCGTGGAAGTTCAGCTCTTCCTTCCACGCTTTCATGGCATTCGCTTGAACAAGCCGATAGGCGTCTTCGCGCAGCACCCCAGCTTCGACGAGGTCGAGTAATAGTTGTCCACTGAACACCAGCCCGCCGGTAGATTCCAGGTTCCGCATCATGCGCTGCGGATAGACCATCAACTGGGAAATCAGGTTGGTGGTCTTGTTGAGCAGGTAGTCCACGAGGATGGTTGAGTCGGGCAGGATGACACGCTCAACCGAGGAGTGCGAAATATCGCGCTCGTGCCAAAGAGCGACGTTCTCCAGCGCCGCCTGGGTGTTCGCGCGAACCACGCGAGCCAGTCCGCTGATTTGCTCGCAGGTTATGGGGTTACGCTTGTGCGGCATCGCCGACGAGCCTTTCTGCTTCTCGCTGAAATATTCTTCGGCTTCGCGGACTTCGGTGCGCTGGAGGTGGCGAATCTCGGTCGCCATGTTGTCAAGGGTGGAGGCGATAACAGCCAGCGTGGCAACGTAAAACGCATGGCGGTCGCGTTGGATCACCTGCGACGACACAGCAGCAACATTGAGGCCCAGGCGCTGACAGATCTTCTCTTCATGTTCGGGATCAAGATGGGCGCCATTCCCAACTGCGCCTGAGAGCTTGCCCACGCGCATTTGTTCGGCGGCCAGTTCGAAACGCTCGATGTTGCGCAACATTTCTGAGTACCAGTTGGCCAGTTTCAGACCGAAGGTGATGGGCTCGGCATGCACGCCGTGGGTGCGGCCGATCATCGGAGTGTCTTTGAACTCCCACGCGCGGCGTTTCAGCACGTCGCGCAACTTCTTCAGGTCGTCGCGAATGATCGCTGACGCCTGCTTGATCAGCAGCGCCTGGGCTGTGTCGACCACGTCGTTGGAGGTGAGTCCGTAATGCAGCCAGCGAGATTCGGGGCCGACTTTTTCAGCAACGGCTGTAGTGAACGCGATGACGTCGTGCTTCACCTCGGCTTCGATTTCGTTGATGCGGTCGAGATCGAAGTCACCTTTTTCCCGGATGGCGATTGCCGCTGACTGGGGCACCAGTCCAACCTCGGCGAGGGTCTCGGTGGCCGCCAGTTCGACTTCCAGCCAGGTGCGAAACTTGTTCTGGTCGCTCCAGATATGACCGATCTCAGGGCGGGTGTAACGTGCAATCAAGGGACGCTCCTTTACGGGCCGCAATCTTGCGCAGCGCACAACCCTTCATTGTAAATGGTGGGGATTCGGGCGTTTCGTTCAGCCTTCGTCCACCACACCCAGCAATTTACTCATTTCTTCGTAGAGAAAGCCTTCACCGGGGCGGTAGGGTTGGATCCACTTGCCATCGATAACGAATTGCGGGATGGCGCGCTTACCGGCGTTACGGATGACTTCGTCTGCCGCGCCGGGCGTGGTTTGAATGTTGATCTCGGTGTAGGGAATGCCGTGCTTTTCGAGAAAGCGCTTGGCGGTGCGGCAGTCCGGACACCAGTTGGCAGAATAGAGAAGAAGGTCCATGAAAACTCAATCTTGGAGGAACTGCCGCCGCACCTCGAACCAGTCGTTGAGCCGAGGATAGCGGTTCTCGGTGAGGTTGTGGGGCGCGGTGAATAAGAAGCCCTGCCCGGCAAAGCGGTCAAAATGGCGAGGACTGTCGTCGATAAGAAAATCGGTGGCGACTATGCTCTTGTCACCGCAGAAAACGATGTGACTGTCCGGAAAGTCCGGAAAGTGTGCCTTGATCCACTCATATTTCTCATTGAACGAAGTGGGAAATTCCATCGCCGCCGTAGCGATAAATACTTCATAGCGTTCGCGCAACTCCTGCAAAACGGCAGAGCCACCGGCCATCGGCGGAATAGCGCGGAAGAAGCCGGGACTAAGTGCATAGTGGCGAAGGCGGGCCCGACGGTCGGCAGGGATGACCTCAGCCAGCTTCCGCTCGGTTAAATGGCCTTTGCTGAGGCTCTCGCCGAACTCGCGGTTGTACTCCGAAAGAAACTGCGCCAACGTATCAGCCAAGACCTCATCCATATCGATGGCGATTCGCTTTTTCGTGCCGTTGTTCATCACTATCCTGAAGCTGACAATAAGATGGGGAGCGTTGCCGCTCCCCACGGAATTAACGCTGAACGCCCACTAAATCAGCGGCGTGCTGTACAGCAGGGTTCCTTCAACACTCTCTGCGCCTACTGGACGGTAGAAGAGCTGGTCGTTGTCGAGGTACACCTCGATGAACGCCGGACGCTGCTCGAATGATCCTTGGATAAGCGCCTCCGACAACGGATCTTCGATGTACTTCTGCAGCGCTCGCCGCAGCGGACGCGCGCCGTAGCTGCGATCGACAACTGTCTTGTTGAGGATCCACTTGCGAGCATCCTCAGTGACCGTGACGGTGATCGACCGTTGCGCCAGGTTCTGGTTGAGCTGATTCACCATCAACTCGACAATCTGGATCAGGTCAGCCTCGCTAAGCGCATTGAAGATGATGACTTCGTCGAGACGGTTCAGGAACTCAGGATTGAAGGTGCGCTTCACCTCGCTCCGCACCATTTCTTCGACCTTGCCTGAGACCATATCGTCAGCGTCGGACTGGAAACCGAGCCCGGTGCGCTTCTGCAGGTGCCGAGCCCCGATGTTCGACGTCATGATGATGATGGTGTTCTTGAAGTCCACTGTATTGCCGAGGCCGTCGGTCAACTGGCCGTCTTCGAACACCTGCAACATGATGTTGAAGAGGTCAGGGTGTGCCTTCTCGACTTCGTCGAGCAGCACTACGGAGTACGGAGCCCGCTTAACGCGTTCTGTCAGCTGGCCGCCCTCTTCATAGCCGACGTATCCCGGAGGCGAACCGATAAGCTTGGAGACCGAGTGCTTCTCCATGTACTCCGACATGTCAAAACGCACCAGCGACTTCTCACTGCCGAACATGAATTGTGCCAGGGTGCGCGCAGCTTCGGTCTTTCCGACGCCGGTGGGGCCAAGGAACAGGAACGAACCGATAGGACGGTTCGGACTCTTGAGTCCAGCGCGCGAGCGGCGAATGGCACGTGCCAGCGCCGAGATCGAGCGGTCTTGCGAGATGACCCGCTTGTGCAGCTCTTCCTCGATACGCAGCAGCTTCTGGCTCTCTTCTTCCTTGATGGAAGCGACCGGTACGCCCGTCCAGCGCGAAACGACATCTTCGATGTCCTCGCGGCCCACTACACCGGTGGAGGACTCGTCAAGGTGATACTTCTCGCGCAGGGTGCGAAGGTTGTCGCGTTCCTTGCGCTCTTCGTCTGAATAGAAACGCGCCTTCTCGAATTCATGGTTGGCGATCGCACTTTCCATGCGGTGCACGATGAACTTGATCCGCTTCTGCACCTCGGTGATGTCCTCGGGCAGGGAAGTCTGGCGCAGCTTCACGCGCGCGCCCGCCTCATCGAGCAAATCAATGGCCTTGTCGGGCAGGAAGCGATCTGGCAAATAACGGTTCGAGTGCGATACCGAAATATGGATCGCATCGTCCGTATAGGTGACGGCATGAAACTTCTCGTAGCGCTCCTTGATGCCGAACAGAATCTTCACCGCATCCTCTTCCGTCGGCGGTGGAACCTTGACCGCCTGGAAGCGGCGCTCCAGCGAGCGGTCTTTCTCGATAGACTTACGGAATTCCGCTGGCGTGGTAGCGCCAATGCACTGAATCTCGCCGCGTGACAGAGCCGGCTTCAGGATGTTGGCCGCGTCGAGCGACCCTTCCGCCGAACCGGCGCCCACCAGCGTGTGCAGCTCGTCAATGAAGATGACGGAGTTCTGCGACTCCATCAGTTCCTTCATGATGGTCTTCAGCCGCTCTTCGAACTGTCCGCGATATTTCGTTCCTGCCACGATGAGCGATAGATCCAGGGCGAGGATGCGCTTGTCTGCCAGGAACGATGGCACCTCACCGTCAGCGATGCGCTGCGCCAGTCCTTCGACAATAGCGGTCTTGCCTACGCCAGGTTCGCCGATCAGCACCGGATTGTTCTTGGTGCGGCGGCACAGAATCTGGATGACCCGCTCAAGTTCGGCGTCGCGGCCCACCAGCGGATCGAGTTGATTGTCCATGGCGGACTGCGTCAGGTCGCGCGAAAACTCGGAGAGTAGGGAAGATTCACGGTTGCGTTGCGAGGGCTGCGCCTTCTCCTGCGAAGTGCGAGACAACTCTTCGCGGATGTTCGACAGCCGCAGTCCGCGCTCGTGCAGAATTTCGGCGGCGAAGCACTTCTCTTCGCGCAGCAGTCCCAACAGCAAATGCTCGGTGCCGATGTGCTTGTGCGAGAGGCGCTCGGCTTCCTCCGCCGCGTAGGCCAGCACGCGCTTGCACTCGTTGCTTAGGGGCAGATCCACCGAAGTCGAAACCTTCTCCCGGATAGTGGTGTGCGCCTCTATCTGCTTACGAATGGACTCAACCGAGGCGTGCGACCGTAGGAACCTGTTGGTGAGTGCCTTGTCTTCGCGTAGCAAACCCAGCAGCAAGTGCTCCGTCTCGATGTACGGAGAACCAAACTGACTGGCTTCATAACGTGCGAAGAAGATTACGCGCCGGGCCTTTTCCGTGTACCGTTCAAACATTGGACCTCTCCAAAAGCTCCGCGGGAGATTTCCCTGATCCGGTTAACTCTTCCACGAGCTTTCTGCTACAACCCTTCCCATGGCCGCCGGTCCGCTAACAAATTAGACCGAATGATGAGGACTCTCGCGAGACCTCGAATACATCAAACCCATAACGCAGCCGTCGGTTGCTCACGACGCCAGCGAGTTTGGCGACACTTCGACCATCCGTCCGCGCTCCAGGTGCAATACCCGATCGCAGCGCCGTGCAAACGCATGGTTGTGGGTAACGATGAGCGAAGTGAGCCGATAATCCCGATGTAATTTCGCGATCAATTCAAATACCGCATCCGCTGTCCGATTGTCGAGGTCTCCTGTTGGCTCGTCGGCCATCAGGATCTTCGGTCTGGTTACCAGCGCACGGGCCAGCGCTACCCGTTGCTGTTCTCCTCCAGACAGTTCGCCCGACCGATGACTAGCACGGTCGGCCAACCCTACTTCCTGCAACCAATGCAGGCCTTCTTTTTCCGCCTCCGACCGCTTGACGCCCTTCATAAGCAACGGCATAGCGACGTTTTCGACTGCTGTGAACTCGGGAAGCAGATAATGAAACTGCCATACAAATCCAAGTTCACGGCCCCGGAAGTCTGCGGCAGCTTCCTCGGAGAGCCTACCCAAATCGAGTTGCGCGAAGTATACGTCACCTTCAGAAGCCCTATCAACAACTCCGAGGATATGCAGTAAGGTACTCTTGCCTGCTCCGGATTCACCTACGATCGCAAGCATTTCACCGGTCTGCACTTCAAACGACAAATTCTCAAAGAGCACCAGTTCTGACTTACCCGAGCGGAATGCCTTCTTCAGGCCTTCTACTCTCAGCAGACCGGACTGTTCCTTTAGATGCAGATCTTCGCCTCAAGTCTCATATCAGGCTGACAGTCCACTTGTGCCGGACTTTGCCCCGGCGACAGAGCGGTCAGCTTTCCTGAATTAGAACATGGTCCACGGATTTGCGTCAGTGACACATAGGCTGCAATTTTCGGGCAATAAGAACTTCGATATACGCCGGAATGAGTCGGCTATTCGTAGCGCAGCGCCTCGGCTGGGAGTACGCTAGCCGCCGACCATGAAGGGTACAGCGTCGCCACGAATGACACCCCGATGGCGACCGCGCAAACCAGCAGCGCGTCACTAACTCGCGGAGCGAAGGGCACGTAATCGATGGAATAAACTTCAGCGGAAAGTGACAGCAGGTGGTAATGTCCAGCAGCCCAGGAGAAAGTGTATCCGACCACCAGCCCGATCGCCGTGCCGATTACTCCAATCAGCAGGCCCTGGTAAATAAAAATGCGCCTTACTTGCTTCCGCTTGGCGCCCATGGAGACCAGCACAGCGATGTCGCGCGTCTTCTCCATCACCATCATGATGAGCGAGATCAGGATGTTGAGCGCCGCTACCAGGACGATCAGTCCGATGGTAATGAATGTGACCACCCGTTCCAATCGCAAGGCGCGGAAGAGTGCTCGGTTCTGCTCCATCCAGTTGGTTGACATGAAGCCTTTGCCTGCCGCGTTTTCGAGTTGCCGTCCGATCTCTCCCGCTTTGTAGATGTCGTCGATTTTGAATTCCAGGACCGAGATCACGTCGCTCAAGTCGAACAGGTGCTGCGCATCCGATAGCCGGATAAACGCCCAGGTGTTGTCATAGTCATAAAAGCCGGAACTGAAGATGCCGGCTACTTTGAAGCGCGCATATTTGGGAACGATCCCGAAGGGTGTGAGTTCGCCCTGTGGGCTGGTGGCGGTCACAATAGAGCCGACAGTCGCTCCAAGTTGGTCAGCCAGATCCTTGCCGAGCACTATAGGCGCGAGCGACGAGGTTATTTGAGCCGAAAGCGGGTTGGGCTCGTCAGAATCCACGGGAGCAGAGTTCTTAGGTGCAGCCTTGGCCGACAAAGCGTCCGCGCTTCCATACTTCACTGTGTTCAGAAGATCGCTGACCTTACTTTCTTCCGACGGGATAATGCCCTTGAGCACCGCGCCTTGGGCGCGGGCTCCGCGCGAAATGAGCACCTGCTCGTAGATGGCCGGTGCGCCACCAATAACATGGGGTTGCTTGGTTAACTCGGAAAGTAGTGGCTGCCAGTTGCGAATACCGTCTGCCTCAACCCGCAGCAAGTTAATGTGCGATGACGAGCCGAGCAGCCGATCTTGCAGGTCCTGGCGAAAGCCATTGTTGATGGCCAGCGCTATGATCAGCGCCGCCACGCCAGCCGCTACTCCAACCACCGAGATGATCGTGATGACGCCGATGAGCGCTTGGCGGCGTTTAGCTCGGAGATAGCGTGCGGCTACGAACAGTTCGAATTGCATGAAAGATGACGCCTGCTGTTACGCCAAGCTGGGCGAATGCCCATTGTAGCGAAACGCGGGCGGAGCGGTTCCTTGCAGTGGATTACAGAGGGAACTTCGGCAGCAACGCGGGAACGGTATTTCGGTACTGTCGGTAAACGTCGCCAAAGCGTTTTTCTAGTTCGGCATCTTCTTTGCGGATCATAATCGCCCCGGTTATGGCCGCAAATATCAGGAGGCCGCAGAGGGCGAGCGACCCGGTGCCAATCGTCCAGCCTAAGACTTCGCAGAGATGGCCAAGATAAATAGGGTGCCGCACTTGAGTGCGAATGCCGGTTATGACGAGTTTCTGGTCGTGCTGTTGCGGCTCCAGCTCAGCCAACCCTGAAATCTTGGTAGGGTTGAACCCCTGCGACGCTAGCCGGTAAATCGAGAAGCCCGCCAGTATGAACAAGACGCCCATGGCCCAGGGCACTTTGCTTTCGTAGAGATGCAAGTGCCGGAACGGCCAGCCTAGTGCAAATGCAGCGGCGATGAATAGTCCCCAGAGGGGAAGGATGGCCACGTAGGCACGCCGGCCGTACTGCCGCCAGCGTTCCACGAAGGGATGAAATACCAGCCAGAAAAGCGGGATGGTGCAGTAAACCGAAGCCACCGCCAGGCCCGCGACGTCGAGAACGGAATGCAGCGTCATCGCGCTTATTGCCATTCCCTCAATGCTTCGGGGCAGCTGCCGCGCCCTTAATGAGGACCTTAGCCACACCCACGTTGTCATACCGGTCGAATACTCGAATGACCACCGTGTGTTCCGCAGGGGAATCCTTGGTGTCCTGCTTGACGATTGGCACGGCCAGGTCATAGCTTTCCGACTTGGAGTCTGAGATCTGCCCGATCGGCTCGGCGGCCTGCCAGCCGTCGGCGTCGATTGAGTACTCGGCCCGGCTGATGGGCGAAAAGCTATCTGTGCCCCGAAATGCCAGGTGCAACTTGTCGCCTTCGATGCGGGAGACAGTGATCTCAACCTGCGGAGGTGTGTTGTCCACTTCAAAGTGATCGCTCGACTTTTCCCCCTTCAGCGCCTCGGCGGACGAATGCGAAGGCTCGTCCGACGCGACCACTCGAATTGTGTATCCGCCGTCCGGAAACAAGTCAGCTTCTAGGTCGACGTACCGGTCTACCACTCCGTCACGGAGCTCTTTCCAGTGAGTCTCGCCATCGCCACGGTAGTACACGGTGTAAGAGAGCTGGTCGTCATTAGCGTCGTGGGCCTTCCACTTCACGGCGACGGAATGCTTGTCGGCGACGGTCGGGATGGGCGAATCGTAAGCCGCAGCATCGGAACTGGTATTAGTCGTGTGCGCCGACGACGGCACTCGCGAGCCTACCAGCACAGAGACTTCGTCCACTTCGGGTGCAACATTCTTGGGCAGATAATTGATCGCGACACTGTCGATCACCGGCGCGGGCGTTCCGGGGTGCAGCACCGCCTTCCATTGCAGAAACCGAGCTGGCGGAGCATCCACGCTTCCCGACTTGGCAAGATCCACTTTCTTCCAGGCGCTCCAGTTGCGGTCTGGGTTGTCCACGTTGCCGCTACGGGCAAAGAGTTCGTAATTGCCTTGTCCCCGCACCTCAGGCCTGCCCCACTTGGAAAAAATCTTGGCGTCGAAGACGTCGCTTTCGTAGGTTCCCTCGGCAGAAGGGCTGCCTCCGATAAGAAACACTTTCCCCAAGTTGCTGGTGGCCGCGTAGAGCCCTCCATTGAGCGCACGCGCGAGAGCGGTCACCTGGTTGGCACTCGCTTTCGTCAGGTCGGTGTAACTACTTTCGCCGATCGCGTAGAGCTTGCCCCTGTTGCCTGTTGCGGCAATCAGGCGTCCGGTGGCATCGAACGCCAGCGCGTATACCAGGTCGTCCTTCGATGCCCAGATTGTTTTGGGCGATCCGTCAGCGGTAATGCGATACACCTCCGAGCCTCCAATATTCAACGTGGCCGGAAAGGGAGCGGGCGCAATCCCCGGTGGTGCGCCTGCCGTTGTCGCGGGCGCCTGTTGAAGCACAGTTGCAGTGGAAGCCGCAGCAGCGGACCCACCGGACGTTCCACTGGAGGCAGACCCCGCACCGCTGCGCTTGTCGACCGCTCCCGCCGCATAGATGTTGCCCTGGCCGTCAATCGCCAGAGCGGTAATTTCCTTCTTCGGTGCGCTGTAGAGTGCGAAGCCTTCGCCAGACGGTGAAATCCTGTATACCAGCCCAGTGCCGTCAGTGCCGGCGATCAGATTGCCCGACTTGTCAAATTGCATGGCCCGGATTTGAGCCTCATCGCTCTTGAAAAACACGGCGCCCGTCCCGCTGGTCTCGACGCGATAGATTTCGCCGCGGTCTCCAGTTCCGACGAAGAGCCGGCCCTGTTTATCAAGCGCCAATGACCATATGTACTTCGTCTTGGGTTCGAAGAACACAGTAGCGCTGTAGGCGGGGTCCGTCGCAGTCGCGCCGTGCACAACGTCAGCGGTCTTTGCCGAGCCCTGACCGCGCACGATTTTGTAAACCTTCCCATCCGGAGACGTGGCCGCATAAACTGCGCCACTGGAATCGATCGCCAGCGCCTGCACTGAAATTTCTTGTGGCGCGAAGATAATGCTCGCCTTGCCGTCAGGCGCAATGCGATAGACCCGCGCAGGAGATCCCCCGGCGGCGTACACGTTGCCCTCGGCATCGGAAGTCAAGTCCCACAAATAGGAGGAAGGCGAAGTGTAGAGTGCCGAGAACGACGGCGCCAGTGACAAACTGCCATCGCTATTGATGGCAACTCCTCGGACCGTACCTTTTTCGAACTCGTCGTATTTGGTCTGTTGCCAAAGGCGGGTGCCCTCGGCCTGCGCCATCGCCGCAATCAGCAGGCAGAAAAGCGGCACTCGAAGAGACTTCATGCGGGTTCCTGAAATGGTCGTATTTGCGGGAATGAAGCTAGCCTAGCACAGCTGCAGCGGAGCGATGCGTGACGCTATTTCACGTTGATTGTAATCACCTGCGCACCAGATACAACGTAGTCTACCGGGACGGATGCCTCGCTGGTAGCGGACTCGCCCACCACGACCATTTCCTGTGTGCTGCGCATGCCGTCCATTACATTAATGACCGACAGCGGCAGCGTTGGCATCACGTTATCGCTCACCATGGCCTGCGGATTCGGCTCCAGCAGCGATACATAAACCTGCGAGTTGCTATGTTCTTTATTCAGTAGTGCGATCGTCGAACCCAGCGGCAGACGTCTGCTTAGAGCCGGCGGAACCCGCCGCAGGCGGTCAAGCGTTTCACCGTCGCTTGCCAGGATGCGCAAGGGGCCTCCCGGCGTTGAGGGCGGAATCGTCACTGGAATCTGCCGCACAATGCTCTCGCCGCGATAAGGACGCAGCATCGTCTCAATCGTGATGGTTTCCCCCGCCCGCGCTTCCGTTACATTTGTGCGGGCGTTCTCTAATCGCGCCGAACGCCGTTCCGACACCAGGTCGAAGTTGAGTACGACGCCGGAAATCTTTGGCGTCTCATAGGGGTTCTCGTAGATGCGGCCGAAGCGGTCGCCGATTGATGTCGCGATTCCCATCGCCGTGGTCGTTGAATCCGACGGAGCATACATGTTCTGCACCCCGAGTTTGGGGTAGCCCGTCACCGAAATGCTGCCATCCAGTCGGTAAGTCGTGTCCTCGCCATACTCGTTCATGCCCTGCAGAGCGTTGAACACCGTCGCCATCATCGCCGTCGGCGTGATGCGGGCATTGTTCAGCACTTCGAAGTGAAACTGCTTAGGATGTGCTGTGCCTCGGATGTTCAACGTGACCGGAATCATCTCTGGCTCACGTCCGAAGCGTCCCATAATGCCCGTGCGGCGGTCCTGCACAAACGCGCCAATCGGTTCGGTAGAGTTCACAATCTTGAAAGAGTTATAAGTCGACGGCAAGGTGGCCAAGACGGTTGCCTTGGTCATGGGAATTTCCACCGCGCCCGCTTGCAGCAGCGGATGTCCGCAGGCCAGCACTCGGCTTTCATCCATATACGTAACCGTGCAAGTTCCCGCGATATTCATGTCGCCGCGCACTAGCACAGCGCTGACCGCAGACCCCGGTACCAGCGGCTCGGGTTGGAGACCGCCGCTGACGGAGCCCGCCCCCATCACTGGAACCACTCCCGCGGCGGCGAACTTATCGCCAAATGCCTGCATCGTTGCCTCGCTGAATCCGCTGAATACGAGCGGTGTCTCGATAGGCTTCAGGAGGTTGGCATACGAACTCGTCGTGGCTCCCGGTTCTGTCGAGGCGCTCGGTCCCGATGTGCGGCTGGCGCTGGAGTCGGCTTTCCCCCTCGCAACGTCGAGGCTGGAGGCAGGTGTTTTGTCGAACTCGTCGATCTCGAGCATCGCCGCAGCTGGAGTAATCCCGGCAATCGGTTCCTTCGAGAACGTGCCAAGGCGATACGCGAGCGCCCCCACCAACTTCCCATCGATGTACACCGGACTGCCGCTCATCCCCGCGACCACGCCGGTGAATTCGACCTTGGCGCCATGCAGCCGCGCGAGAATTACGTCTGACTTTGGCCCGGCCATGTCGCGGAGAATTCCCAGAATCTCCACGTCGACCGCCTCTGGCTTCGTGCCTTCAAACACGGTATAAGCGATGCCGTGCATTCCCGCTTTCACTTGGTCCTCGGGCATGATTTTTGGTTTATTGACTGCTTCGACCCCAGATGCGGAGATAGTGAGCAAACAGGCGAGAAGAGACGAAACTGCGCTGCGCAACATTACAACCATCCTTGGCCCGAACTTCGGCAAGTCAGGCCGAGCGCCCCATACCGCATTGTCCCGTCATTTGCGGGACTTCGGCCAGAAGGGCGGTACCGATGTCTCGATGTGTCGAGACTGTTGGTTCGCGTCTGGGTTAAATCGTGATAACGACCTTAGTCGCCCACGCGTTGGTTTACCGGTGGCCATATACTAGCAGAGAGCGAATGAGATGAAGCAACTGATTTTCTGCAACGAAGTGTGTACGAATCGACCTCTTTCCTGGTCGCTCGGTCGATCGTTCGGGGCGATTTTGATCGCCTTGAGCTTGACCTTTACTGCCGTCGCCACAGCCCAGACATCGAGCCCGCAAACCCCGTCCCAAAGCCCCACAGCGCAGAAGCCTGACCAAACTCCCCCCGAGGCGGGTGGGCCCGGTGGCGATGTTGGCCCTATTGCCGTGCCCAAAAAGAAGGAGTCTTCTGACGACACGCCTCCTCCGCCTAAGCCCAAGAAGCAGGCTGATATCCCTGAGTATTCGCTGCGCGTAGATGTGCCGGTTGTCACGGTGGATGCTCGCGTCGTGATGAAGGACGGACGTCCCATCGCACTTCCGGCCAATGTGGCCAAGGAACACTTCAAGGTCTGGGAGGATGGCGTTCCGCAAAAGATTCAGACCGTGACCCAGAGCGAAGCGCCGATCACGGCGGTGCTGTTGGTCGAGTTTGCTTCCACCAACTACAACTTCATGTATGACGCTCTTAACGCGTCTTATATGTTCGCCGCCAACCTGAAGCCGATTGATTGGGTCGCCGTAATTGCGTTCGACATGAAGACGCATATCCTGGTCGATTTCACCCAGGA
>Ga0302160_10000201_pt1 | contig 12196 bp, 11 predicted proteins | sample I_Fen_E1_3_FD_193506 | JGI IMG/M metagenome (GOLD analysis project Ga0302160, IMG submission 193506) | Peat permafrost microbial communities from Stordalen Mire near Abisko, Sweden - I_Fen_E1_3 | ecosystem: Environmental > Terrestrial > Soil > Wetlands > Permafrost | place: Sweden: Abisko...
GCAAACTTCAAAACCAACGGCGGCGGACAGGAGTGTCCGCCCCACACCAACAGATAGGGGCTACAATATGCGCGTGGCAACCCCGGCTCCGAACAAGCCTGTTCCCGACGACAAGCACCATCGCCATCCCATCTATGCCGCCGAAGCCACCGGCCTGCTGATTATGGCGCTTCTGCTGCTGGTATTGATCCTGATCCGCTTCTGGTCGAACATCCCTTGGAGCGCCCGCTGAACTTGCCCCATCGCGCGCCGCTGGCCGTGGTCGTCCTCGGCCCCACGGCCAGCGGCAAGACCGCTCTTTCTCTCGCCATCGCGCATCGCTTTCGTGGTGAAATCGTCAACTGCGACTCGGTCGCCCTCTATCGCGAGTTTGAGATCGGCACCGCCAAGCCAACCGCCGCCGAGCGCGCCCAGGCTCCGCATCATCTTCTCGATGTTGTGGATCCCGCCAGCTATTTCACCGCCGGAGAGTATGCCCGCCAGGCACGGCAGATTCTGCACGAAATCGCCGGACGCGGACACTTGCCCATCGTCACGGGCGGCACTGGGCTCTATCTGCGCGCCCTGCTCGAAGGACTCTTCCCCGGCCCGCAACGCTCTGAAGTCTTGCGCGAAAGATTACGTGCGCGCGTCGAGGCACACGGCCCCGGGCATCTTCACCGGATTCTCCGCCGCCTCGATGGTTCCGCGGCAGGACGCATCCATGCCAACGATGTTCCCAAGGTGATTCGCGCGATCGAAGTGTGCCTGGCCGCGCGCCGTCCCATAACGGATCTGTGGCAGGAAGGACGCGAGCCGCTGCAGGGTTTCCGAATTCTGCGGCTTGGACTCAATCCCGAACGCGAAGCTCTCTACGCGCGCATCAACCAGCGGGCCGCCAAGATGTTCGATGAAGGGCTGGTCGCTGAGACCGGGCGCCTCCGCGAAAAATACGGGGAACAAATACGCCCGCTCGTCTCGCTCGGTTACAGGCAGGCTTTGCAGTTTTTGCGCCGTGAAATCAATCGAGAGCAGGCGCTGGAAGCGGCGCAGCAGGCGCATCGCAACTATGCCAAACGTCAGCTCACATGGTTCCGCCGCGAACCGGATGTGCGTTGGCTCGCGGGCTTCGGTGACGATCCCGGAATTCAAGCCGAAACAATATCTGTCATCACGCAGCACAGATTTCCTGAAACCTGATACCTGACACCTGACACCTGATTTGTTATCGTCAACCACATGCTTCGACATCTTCTATTGACGGCCATCATGCTCACCACCGCGTTCAGTTTCGCCGCGGTTAAACAGAAAAGCAGTTTTCAGCAGCCCGGCCCCATCCGTCTCGACAAGGACGGCAAGAAGTGGGTGGAGAAGACCCTCCTGAAGATGTCGCCCGAAGAGAAGGTCGGCCAGCTCTTCATGATCTGGGTGCGAACGCAATTCTTCAACGAGCAGGATCCCAACTGGCTTCTTCTCCGCGACAACGTCCGCAAGTACCACATCGGCTCGCTGGCCATGAGCGTGCCGGTGGACGGCAACGTTCTCCTCAAGAACCAGCCTCTGGAAGCGGCTGAACTGCTGAACCGGTTGCAGCAGTCATCGCAGCTGCCACTCATCTTCGCCGCCGACTTTGAGCGCGGCGTTTCCATGCGCCTCTACGGCAGCACTGTGTTCCCGCACGCCATGGCATTCGGCGCCGCTGGAAGACTCGACGAAGCGGAGGCGTTCGGCCGGATCACCGCCCTCGAAGCGCGCGCCATCGGCATCCACTGGAATTTCTTCCCCGATGCCGATGTCAATTCCAATCCCGCCAACCCCATCATCAACACGCGCTCGTTCGGAGAGGACCCGAAACAGGTCGGCGATCTCGTCGCCGCCTACATCCGCGGCGCGCACTACGGCGGCATGCTCACCACCGCGAAACATTTTCCCGGACACGGTGACACCGCGACCGACTCCCACCTCGGCGTTGCGCAAGTTACTGGGGACCGCGCGCGCCTCGACGCGGTCGAACTCCCGCCCTTCCAGCGCGCCATCGCAGCAGGCGTTGACTCCATCATGGTGGCGCACGTCTCGATCCCGGCGCTCGAACCCGATCCCAACCGCGTCGCCACCACTTCGAGCGCAGTCGTCACCGGTCTTCTGAAAAACGAGATGGCGTTCGGGGGCATTGTCGTCACCGACGCCCTCGACATGGCCGGGTTAACTCGCCTGTACGCCAACGACATCGGCCGCGCGGCCGTCGAAGCCTTCAAGGCCGGCAACGACCTTCTCTTGATCCCCGCCGACCTGGATGCCTCTTACCGTTCCATGATTCAGGCGGTCAAGAGCGGTGAGATTCCGCGCCAGCGCCTCGACCATTCCGTTCGTAAGATACTGGAACTAAAGGCCTCGCTCGGGCTCCAAAAAGCGCGGCTGGTGGACTTGGCGCAGGTCCCCCGCCTGGTTGGCAAGCCCGAAAACCTCGCTGCCGGCCAGCGCATGGCCGACGAAGCCGTGGCCCTGGTCCGCGACAACAGCCGGGTACTCCCTCTGCTCGCTGCGGGAACTACTGGCTCCGCGCTTCCGTATCAGTCTGCAGTGGAGGTGCGCAACCACCTCGTCGTGATCATTTTTTCGGAAGACCTGCGCACCGACTCCGGACGCATGCTCGAACGCCAGATTCTCGCCCGTGTTCCCGACGCGCACGTCCTCTACGTCGATCCCCGTTCCGCCGCCGGAATGAGCGGCCCGGTTATCGAGGCGGTGGATGCCGCCGAGAAGGTGGTCGCCGCCGTCTACGTGATTCCGACCGCGGGCCGGGCCATTCCCGCTGCTGGAGGCCTGACCAATACCGTGTCCATGGCGGATGCAAATGGGGCCTTGCTCAATGCCATCCTCACCCGCGCCGCCAGCCGCACCGTCGTGCTCGCCATGGGCAATCCTTATCTGGCGCAGGATTTCCCCGCTGTTCAGAATTATCTCTGTACCTTTTCCAACGCGACCGTGTCGGAGTTGTCGGCGGTGAAATCGCTTTTCGGCGAAATGCCGTTGCGCGGTCATTTGCCGGTGACCATCCCCGGAGTCGCATCCCGAGGCGCGGGCATCGAACGCCCCGCCCAACCGAGTTCAGGAGGCTCTTCCCATGCTCAGCCGTAGCGTTGTAGCAAAGTTATTTGCCAAGCTTGCTCCTGTCGTACTGCTGGCCGCTGTCATTGTGTTGCCGGCCTGCAGCATCAACGTGAAAGACAAGAAGAATGGCGAAGGCGAGTCGCGCGTGGATATCAAGACCCCGATGGGCGACATCCACGTCAACGAACAGCCCGATATTCGCGAGACGGGCCTGAGTCTCTATCCCGGCGCCAAGCCTGCCGAGAAAGACAACAGCGACGACAAGAAAGGCGCCAACGTGAACATCTCCGGCCCCGGCTTTGCCCTCAAGGTAGTCGCCGCGGAGTTCACATCGGAAGACGCTCCCGACAAAGTCATGGCCTATTACAACAAGGAACTCCAAAAGTACGGCAAGGTCGTAGAATGCCACGGCCGCTGGAACGGAGCCCACATGGGGAGAACCTCAAACGACAAAGGCGGCTCGAAGCCCGTGGCGTGTTCGGACAATGACAAGGGAAACTCTGTCGAGCTGAAGGTGGGGACCGAGGACAACCAGCACATCGTGGCCGTCGAGCCGAGCGGCAATCACACCAAGTTCGCCCTGGTCTACGTCCGCACCCACGGCAAGGACGACACGATCTAGAAATACAGTACCCAGTACCAAGTACCCAGACAGAAGCGCACTGGCAACTGGGTACCGGGTACTGACGGCCGGGCGTCTCCCCGACTTGCTCTCTCCCAACGTCTGCGCTAGTTTCAATCGGTGGAACACCCCTGCGAAAAATGCGGCACCCCGGTCGAGGACGGCCGACCCTTCTGTCCTCAGTGCCGCGCCCCGCAGGTGCGGGTCGAAATCGCTACCCAATCTCCTCTCCCGAATTTCGACATCCCGACCGAAGCCGAATCCGCCCGCGATCCTTCGGATCGCCCACCCACACGCGCTCCGTTCGAGCGCACCATCTTCCGCACCGCCTTGCAGGCGGGACTGGTAGGAGTGGCTGCCAACCTCATCCCCTTCGGCGTGGGGATGGTACTCACCGGCGTCCTGGCGGCATGGCTCCATCGAAAGGCCGTGGGACGAAAATTGACCACCAGAACCGCCGCCCGGCTCGGCGCCGAAGCGGGAGCCATTGCCTTCGCAGTTTCGGCGCTGCTCACGGTCGTCAGCATCGTCCTCCTCCACGCTCAACAGCAGTTTCGAGATCTCATGATGAAAGCGGTGGAGCAGCGCGCAGGTGGCGCGCCCGATCCCGAGATGCAAGCCGCATTGCAGTGGCTTCACACCCCTGACGGCTTCGCGGCAGCGCTGGCTTTCAGCATGGTGGTTCTTCTGTTGTTGTCCGTGCTGCTTGCCGCAGTCGGATGTATGGCGACTGCAGCCCTTTCCCAGGATCAAAAGCATCCCTCCTGAAAGCCGCACTCTGCCGCCCGAGGGGAGGCTGCGCAGCGGGGCGCCTCGTCTGGGATGCCCCCTATCTGCAACCATCGCAGCCCCTTCCGTGCCAGCTTCGCGCTCCTTGTTGTTCCCCCACCCTACCGCAGACCCCTGCGTGTGTGCATAATCTTGCAACGTACACACCCCAACACCTAGCTGAGAGATTTTCTCCAAGAAACTGCTTGACTATCCAGCTCGACTTGTAGCATGATCTGCCCAACGTAAGGGGTTGTGTAGCGCCCTGGTTTCCCCGCAGTTGATTCCCAATTTGTTGTTCGTGTAAGTCAGTTTCCCCGTTGTCACAAATGAAAACCTTCCAGGAGAAAACTATGAAAAAGACGATGTTCGCCCTCTGCATGCTGCTGATCCTCGGCTTCGCTGCCACCGCCAGCGCCGCCCCCACCACCTACGCTTTCACTTTCCACGACACCGCCGGCAATCCGTATTGCGACGGCATGATCGTCCAGCTCTACGGTACCCCGAAAGCTGTGGTGGGCGGATATCACTTCAACTATGACTGCGCCAACGCCAGCTCTGTGGCCGGCTTCAAGCATGGCCTCCCGGCCGTTTACCAGTATGCCGCCACGGGCGCAACGCTCGACATCTCGGACCCGGCATTTGCGCTTGGGGGTTCCAATCGCTCGGAACAGTACCTGGTCAACACCACGTACCACACCTGGATTCTCTGGTCCGGCAGCGATTTCGCCACCAACTCCGTCGTCAACTACGGCACGTGGGTTAACGGTGTTAAGGCTGATGTGAAGAGCGCGAAGCCGTCATCGCAGCGGTAGTCAACTCTCACTCCGGAAAAGCCACGCTGTTCGCATCTGCAGCGTGGCTTTTTTTCTCGCCTAATGGGAAACTCACTTATGAACGTGTGGTCTTGCAAGCTAGCCGGGATCTGCTCCATCGTGGCATTGACGATTTGCCTTCATGGCCAAACGCAGCAAAAGGTAGATGCCCAGTCTGGCGGCGCGGGTGCGCGGAATCCATTCGATGGATTCCGGTCTTTCTCCGCCACCATGAACGGCGGCATCGGCGGAGATCACGACCGGAAGATTTACCGCCTGGGAGATTTGATGCGTGCGGATTTCGACGATTCCTACCGCATTACCGATCTGCAGAAGCTGACCATGTGGGGCGTCCAGCGCGCCACCTGCTCCGAGTTCGCGATGCCCGATGCCGCTGCTTTTCCTTTTTCCGCCTACCACGACCATAAAGTTGCGCGCTCCCCGACTGCGGAAAAAGAAACGGTTGATGGCCACGTGTGCGCAATCGAAAACGTCACCTTTACACCTTCCAACGGGATGCCCGTCGTCATCAAGATGAAGCTGTGGGAAGCGGAAGACCTGGAAGGATTCCCCGTCAAGATTGAAGCCGAGGCGAACGGCCGCAAGATGAATATCGCCTACACGGACGTGAGTCTGAAAGCTCCCGACGCGAAACTGTTCCAGCACCCAGCCAAGTGTGCATCTGGCCCGCAACCGGGGCAGAAGGGCACGATCAGGCTCGACGCCCCCAAGACCGCGCCGAAGCAACCACAAAAACCTCCGCAGCAATAGGCAGGGCGCTGGCTGCTCCTCGCCGGCTCGGGCAAATTCGAGCCTCAATCGAAGCCCCGCTCGATACGGGGAAACAAGCAGTGTTCGCCGCAGTCTGCCCGGCCTCCTTGCCCCGAACCTTCCCGCCCGCGTATGATGCAGCGTTTATGAATTCACGCCACCCGGAACGTTCCTCTGAGATTCGCGAGAAAACGCAATTAATGTCCGCTTCGGAGATCGAGCGCACGCTGATCCGCCTGGCCCATGAAATCGTCGAGAAAAACGACGGCACCGACGATCTGGCATTTGTCGGTATCCGGCGGCGGGGCGTGCCGCTGGCGCAGCGCCTGGCAAAGATCATCCAGCGCATTGCCAAGAAGCCGGTTCCGATGGGAACGCTCGATATCACGCTCTACCGGGACGATCTTTCCACCCTCGGCCCCAAGCCGGTGGTCCAGAAGACCGAGATGGAGTTCCCGGTTGCTGGCAAATCCGTGGTCCTGGTGGATGACGTTCTCTACACCGGACGCACCGCCCGGGCCGCCATGGACGCCCTGTTCCACCACGGCCGTCCCAAGCGCGTACAACTGTGCGTGCTGATCGATCGCGGCCATCGAGAGCTTCCGATCGAAGCGGCTTTCGTGGGGCGCACCGTACAGACCACCGCGCAGCAGATCATCGAGGTCCTGGTGCAAGAGGTGGACGACGCCGAAAAAGTTCTGCTGATGGAGAAGCAGTAGTGCGGCGCGGGCGCCCTCGCCCGCGGACTTTGTAATGGAATAAGGATTCATGAACCCAGCTCGCGGTTCCCTGCTCGGGATCGAACATCTCGACACAGCCGAGATCCTGAAAATTCTCAAGTTTGCCCGGCGCATGAACCCGGACAAGCCGCGGCCCCTCCTTAAGGGCAAGCGCGTGGTGCTGCTTTTTTACGAGGCCTCCACTCGGACCCGCAGTTCGTTCGAAATTGCCGCCAAGGTGATGGGCGCTCACACGGTCCTCATCCAGTCGGCCGGATCCAGCATCGAGAAGGGCGAGTCCCTGCTCGACACCGGATACACTCTGCGCGCCGTCGGCGCCGACATCATCGTCATCCGCCATCCCAACGCGGGCGCGCCCCTGGTCATGGCGCAGCACATCGATGTTCCGGTCATCAACGCCGGAGACGGCCTGCACGAGCACCCTTCGCAGGCGCTGCTCGATGCCTATACCATCTTGCGCAACAAGAAGAGTTTCAAGGGACTCCAGGTGTCGATCGTGGGCGACATTTTTCACAGCCGCGTCGCCCGCTCTGCCTGTCACCTGCTCGGCAAGTTCGGCGTGAAAGTCATCCTCTGCGGGCCGCCTGAACTGGTGCCCGACATCGCAGCCACCATTGCACCCGGAGTGCGCGTCACCCGGCATCTCGAGGACGCTCTCCGCGGCACCGACGTCATCATGCTCCTGCGCGTGCAAAAAGAGCGCCTGGCAGGAATGCAGATCGATCTTCCCGACTACATTTCGCGATACCAGATGACGACCGCACGTCTGAAAATGGCCAAGAAAGACGCCATCGTGCTGCACCCTGGCCCGATCATCCGCGGCCTGGAATTGACCAGCGAAATCGCCGACGGCGCTCAAACGCGCATCCTCGACGAGGTCCACAACGGCGTCCCCACTCGCATGGCAATCCTGGCGCGCGCCGTAGGGAGGATGCGATGAGACGTCTTGCTTTTGTGTTCTTGCTCTGCGCAGCAACCGCCGTGGCACAGCAGCGGTCACGAGTGATTCTTGCGGTATTCGCTCACCCCGATGACGAGTCGTTTGTTGGTCCGGTGCTCGCCCGTTACGCCCGCGAAGGCGCTAAGGTTTATCTGGCAATCGCGACCAGGGGCGAGAAAGGGACAAACGAGCGCGCCGGCATCCCGGCGGGCGAGCCGCTGGCCAAAGTGCGGCGGGAGGAAGCCTCGTGCTCGTGCCGCCAACTGGGAATCGAGCCTCCGATCTTCCTGGAGTTGAACGACGGTGAACTGGGCGCCATGACCAGCCCGCTCGGAGCAAATGTCCAGTCGGTGGCCGACAATGTCGAAAATCTGATCGCAAAGTTGAGACCGGACGTGGTTGTCACCTGGGGGCCGGAGGGAGGCTATGGCCATCCCGACCATCGGCTGGTTTCCGATGCTGTCACCCAGGCGATTCAGGCCGAGAAGGCATCGCCCAGGCTTTTCTACCTCGGGTTTGCAAATGATCAAGTCAAGCCACTGAACACGGTTTGGGCAGCTTCCGTTTTTTTCTGGCACGCTACCGATCCAACCTATCTCACGGTCCGCGTACCATTCACCAGGACCGACCAGTCGGCGTATCACCGGGCGCTTGAGTGCCATAAGTCGCAGTTCTCGGCGGGCGAAATGGAGAAGCTGGAAAAGGCGCTCGACACAGCGTGGGATCAGGGTGTGTGGTTTCGGCCTTGGTTCGGTGACTGGAAGTCGAACGATCTTCTGAAATGATGCGGTCTATAGGATATGGGTAACCACAAATCCAAGTCGGGATCATCGCTTCTGATCAAAGGCGGCCACCTGATCGACCCCGCCGCCCGCATCGACGCGCCCATGGACATTCTCCTGAAGGATGGCCGCGTCGCCGAGGTTGCCGCGCCGAACCAGATCAAGGGTGCCGACGAGAAATTCGATGCCCGCGGCCTGATCGTCGCTCCCGGCTTCATCGACCTGCATGTGCATCTGCGCGAACCAGGCCAGGTCTACAAGGAGACGATCGCCACCGGCACCGCCGCGGCCGCCGCCGGGGGCTTCACTTCCGTCTGCATCATGCCGAACACTGCTCCGGTAGTCGATTCGCCCGAGTGGGTCCACTGGCTGCGGGAACCGGAACGCGGCGCTCAAGTCAGTGTCTTCCCAATCGCCGCCGCCACCCTCGCCAGCAAGGGCGCCATACTGACTGACTTTCGCGCCCTCCAGCGAGCGGGCGCCATCGCCGTCACCGACGATGGTAAACCCATCCTCGACGACGACATCATGCGCGAAGCACTCACCCGCGGCGCCGAACTGAATCTGCCCATCGTGCAACACGCCGAAGACGTGCGGATGACAGAAAACTGCGCCATGCACGCCGGCGCGAAATCCTTCCGCCTCGGGCTGCGCGGCATGACCGCCGCCGCCGAAGCTTCCGTTGTCGAACGCGATGTCCACCTGGCCATGCAAATCGCCAAGTCTCGATACCACGTCGCTCATCTCTCGACCGCGGATGCGCTGAAAGCCGTTCGCCGCGGCAAGCGGGCCAATGCGCGGGTCACCTGCGAGGTCACCCCCCACCACTTCTCGCTGACCGACGAAGACGTTGGCGACTACGACACCAACTACAAGATGAATCCCCCGCTGCGCTCGGCTTCCGATCTCGAAGCGATCCTGGCCGCGCTCGCCGACGGTACCGTGGACGCCATCGCCACCGATCATGCGCCCCACGCCGCCCACGACAAGGAAATCGAGTTCGAGCGCGCCGCCTTCGGCATCACTGGGCTGGAAACCGCCCTCGCCCTGGCCATCACCAAACTGCACCGCGAAAAGCGAATGCCGCTCGCACGCGTGGTAGAACTGTTCACCGCCGGCCCCGCCCGCTGTTTCGATCTCCGCGGACGAGGCTCCCTCGGCCGTGGCTGCCACGCTGACGTCACCATATTTGACCCCAAGAAGAAGTGGATCTTCGAGCGGGCCAAGTCGCTCTCAAAATCAAGAAACACTCCCTTCGACGGCTGGAAGCTAACCGGCAGAGTCGTAGCGACGATTGTGAGCGGGAAGATCGTCTATCCCGCTTAGCCACCAAGAACCAGAAGGCACTCGCGCTTCCGTAAAATTTTCTGAGAACTGAGAACCGGGAACTGAGAGCTATTTCAGTGCTAAAATCCGCCGCCATGAGACGTTTTGTTCCGCTTCTTCTTCTGCTGCTTACGGTCGTCGCGCTCGCCCAGCGCCCAGTCGTGATGATCACTGCCGAGCCTTCGCACCATCTCGCCCTCGAAAATGAGTACGTGCGGGTGTTCAAAGTCGAAGTTGCGCCCAAGACCGCCACCTTGCTTCACTTCCACGGCCACGATTATTGCTTCGTTACGCTGGGCGATTCTCATGTCTCCAACGAAGTCGAAAACAAGGAACCGGCCGATCTGAAATTCGCCGACGGTGAAACGCGCTTCGTTCCCGGCAACTTCGCCCACGCCGCAAGAAATCTCTCCGATCAGCCGTTCCGCAACGTGACCATCGAACTCCTGCAGGACGAAGAACTGCGCAGCGCGCCCTCTCCCTGGCCGATGGAAGGCGGAGACAAGGATTTTCCTGGCGGACACGTGAAGGTCCTCTTCGTCCACGATGGAGCTCGCGCCTTGCAGGTCGAACTTCAACCGGGCGCAACCATCCCCAGCCATCATCACGACGGACCGCATTTGCTGGTGGCGGTAAGCGATCTCGAGCTCCGCAGCGATGTCGACGGCCAAGGTCCCATGCCGGGAAAGTTCATATCGGGCGACATCAAGTGGCTCCCCGGTGGCTACACGCACACGGTGACCAACACGGGCCAGAGAGTTGCGAGATTTGTGACGGTGGAGTTCAAGTGATGCGCGTAGGGACAGCCGCCCTCGGCTGTCCAGCGGGGTGAAGCTCCGCAGATTCTCGCTGTCTGCGCATAAGAAAACGGGTGGCGCCGTGGCTGTTTTCCACTTCAAGTATCTTTTTTGATTCTCCCCTTGCGCAACTCCTTGCATTTTGGTATAAACATCAGGTCGAGGACAGTGACTGAGTGTCTAGGCCTGCCTGTGCATCCTTCGGGCGGCTAGTGGCATCCAATTAGCAAGCCTCCAATTGACCCCGGGTCCCGGGGTTCGCATTCGGGAACAAGGTTCCTGAAGGGTTTCGCGAAAAGCAGAACCTCCAAGCGATCTTTAAGAAGGTTTTGTAGTCTTCCGTTTCGGCTTGTGCCGAAATTGCCAACCGAGAGCGGAAGAGGCGTTTCGTCGCGTTGTCGCAAAGAGTTCTCCACGCTTGATTTTCCAGTCTGGATGGCAACTCCCCGCTGTGCAAAGCAGGTGGAAATCCTGTGATTGCAAAGGGTTGACAGGGTGTCGACGAGCGCGATAGTTTTGAAAGGTTTCGAGGACGCACGGATTTCCTTCTGGGGAGTTCGGGCGGACTGAAGGCGCACCGCTTAGGCGGGAATGCGGATCGGTCTTTGACAACAAGGTTGAACGTGCCAGTTGTGATAGGTAATGTTCGGGCTCAAGTCTGAACGTACTCACAAAATAGGCCTCTGCCCTCAGCGGGCGGAGGTTGTTGGTCTACCCAGACCGACATCAGGTTTCAAACGAGAGTTTGATCCTGGCTCAGAATCAACGCTGGCGGCGTGCCTAACACATGCAAGTCGAACGGGAAAGTGGAGCAATCCATGAGTATAGTGGCGACCGGGTGAGTAACACGTGACTACCTACCCTTGAGTGGGGGATAACCTCGGGAAACCGAGGCTAATACCGCATAATATCGAAAGATCAAAGGAGCAATCCGCTTTTGGAGGGGGTCGCGGCTGATTAGCTAGTTGGTAGGGTAATGGCCTACCAAGGCGAAGATCGGTATCCGGCCTGAGAGGGCGCACGGACACACTGGAACTGAAACACGGTCCAGACTCCTACGGGAGGCAGCAGTGGGGAATTTTGCGCAATGGGGGAAACCCTGACGCAGCAACGCCGCGTGGAGGATGAAGCCCCTTGGGGTGTAAACTCCTTTCGACCGGGACGATAATGACGGTACCGGTGGAAGAAGCACCGGCTAACTCTGTGCCAGCAGCCGCGGTAATACAGAGGGTGCGAGCGTTGTTCGGAATTATTGGGCGTAAAGGGCGCGTAGGCGGTGCGGTAAGTCACCTGTGAAACCTCTGGGCTTAACTCAGAGCCTGCAGGCGAAACTACCGTGCTGGAGGGTGGGAGAGGTGCGTGGAATTCCCGGTGTAGCGGTGAAATGCGTAGATATCGGGAGGAACACCTGTGGCGAAAGCGGCGCACTGGACCATAACTGACGCTGAGGCGCGAAAGCTAGGGGAGCAAACAGGATTAGATACCCTGGTAGTCCTAGCCCTAAACGATGGATGCTTGGTGTGACCGGTACCCAATCCGGTTGTG
>Ga0302160_10000203_pt1 | contig 12097 bp, 9 predicted proteins | sample I_Fen_E1_3_FD_193506 | JGI IMG/M metagenome (GOLD analysis project Ga0302160, IMG submission 193506) | Peat permafrost microbial communities from Stordalen Mire near Abisko, Sweden - I_Fen_E1_3 | ecosystem: Environmental > Terrestrial > Soil > Wetlands > Permafrost | place: Sweden: Abisko...
GCATTTCCGGTTTAAACATACAATCTTCTTTTTGAGTTCCTAATTCCTCGTTTATTTTCAGGCTGCAAAATTAAAACAAAACCGCAGAGAAAGTATGCTCCTGAGTTCTATTTTTGTTGTTTTATGATTCAATGGTGAATGTTTTATTGTGTAATAATTGTTTTAAAACATGTTTTTTGAATAAGTCAGAAAAATAGTTGGTCTATTAACTGAAAGTTTTTATCTTTATGCCCAAATAGAATGAAATAGAGCTTGTAACACAAGTCCGGAAGGCGTAATTACCGGTCCGAAAGGAAGAGTTATCTTCCCCAAGCCTTGGGGCATTTACCCGAAAGGAAAAGGCACCTGCCAGAAACCTTGGGGTACTTGCCCGGAAGGAAAAGGCAGCTGCCCGGAAGCAGGGGGAAGATGCACGAAAGGAAAAGGCATCTGCCCGAAGGTTTGGGGAAGGTGCCCGAAAGGAAAAGGAAGATGCCCGAAGCTTCCGGGCAACTCATTTGACCTGAAAACAAATAATAGCTAAACAATAGACATCCTCTAAACGGGGAGAGGGGTTTATTGGGTGTGAGTCCCCGCAATTCAAACAACTAAATCTTTTTGATTATGGCAACACAAAAGTATTCTGAGCAAATAACCAAAGCTCAGGTGATGTTGGCGGGTTTAAAGGGTAATACTGAGCAAGTGGCTCGTAGAGGTTTGGATTTGGCATTTCAGAATAAGTTGGGAGCTGACTGCGACTTGGCTGTGTCGCTCAACAACGAACAGGAAAAGTTAAAGTCGGACCTTACGGCCAAAACTGACGAGTTGGAAGCAAAGCTAAAAGAACTTGGAAAACAAGTGAGCGATGCGCAGAAAATCGTTAAGATGGACTTTGATCAGAGCCGTTGGAAGGAGTTTGGCATTGATGCTAAACGTTAACCCTTAAATGAAAAGTGACGGAATGTAAGAGTTCCGTCGCTTGGATTTAGATGTGTATGTTAGAATATGACAAAAGCTCAATAAGAAATAACTTGAAATAGAATATGATTCCAAAAATTGAAGCATTTAAAAAACAGCGTGATATTTTAAATGTAAAAGATATGATTCGATTGCCAGAAACACCTTATGGAAGTTTATCTCAAAAGTGGTTAGATATTATTCAAAGATTTGATAGTATAAATGATAAAATTGATGAAATATATAACTGCCATGAGATATTTGTACGAAACAGGACGGAAGAGTTTAATGAATATAGACAAGCTGTTATAAGTAAGCTATTTTCGAAATCCAGATGTATGAATGAAGAGTTAATATACTGGCTAAGAAAAAGTACTGATGAAATGATTTCTTTAGTTTATATACTTGATTATTTATCAACCCATAAGATGTGTCCTGAAAAAATAGAAATAGAAAGTATAGGAAATCTCTTAAAGGAAAAAAGTTTATGTGTTGATTTTTTTGGGGATTATTATGATGTGCTGAAAACTATAAATGATGTGTCAAATGCATATAAGCATTCATTTATGAATACAGAAACTAGTAATCTTCTAGGAAGAGATGAACCATGTATTTTTGCTCTATCATTATCAAATAACAATTTGAGAAAGACACCAAATTTTCAATCTATCGGACTCACGGATTTTTTAATTAGGTATGGCGAATTTTGCAAATCATACAAGCAATTAATCCTAAAATATCAAAACGAGTTTTTTGCTCCTAATTCAGCTAAATAAGTACTCTTGTTGTTTTCGTCCTGAAAGGACATCATATTCTAGCCCAAGGTGAAGCCTTGGGTAAAAAAAGGAAAAAACGAAATAGCGTCCTGAAAGGACAACATAGAATCAAGTCCGATATCCTCCTCACATTGCGCCAATGTACTATGTCGGGCTTTCAGCCCTCAGCTTGTTGCTGTAATCTTTTACCCAAGGCGTCGCCATTTCATGGCTTTGCCGTTGGGCTATTTTATACTGGGCTTTCAGCCCGACATATTTTATATTGGTTGGCTGTCTGTTCAGGTGAGTCATGTTTTTTTAAGACAAGGGACACGCGATTTTCAATCGCGCTCTTCAAAAAACCGCGATTAAAAATCGCGAGACCCTATACGAGACATAATCCTGGATTTGGAAAAACTACAATACGTCGTTTCCCTTTTACTCTGCTGATACCATTCTTTTAAAATGATGTTTGTATCTTTGCATCACGAACAGAATCAACCAATCAACTATTCAACCGATTCCCATGACCGAACTCGAAACCCTTTTCCTGCAATACACCCACGAACCAGCTCTTACCGTTACCGAACTTTCTGCTTCCGGCTCAAACCGTAAATATTTCCGGCTGACGAGCGAAAATCGTTCGCTTATTGGTGTAGAAGGTACGTCGGTGGATGAAAATATTGCTTTTATCGAAATAGCTAACCATTTTCACCATCAGGGCTTACCTGTGCCACGTGTGCTGGGACAAACGGTCGACAAACGTTTTTATATTCAGGACGACCTGGGCGATACGCTGCTTTTTGATGCCATTGCCGAGGGACGTAAAACGGGTGTGTTTTGCGAACCGGAAAAGGAGTTGTTGCGCAAAACCATGCGTAAGCTTCCGGCCGTTCAGGTGCGGGGAGCTCAGGGACTCGATTTTTCGGTGTGCTATCCGCAACCGGAATTCAACGAACGTTCCATTCTTTGGGATCTGAATTATTTTAAATACTGTTTTCTGAAAGCTACGGGGCTGGATTTTCAGGAAAATTTGTTGGAAGATGATTTCGTAAAACTGTCGGAAATACTGATGCGCTCGCGGACTAATACCTTTATGTATCGCGACTTTCAGAGTCGTAACGTGATGGTGAAAGACGGTGAACCTTATTTTATCGACTTTCAGGGTGGCCGAAAAGGACCGCTTTATTACGATGTGGCTTCGTTTCTGTGGCAGGCCAAAGCGCAATATAACTCGGAGTTGCGCGAAGAGTTGTTGCATATTTACCTCACCGCTTTGCAGGAACTGATGCCTATAGACGAGGCTGATTTTGCTGAACAGCTGAAGCATTTTGTGCTTTTCCGCACCTTGCAGGTACTTGGTGCGTATGGCTTCCGCGGCTATTTTGAGAAAAAACCACACTTCCTGCAAAGCATTCCGTTTGCTATCGAAAATCTCCGGGCCTTTTTGCACGATGACAACTCTTCCTATCCTTATCTGTTGCAGGTTATCAAAGAAATGACCGAACTGGAGCAATTCTGCGAAGTGGAAATACGCAAACCATTGGTAGTAAAAGTCTATAGTTTCTCTTATAAAAAAGGCATTCCGCAAGATAATTCCGGCAATGGCGGGGGCTTTGTGTTCGACTGTCGTGCGGTGAATAATCCCGGCAAGTACGAGCGTTACCAGAGCCTGACGGGACTGGACGAATCGGTTATCCGCTTCCTGGAAGACGATGGCGAAATCCTGTCGTTTATTGATCATGCTTTTGCCCTGGTGGATGCCTCGGTGAAGCGGTATATCGATCGTGGATTCACCAACCTGATGATCAGTTTCGGATGTACCGGTGGTCGACACCGCTCGGTTTACTCTGCCCAAAAAACTGCCGAGCATATCAGTGAAAAGTTTGGGGTGGAAGTACAATTGATCCATAGGGAACAGAATATTGAACAGTCATTTGCTCCCGTCGGTCGCGATATTAACTCACTTCGTTCGTGATATTAGCTTCGCGATATTAGTCCTTTGGACGTTATTTGCTTCGTAGTTATTAATTGCATGTTATTTGCCTTCGGCGTTATTTTTTTTATTTGCTTTGCTGTTATTTATAGTTATTAGTCTCTCAGACGTTATTATAGGACTGTTTATTAATGCTGACTTGTATGAAATTTGAAGATTTAGAGGTTTATAAATTATCGATGGATTTATCAGATAAGATTTGGAATGTGGTATTTAGGTGGGACAATTTTCAAAAAGATACTTTGGGCAAACAATGGGTTCGTGCTATAGATTCTGTAAGTGCCAATATAAGTGAAGGCTTCGGTCGAAATACGTTTAAAGATCAACGAAATTTTTATTATTTCTCGCGAGGCTCACTCTGTGAAAGTAAAACCTGACTGGAAAAAGCAAAACGAAGAAATCTAATAGATGAAGAAAATTATAAGGCTTTGTCGGATGATTTTAATGTACTGGGAATTAAACTGAATAACTTTATTAATTCAGTCACTAAATTGATGAATGCTCCAGCAAAATAACAATTAATAACGCCTAACCAATAACAAAGTAATAACGCGTAGCCAATAACTATCAATAACAGCGAAGCCAATAACGTCCGAAGGACTATTATCACGAACGAAGTGAGTTAATCTCGCGAAGCTAATAACGCCCGAAGGGCAAATAACACGAAGTATAAATGAAAGCAATGATATTCGCCGCAGGGCTCGGCACCAGATTAAAGCCTCTGACAGATTCAATTCCTAAAGCACTGGTTCCGATTGCCGGGAAACCTTTGTTGGAGCATGTAATACTGAAACTAAAGGCTGCTGGTTTCGATGAAATCATCGTGAATGTCCATCATTTTCCCGATCAGATTATTGAGTTTTTGAAAGCAAACAATAATTTCGGTATACGCATCGAGGTGTCGGATGAACGCGATCAGTTGCTTGATACGGGTGGAGGTATCCGGAAGGCAAAGCAATTTTTCGACGACGGACAACCGTTTCTGGTGCATAATGTTGATATTCTGTCAGACATTGACTTGAAGGAATTGTTCCAACAGCACCTTGCTGCCGATTCATTGGCCACGCTGGTGGTAAGTCGGCGCGATACCTTCCGCTATTTGTTATTTGATGATGATCAACGCCTGTGTGGTTGGATTAATGAAAAAACAGGTGAGACCAAACCCATCAGGTTCGATGATATTTCAGGTTTTAATAAGCTGGCTTTTGCCGGCATTCATGTGTTTTCGCCCCGGGTTTTTGAGCTGATGGACGATCTTGATGCTAAGTTTCCCATTATGGATTTTTATTTGTCCAATGCGCAAACTCAGGTAATCAAAGGTTTTATCCCAACCGATTTTCACATGCTGGATGTCGGAAAGCTGAATGTATTGGATGAAGCAGAGCGGTTTGTGAACCGATAATACAGCCACCCCTAACCCCTAAAGGGGAACTTAAAATAGTTTCGTCTCCTATAACTCACTTATAGGAGACGAAATTTTAAAGACGGTAGTAATCCAGTTCCCCTTTAGGGGTTAGGGGTAGTTGTTTAATTCTTTGTCAGATACAAATCAATCAGCGTCAAAGCTGCCATGGCTTCAACGATAGGTACTGCGCGGGGCAATACACAAGGATCGTGGCGGCCACGGGCTTCCAGTTCTACTTCGTTGGTGTGAATATCGAGCGTATCTTGCTTTTTCGAAATGGTGGCTACTGGCTTAAACAATACGCGGAAATAGATATCCTGTCCGTTGCTGATACCGCCTTGTACACCGCCGGAATTATTGGTTTTAGTACTTACTTTGTCACCCTCTTTTACAAACGAATCATTCATCTCCGATCCCTTCATACTGACTCCTTTAAACCCTCGTCCGTAATCAAATCCATGAGTTGCATTGATACTTAGCATAGCCTGAGCTAGTCGTGCCTGTAGTTTATCAAAGATCGGTTCGCCCAGTCCAACCGGAACACCTTTGATGACACACGAAATGATACCTCCGATAGAGTCGCCTTCTTTTTTGAGTTCTTTGATGTATTCGATCATTTGTTCGGCCACTTCCGGTTGCGGACAACGAACCACGTTCGACTCTATCAGCGATAAATCAGCTGTTTCGAAATTCTGATTCATAGCTATATGTCCCACCTGCGATGTGAAAGCGGTAATGTCAATTCCATAATTTTTTAATGCCAACTTGGCAATTGCTCCGGCTACCACACGCGATGCCGTCTCGCGGGCCGAGCTTCGTCCTCCACCGCGATGGTCACGGATTCCATATTTCTGTTGGTAAGTAAAGTCGGCATGCGATGGTCGGTACACTTCTTTCAGGTGATCGTAGTCGGAACTGTGTTGGTTCTCGTTCCAGATAACAAAAGCAATCGGAGTTCCAGTGCTTTTCCCTTCAAAAATTCCCGATAAAAATTCAACTTTGTCTCCTTCTTTCCTCGGCGTAGAAATAGCCGACTGTCCGGGGCGGCGGCGATTCAGTTCATTTTGAATGAATGTTTCATCTATTTCTATTCCCGGAGGGCAACCGTCAACAATGCCACCGATTCCTTTTCCGTGAGATTCTCCAAATGATGTGAAAGTAAATAATTTACCAATGGTGTTCGACATGTGGTCTTCAATTATAAGTTATAAAGTATGGGCTATGAATATTTATGCCATAATCCGTTATTGCACGTACAAAGTTATTCAAAAGTTTGAAATAACTATAAACTGAGATAGCAATCATATACAACAATGGATATTAAATAGCATCGGGGCTGTTTAATATCCATTGAAAAAAATATTCTTGAATAGTGATTAGTGGCATCCACAACCGCTACCGCAACTTCCGCCGCTCACGCTTGCTTCTTCTTCGTCGCCACAACCGCAGCTTCCGCTTCCGCATCCACCGTCGCCGCAACCACATCCGCTACCACATCCACCGCCCATAAGAGCTTCCAATTCTTTTTCAGAAGCTTCGCGAACTTCAAGTACCGAACCTTTGAAATGAAGAGTTTCACCAGCTAATGGGTGATTCAAATCCACTTTTACATGGGTGTCGGTTATTGTTACTACTTGTGCGTTTATACGGTTACCTTCGTTATCCATTAACGGAACGACATTACCTTCGTAAATCATTTCTTCGTCAAGCTTGCCATCTATTTCAAAAATCGCACGATCCAGGTCTAATACACTTTCATCGTCATATTCGCCATAACCATCTTCAGTATTGATCACAAAGTCGAATTTATCACCAACCTCAAGACCGAATAAGTTTTCTTCGAACTTAGGGAGCATCATACCCAGACCGTAGACAAAGCTTAATGGTTGTTCCGAAGTGGCTTTTTCCATCAATTCTAATTCTCCTTCCGTTTCGCCATCAACGTATAATTCGTATTCTGCCGATACTGCTTTGTTTGCTGTAATTTTCATTTTCTATTGTTTTTGTTTAATAATTTCTATTTCAAAAAAATCGTTATCCCTCATTCCGATCAAGCTATAATTGTTTTTCAACCTAAATTGTTCATATCTGAGAGTTAATTGAGGAAATGTTTTTAGTACCACGTTATAGCTGTGCCACCGTAGCCGCTTTGCTTGGTGTATTTCAAATCCTGAAGCATGCTGGCGTTTACACCTATTCTGAAGTTGTATGTCTTATAAGGTCCAAATGGAACCACGCCGGCAGTCATAGTCCAGCAATGTAAGCTTCGTGTGATATTTATATTTGTGGTAACAAATTGTTTAGCTATAAAATCATACCCACTGCTTGCAGATATTTTCCAGTTTGCAGTCAACGAAATATTTCCGGAAAAACTTAAAGTATGGGTAAGTCCCATTTTATATTCTTTCCTTATAGTGTCTATTTTTGAAGTGTTAGCATAGTTTACGCCATAATTAATGCTCAGACTCCATGGAATACTTACTTTTTGATATCCGTCCGCATCTTTTTCAAGAGATTTATTCTTGTTGGCATCTGTTTTGATCGAGTCGTTTTTATAACCGTTCGGATCATTCAATTTTGTAGGAAGCTTCGGGTCTGTACTCGTAGAGTTTGTATTGGGATCTTTTTTCTTTTTCTTCTTAAAAGTATCGTTGTTCAGAGTGTAGCCGTATTGAGCACTTGTTCCCAAAAAACGGGGAAACTGGCCATGCTCCCAACGTAGTTTATTAACTCTGACAAGGGTCTTGTTTGTGGAATTATAATCGTACATGTAAGGATCAAAAGATCCGTTCAGACTTATAGTTTGACTTCCGATCTTAAAACGCAAGCTGGCACTCAATATGGACCATTGCATAGAATCAGCAGCCATGTTGTAAGATCCACTTACAGAAAAGTTATCAATTAAACTTATTTTTTTGAATGCATTTGTCCCTGTAGTGTCTTTATCATTTCTGACTTTCATTTCGACGTTGTTAGCCATCGAAAAATTGATACTACCAGATTTTCCCACTCCAGGTGCTCCATATAAACTGTTTACATAATGAGAATATTGAACTATCTGATCATGTTGTACCGCTGCATTTGATGGTATCACATATGTTCCGTAATAACCCCAGTTTGCAGCTCCAAAATCGGGTGCATAAGAAAATCCAATAGACGGGGTGAATACGTGGCGTATTCTGTCAATTTTATTTCCGAATATGGCCCGAATAGGTTCGTAAAATCCATAGATTTTAGTAGAGGCTGAGACACCCATGTTAAAGTCATAAACACGTTTAAAACCGGAAACCGTATCTATTTTTACTGCTTGTTTTTTGCTATCCCACGATTCATTTACGGATTGCAGATACCAACGTTCTGTGTAATTAATCGATGGAGAAATATTTATGTATTTGAAAATATTGAATGTTGCACTGATTGGGATACTATGTTTCATTCCGTTTTTCCAGTCTCTTGAAAGTGAAGAACTGAACAACTGGTTTTCTTTTGTTCTGATACTATTCTGAAATGTTCCGGAATATGACATGGCTATTTTTTCGTACCAACGTTCTTTTCCAACCGCATTTTTTCGCTTAAAAGGATATATACGACTCATCGAGATGCTGATATTTGGCAAAGATAAATCAAGCATAGAGTCTCGAGTGCTTTGAGCGATATTCATGCTTCCGGTAATACTGAAAGGACTACTATCAGGAAACCGTTTGGTAAAGGAAACACTCGAACTTTTTGTACTTTCAGATGTTAAACTTGAGTTGTAATAGCTGTTTATATTGCTTCTGTTGTATCCGCTTGTAGAATAATTTACGCTTGATGAAAAAGTAAAATAAGGATTGGCTTTTGCGTCTTGCGAATGTGTCCAGACAATACTCATATTTTTAGTAGTGCTGTAATTCGGAAGATCTTTTTCGCCTGTAACATCCATACGGTAACTCATATTGAAGTTTCCACTGTATTTATAGCGTTTTACGTATTTACTTGTTGCATTCAGTGCCCATGTTCCTTTTGTGTAGATGTCGCCACTCAGGTCTAAGTCCATGTAATCGCTTATAGCAAAGTAATACCCACCATTTGCTAACCCAAATCCTCGGGTAGACTCATCTCTGAATGTAGGCATGATAATTCCCGAAGAGTATTTGTCAGTAAAAGGAAAAAATCCGAAAGGGATAGCTATGGGTAAGGGTACATCTTCCACCACCAGATAAGCCGGACCTGTGACTATATTTTTTCCGGTTCTTACTTTCCCTCGTGTCAGATCGAGGTAAAAATCCGGATGTTCATGGTTGTCGCAAGTGGTATATTTACCGTTGGCTATACACAATACGTCATCGTCGGTTTTCTTTGTTTTATCGCTGATCACGTAACCTTCGCCTTGTTTGGTTACAGCTTGGCGGATGTAACCTTTTTTTGTTTTTAAGTTGTATGTCAGCTCTTTTGATGTGTATTCAGCTTTGCTTTCTGTAAAAACCGGATCGTCAACTCTTCTTCCGATGCTATCCAGTTTTCCATGGGCAAATACTAGACTGCTATCCATTTTTACGCGGACAAAATCAGCTTTTAATTCAATATTTTTATATTTGACATCACTTTTGCCATGAAGAAAACCGGTTCCATTTCCTAAAAGCACAATAGAGTCTTGAGCGCTATAAGCTATCTCGGCATCAATTTGGTTAGGTTTTTGTATTTTGGTGGAAGCTTTTACAGAGTCGGTTGATGCTTTAATACTGTCAGTGACATGGCTTTTAGTTTGACTTTTTTTTGATGTAGCCTTCCCTTGGCTGAAACCCGATGAGGGAAACGCTAACCATAGAATAAGAAGCATGATTAAACTTGCTTTGTTGAAATATAATCGGTTACAGATTAGCATCCGGTAGGGGTATCGATTTCTAAATTAGGCTGCAAAATTAGCGAAAAAATAGGAGTCCCTTTTACATATAACCTTTTTTTATGATTAATTTGAAAATTTACTGCTTCAAATGGTGTCAGAAACAGGATAAAAGCATTACTTTTGCACAAAAGTATACAATCAATTCTGTGTTTTTTTACGGGAGTTTTCATGAAATTAATTAAAAACTATTTTATTGCTTTTCAATGTGCTATTCTGTTTATATTTAGTTCTGTACCAACTTTTATTTTGGCTCAGGAAGCTAGATTCACAGTTGTACTTGATGCAGGACATGGTGGGCATGATCCGGGTGCGATGGGTGCTTTCTCTCGCGAAAAAGACATAAATTTGGCAATAGAATTGAAGTTGGGAACTCTGATTGAACAAAATTTTAAAGATGTAAAAGTCGTATATACGCGTAAAACGGATAAGTATCTGACTCTGCAGGAGCGTGCAGATGTGGTGAATGACCACCATGCCGATTTATTTATTTGTGTTCATACCAACTCATCACTTAGTCCGGCTGCATTCGGAACTGAAACATTTACGCTGGGATTGGCAAAGACTAAAGCAAATCTTGATGTTGCAATGCGAGAAAACTCAGTAATCTTGCTGGAAGAAGACTATCGTTCGAAATATAAAGGTTTCGATCCAAAATCGGTCGACTCTTATATTATGTTTGAATTTATGCAAGATAAATATATCGACAAGAGTGTCGAATTTTCATCAGCAGTTCAAAAACAGTTTGTGAGTTCTGGTCGTACCAATCATGGAGTAAGGCAGGCTGGTTTTTGGGTTTTACACCGTTCGGCTTGCCCAAGTGTCTTGGTTGAAGTTGGTTTCATCTCTAACCCAGCTGAAGAACGATTTTTGATGTCGGATCAGGGACAGAAACAAATGGCTACGGCAATTTACAATGCTTTCGTTGACTATAAAAAGTCTCATGACAAAAGATCGGGCCATCGTATTTCAACTGCAGCAAAAATAGAATCGGCAGTTCCTGCTGATGAATCCGCACAGGATAAGGCGAGTATACAGTCGGAAGGTAATCAGAAACCTGTTGCAAAAGACATTGTCCGAAGACAAAAAATGGCTGATGCGTCAAAATTACCAGATGATACATCAAAAACGACAAAGGTATTGACTCCTGTGACGTTGCAACGGGATAATCGAGCAAATGCAAAGCCAATATTTAAGGTGCAGATATTTGCAGCAAGAGTTGAGCTACAAAAAAATGCTCCAGATTTTAAGGGCTTAGATAATGTTGAATTTTTTATTGAAAACAAGCATTATAAATATACTTTGGGTGCTGAAACCAGTTATTTTAAGATTCAGCAAATCCGAAAATCAATATTGTCTAAATTCCCCGATGCATTTATTATTGCTTTTGATGGTGATAGAAAATTATCACCCAAAGAAGTCTTAGAACTATCCCGATAGGCTGAATTTTTTTACAAATCGTAGTGACATCACTAAAAGAATCAGAATGAAAAAAAAATATTTTACCCGCGAAGTTAAAGTAGGAATAATGGCTATCATAGCTGTTTTTGTGTTATATTTTGGCTTGAATTTTTTGAAAGGAATTGATATATTTTCGCCAGTCAGTTATTATTATGCGCGATATGAAAATATTGGAGGTCTGGTGCCCTCATCTCCTGTCTTCGTGAAGGGATTTAAAGTCGGCCAAGTTGAACAAATAAAATATGATTTTTCTAAGAAAGAATCATTTGTTGTGAAAATTTCGGTTTCAAAAAATATTAAATTGCCCAAAGGAACAAAAATAGAATTATATGATGATGGTTTAATGGGTGGTAAGGCTATTCAGTTGATGTTTGAGCCAATTTTAGCTTCACAAGAAATGCATCAGCCCGGTGACACCATTGAGTCCAAAGTAGGCATTGGTTTGATGGCACAACTTTCGGGAGATTTGGTTCCAAAAATTGAAAGTATTTCAACGCAGGCCGATTCACTGATTCGTTCAGTGCGTGTTTTGGTTGAAAACAAGAACTTGAATAAGAGTATTGAATCTATTCAACAAACTACTGCTAATTTGGCCGTAAGTTCATCTCAGTTAAAAAGGATGATGAATAGCGATGTACCTCGCATACTTGGAGATGTCAGTG
>Ga0302160_10000209_pt1 | contig 11811 bp, 7 predicted proteins | sample I_Fen_E1_3_FD_193506 | JGI IMG/M metagenome (GOLD analysis project Ga0302160, IMG submission 193506) | Peat permafrost microbial communities from Stordalen Mire near Abisko, Sweden - I_Fen_E1_3 | ecosystem: Environmental > Terrestrial > Soil > Wetlands > Permafrost | place: Sweden: Abisko...
CGATTGTGGTAGCTGCGGACGTCGCACCCCTGTCGGCGGTCATTGCGCTAGACATGTCTGACAACAATACTTGCACCCAACTACTGAGCACCAGCACCGTTCCATACCCTGACCTGTCGATCCCTAACAACAGCCAGATCAGCTGGAGGGGGGCATTCAAGAATCCGAGCCCGACTACATTGACAGTTCAAGGCATTACGATAGAATTCGCGCCACTTAGCGTTCAGAGCAGCAGTATTGGGACGCCGTTTAGAAACCCCGATGGAAGTCCAAAGTACCAATTAAGTGGCCCGACTATTGGTCTTCAGGCTCCGACTTTCACGGCCTATACCGATTACTATCGGTTTGCGAGTGTAGTGCTCACCGGCTCGGACGGCAAGAACTACGCTTGCTCGAATTTGACGATGGGTGGCTCTGGAATATCACAAGGCGGAGTGCACGTACAACAGTAGCGTTCGATTCGAAGATGCGCTTGCTGAGGAGAGCCGTATATCCCTATTTGCCGCTGATAATCGCGCTGTAGCTTTTATCCACCAACAGCGGAGAGAAATCCGGCGTATCACGAATGATGAAGCGAGAATAACCGGCATCGGCGGATCGTTTTAGCCAACGGAGCGTCTGCTGCTTGTCACCCAGTTGGTTGTAGACCAGAGCACTGCGAAAGAGAACCTCGGGATCATTGGGGGTCAGAGCATTCGCTTTCTGCATAGCCGCTAGGGCTGTGTGCTTATCTCCAACCATCGCGCTGTATTCGGCTATGTAAATCTGCGCAATTTGGTCTTTTGGGTTCGTGCGTACGCGCCCGATCGCCAGCTCAAGTGCCCTCTTGTAGGCTCGAGGCGCTTCAGTACGCCGGTCCGGTGACCAGTAAAGCGCATCTCCCAGATTTCCCCAATTCAAGTAGTCGTCTTCTTTCAATTCACGCGCTTTTTCGAAAGCGGCAATTGCTTCCGGATAGCGGTGCAGATAGTAGTAGGTCACGCCTAAGTCGCTATAAGCCGGCATCATGGGCTTCACACTAATGGACCGCTGCAGGAAATCAATGGCGTCCTGATAACGTCCCTCGAACAGATACATGTCCCCAATGTTTTCGAGGACCAATTGATTACCAGGCGCCAATTCACTGGCTTTACGAAACATCTGTTCGGCATCGGCGTAATTAGCTCGACCGTAATAGAAATATCCGGCCCAGTTGTATGCGGCCCAATAGTTTGGATTCATTGCGATTGCACGCTTAAACATCGCTTCTGCCTCTGTTGGCTGGTTGAGCTTGTCATAGGTGTCTCCTAACGCCATTACAGCCAAAAGGCTCGCAGAGTCGGCCGACACCGCCAGCTTTATCTGTTCCAAGGCCTTGTCGTACTTGCCACGGCTACGGTAAACATTCCCCAAACACAAGTGTCCGTCCGCGAGCTTCGGATCGGCAGCAAGCGTCCGATCGCAATACGAAGCTGCCTGATCCAACCATTGCTGCTTGTGGTCGAATTTGAAACGCTGCCAATACGCCTCTCCCAAGCCGGCATAAGCAGGCGCATAATTTGGGCTAGCCTTGAGCGCCCGCTCAAACTCCTTGATGGCAGCATCGATGTTCTCCGGCTTTTGGTACTCAAGCAGGTAGCCGCGGCCCTTTAGATAGAACTCGTAGCTGGCGGGTGCGGCTGCCTGCACCTCTGAGGGCAGTGGTTGGTCATTGCGGGCGGGTTGCGGCAGCATGGCGATGACCTCTTCGGCTAGGGTGTCCTGCAGCGCAAACAGGTCGGCGCCGTCTCCTGTTACCGTGCAGGCTTTCAGCACCTGGTGCGTGTTGGAATCGATGAGGCTGCAAGTGACGCGTACTTTGTCTCCGTTGCGTTGTACCGACACCTCGAGCACGCGATCGACGCCGAATTCGCGGCGTGCCGCGTCGGTGGTGTGAGCGTCACGGGCGATCAGTTCGCTGGGTGGAATCAATTGCAACTTTTGTCCGTTGGTCCCCTGCGCAATGCGGGCGCTCACCGTCTCGGCCATACCGCGAACGAGAGCATTGTCCGAGGGATCCTTGCCGGTGGCGTCTATTGGCAATACGGCCAGCAACCGGAACTGGCTGGCTGCCACCTCCGACGAAGGCCACAACCTCGCTCGAATCTGCGGCCAGTAGTAAATTCCAGCGGCGACTGATGCGAACAAGACAACCGCCAGTGCTCCCAGGGCGAATCGCTTGTCCCGAGCCTTCTGGGCATCCCTGGTTTTGCGGCCTTCGGCCAGCCGCGTCAGGTCTTCGCGCAGCTCTGCGGCTGACTGGTATCGGTCGGCCGGTTTCTTTTGCAGGCAGCGCATGATGACCTGCTCAAGTCCGGGCGACACCGAGGGATTTACCTGGCGCGGCGGCCGGGGCCGGCTGTTCAAGATGGCGTCGCGCACCTCGTGGATTTTCAATTCAGGAAACAGCAGCTGGCCCGTCGCCATCTCATAGATCACCGCCCCGGCCGACCACACATCGCTGCGCTGGTCTGAGATGCCGGCGAATTGTTCCGGCGCCATGTAGGGCAGCGTGCCGGTTAGGGTCATGCTGATGGTGACGGTCTCCATCGAAGCTGCGTCCTTCGAGGGATCGAACATTTCCGCGAGGCCGAAATCCAGAATCTTCAGCGTGCCGTCATCGGTAATGCGCAGGTTCCCTGGCTTCAGGTCGCGATGGATAATGCCCTCGCGATGAGCAGCTTCCAATCCGGCAGCCAGCTGGACTCCCAGCGCGAGGGCCGTCTCTTCCGGCAGAGCGCCTCCCGAAAGTTGCTGGTCGAGCCCACTGCCCGAGACGTATTCGGTTACGAGATAGTCGACCGGTTTGGTGTCGAAATCGTAGGCGGTAGCGATATTGGGATGGTTCAGTTTTCCCACGGCATGAGCTTCACGGCGAAAACGCTCGCGAGCGCTTGAGTCAGCCAGGGTGTGGGCGGGGAGTATCTTCAGCGCCACATTGCGGTCAAAACGCTCATCGCGGGCGAGCCAAACCTCGCCCTGACCGCCACTGCCTATCTTTTTGGATAGCCGGTAGTGACCGAGACGTTCTCCGGGATTGAACGTTTGCCCTGACATATCAATACGATACGGACAAGCAAAGCTGTTGGCCGCAACTAATCCCTGTAACTAGAGCAACTTGACTGCCACAGATGCCAGTCAGGCTCCTTAGCTTACTGCAAGCTGGGAAGGATAGAAAGGTAAGCTGATGTCTAGATCTTGAGAAAGATGCGCTTGCGATACATGACGTAGATGGGCAGCCAGCATAGGCACACGAAGAGAACCGCCCACACCAGGGAGCCGAGTTCCTTCGGCAAGATCGCTCCGAAGAGCGTGTGGAACAGGTACTCCTCCAAGGTCACTACGCGGTTCCCCATTGGCGCGTGCACGCTGTAGAGAAGTGCCGCAAGAACGTCAGCCAACGCATAGGCCGCGATGGCGTTGGTTCCGAACACAATGAACGGCTTCGTCCATGCTCCGCGCCGCTGCTTCACGTCACAGACCCAGTAACAGAGTGCGAGGGCAACAAGAGCACACCCAGCTGTGAACAGGACGAACGAACTGGTCCACAACTTCTTGTTGATGGGAAACCAGAGATTCCAGATTTGTCCGGCGACTATTCCGGCAACACCGAAGGCGAGCATCCCGAAAACCTTCTTGGTGCTGTCGATACTCTGCTGCAACCACTTGCCGGTCAGCACTCCGAGGAGCGCGGTGGCAATCGCCGGAAGTGTACTCAGGATGCCTTCGGGATCGCGCGTCTTCTCGTAGAACCTGCCGGGAAGATAAAGTTTGTCGATGTACCACGACATGTTACCGTCGGGCGCCAGTAACGCCACGTCACTGCCGGGCATGCCGAGCCCGGGCACGGGAATGAAACGCATCGCTACCCAATAGCCGATCAGTAGTCCGGCGATCGATAGAGCTATGCCTCGCGTTCTCGCATACAAAATAATGATGGAGGCCGCCAGGTAGGCGAGAGCGATGCGCTGCAGGACTCCGGCCACACGCCACGTGGCCAAATGGAAATGCGGGAACCCGTTCAGGAACAACCCGATCAGAAAGATGATTGCGCTGCGCCGGACCGTGTGGATGAGCAGCGACCGTCGCGATTCGTCCTTCAGCAGGCGCGAGCGAAACGAAAGCGTGAGAGATACGCCGACAATAAAGAGGAAGAACGGGAAGATGAGATCGGTCGGGGTCCAGCCACTCCAACTGGCGTGATTCAGCGGCGCATAGGCGAAGTCGCTGCCCGGGTTGTTCACCAGGATCATCGCCGCGATGGTCGCACCGCGAAAAACATCGAGCGACAACAGGCGATTGCTCACCGGGCGGGTGTGCGTCGGAAGTTCCCTCGTTTGCTGGACAGAAGATGACATCAGAATAAGGTCGGCCTAACCAGTTTGTTTTCCATTCAATCCTAAATGATTGGAGGAGTGATCCGTCCAATATCGGCTAAACCATTGCATTCGTGCGGGTTAGTACCTGAGGCGCTAAGTCCCTGTCCAGATTCGGACAGTTTTCTCCGTCGAAGGACAGTCGGCCCATTTAGTCCTTAGCGGCAATCCCGCCAGCGGTATTAGTTTCAATAGCTTGCATAAATGGAGATTGGTCACGTGCTTGCTCTTTCCAAGTTGCAATGGATATCGCCCGGCCTGAATTCAAACAGCAAAAGCGCCGCCGCCAACTTATCTGGGGTGGCGTCGGACTTATCGTATTGATAGTGGTGACCGTCGGAGTAACCCGGCTCAAGCCTGCCGCCCCCACCGTGGAGCGCGCTACCATCTGGACTGACACCGTGAAACGCGGCTCGATGCTGCGCCAGGTTCGCGGGCTCGGATCGCTCATTCCCAGCCATGAAGACGTGCGGCAGATTCCTGCTGAAACCGAAGCTACCGTCATTCGCATCCTGAAGCTGCCCGGATCGAACGTGGAAGCCGACACCGTTCTGGTGGAAATGACCAACCCGCAACTCGAACAGGAAGTGCTCGATGCGCAATTGCAGGTGAAAGCCGCCGAGGCGGAGTATCAGAGCCTGCGAGTGCGGCTTGACAGCGACCTGATGACGCAGCGCGCGGGAGCAGCCACCGTCAACGCCGACTACAGCGAGGCACAGCGGAAGGCGCAGACCGACAAGGCGCTTTACGATCTTGGCGTGGTCTCTGGGCTAACCGCCAAGGCTTCGCAAGGCAAGGCCGACGAGCTGGTCACCCGCAATCAGATAGAAGATGAGCGGCTGAAGATCAATCAAAAGGCCATCGTCACGCAGCTTGCTGTGGCGCAATCGAAAATTGAACAAATGCGGGCGCTGGCGCAACTCAAACAGGAGCAGTTGGCGAAACTGAAGGTGCGTTCTGGAGTCGCGGGCGTCCTGGTGGAAGTCCCGCTGCAAGTTGGACAGCACGTGCTGCCCGGAGCTGAGCTGGCAAAGGTCGTTCAGCCGAACCACCTGATGGCAGCTCTCAAGATTCCCGAAACACAGGCGCGTGACGTGCAGATCGGCCAGCCTGCGTCCATCGATACCCATAACGGCGTGATTGCCGGAACGGTCAGCCGCGTCGATCCCGCAGTGCAGAACGGAACTGTCACGGTTGACGTATCACTGACAGGCGAGTTGCCGAAAGGCGCACGTCCGGACTTGAGTGTCGACGGCACCATCGACCTTGAGAAGCTGGAGAACGTGTTGTATGTCGGGCGTCCAGCTTTCGGCCAGGAGAACAGCACGATCTCGATGTTCGTGCTGGACAAGCAGGGCAATGGAGCCGCACGGGCTCAGGTGAAGACGGGGCGCGCTTCGGTGAACCAGATCCAGATCGATTCGGGGCTGAAGGAAGGCGATACGGTCATCCTCTCTGACATGTCGCGTTGGGACGCTACGGATCGGGTGAAGCTGGAGTAGCGAAAAGCAGTTAGCTCTTAGCAATTAGCTTTTAAGTTGGCGTGTTCACGGAATCGGTTGGAGAAGACAAACAGCGAAGCAGGCCCGGACCGAATGCTAAAGGCTAAAGGCTAATAGCTCGCGGCTCGGCGGCGGATTAGAAGAAATTCATCTTGAGATAGGAATACACATGAGCACAACAGCAGCACCTTTGATCGAAATCGAAAACATGACCAAGGTCTTCTACACGGACGAAGTGGAAACTCACGCGCTCGCGGGAGTTCACTTGACGATCAAGAAGGGCGAGTACGTAGCCATGTCGGGGCCCTCGGGCTGCGGCAAATCGACGCTGCTGTCGATTATTGGCCTGCTCGACACGCCCACCGACGGCAAGTACAAGCTCAACGGCAACACGGTTGAGAACCTTGACTTCGGCGACCGCTCACGCATCCGCAATCGCGAGATCGGCTTTATCTTCCAGAGTTTCAACCTGATTGGCGACTTAACGGTGTATGAAAACGTCGAGCTGCCGCTCACCTATCGCGATGGCATGCCTGCTGCAAATCGCAAGGAGCGCGTGCTGGAATCGCTAGAGCGCGTGGGTATGGCGCATCGACTGCGGCACTATCCGTCGCAGCTCTCGGGCGGTCAACAGCAACGTGTGGCCGTGGCGCGCGCGCTGGCTGGTTCGCCGTCGATCCTGCTCGCTGACGAGCCTACCGGAAACCTGGACTCGCGCAACGGTGAAGCCGTGATGGAGCTGCTCCAAAAGCTGCACCGTGAAGGCGCAACCATCTGCATGGTGACGCACGATCCGCGCTTTGCCGCACACGCGGAGCGCGAAGTGCATTTGTTCGACGGAAAAGTTGTGGCCGAGGACGAATTGCGCAGGCTGATGCAGGAGACACAATAAGCTGTCAGCCGTCAGCTTTCAGCTATTAGCTTATGGCCTTCGACATTGGCCGGATTGCCATGCCTGGGCCGAAAAACGCTCACCAGCTCATGGCTGAGAGCTGAAGGCTGATATCTCATCACTTTATGATTGAACTAAAAAATCTCGAACGCAGTTACAAGACCGCAGCTGGGGAAACCTGGGTGCTCCGCCGCATTGACATCAAGATTCCCGAAGGGCAATTCCTCACGGTCATGGGACCGTCGGGCGCGGGCAAGTCTTCGCTTCTGAACGCGCTCGCGCTGCTCGACGACCAGTGGGCAGGCGAGTATTGGTTCCGTGAGGAGGCGGTACATCGCATGAAGCGCAAGGAGCGCGCGGAGTTGGCCAAGCGCAACATCGGCATGGTCTTCCAAAGCTATCACTTGCTCGACGACCTTACGGTGGCTGAGAACATCGACTTGCCGCTCTCCTACAAAGACATCGCTCGCAGCGAGCGCCAGGCGATGGTGGCCGATACGCTGGACCGTTTCCAGATTGTCGCCAAAAAGGACCTTTATCCTAGCCAGCTGTCTGGCGGGCAGCAGCAACTGGTCGGTATCGCGCGCGCGGTAATTCATAAGCCAGCGCTGTTACTGGCGGACGAGCCCACCGGCAACCTGCACTCCAGCCAGGCACAGGAGATCATGGAGCTTTTCGCTGAACTAAATCGCCAGGGCACGACCATCGTGCAGGTGACGCACTCCGACGTGAACGCTTCGTACGGCTCGCGCACGATCAACTTGAAAGATGGATGGCTGGACAGCGATACCGGCAATACGAATCTCGCGCCCGCTGGTGAGGCAGTGCGCTCATGATGGAACGAATTTCAAAGTCGCCATTATGCGTGGGACTGCTTTCTGCATTGCTAGTCAGCGGGCAAGCCCAGACAGCGACAACCCCTTCGCCCGCACCAGTCACAGCCAATACGCAAACGAACATTCAGACTCCTCCGCGGCTGGCGATGCCGCATTCCTGGGAGCCGTTTAGCGCCTACCGCCCAAATTCAGTTCCGGAGCCGCAGCTCACCAACTCATCGCGGCTCGACCAGTTGATTCGCGACGGCAAGCTTTACATTTCGCTGAAAGACGCAATCTCGCTGGCCATCGAGAACAATCTCGATGTCGCCATAGCGCGTTACAACCTGCCTATCGCTGACACTGATCTGCTGCGTACCAAGGCGGGCGCATCGTTCCGCGGCGTCAACACCGGTGTGGTGCAAGGCACGCCCGGTGGCGGCGTCGGAGGTTTTGGAACGGGCGCCCCTGGGGCAGGAGCAGGCGGCACTTCGGGTGGCGCGGGTGGGGCGGGCGCAGGCGCGGCTGGCATCGTGCAATCGACACTGGGCATCGGCGCGCCGGTGCAGTCTTACGATCCGGCTATCACCGGCAACATGGGCATCGAGCACCTTACGACGCCGCTCTCCAACATTCAGATATACGGCGTTCCCTCGTTGCAGCAGAACACCGGCGTCTTCAACTTGGCTTACCAGCAGGCGTTTCCGACCGGAACTAGCGTCACATTCGAGTCCAACAGTAACCGTCAAACGACGAATAGCGTGTTCAGCAGCCTGGTTCCCACGCTTGGGAACTATTACAGAGTGGCCGTGCAACAGCAGTTGCTGTCGGGTTTCGGCCTCGGCCCTAACCTTCGCTTTCTGCGCATCGCGAGGAATAACAAGAAGATTTCTGACATCGCGTTCAAAGACCAACTCGTTGCCACCATCACGCAAATATCAGACATCTACTGGGACCTGGTCAGCGCTTACGAACAGAAGAAGGTCACTGAGCAGTCGTTTTCCTTCGCGCAGCAGAGTCTGTCGAACGCGCAGAAGCAATTGCAGCTCGAGGCGGTTCCCGAGATGGATGTGATGCGGGCGGAGGCTGAGGTATCGCGTCGCGATCAAGATCTGCTGATTGCGAAGACCAACCTGCAGTTGCAGGAGTCGCTGATGAAGAACGCGATCACCAAGAACCTGGACGATCCCGTTCTGGAAGCAATGCCCGTCATCCCGACAGACACATCCGACGTAATAGGCGTATTCTCTGACCAACCGGTACAGGAATTGATCAGCGCTGCGCTGACTGGCCGCCCCGAACTTGCAGAGTCAGACATCGACCTGGTGAACCGGCAGATCAGCCGTCAAGCCGCGAAGAACGCCTTGCTGCCGCAGCTCTCCGCAGTTGGCTTCTACGGAGGCACGGGGCTGGCGGGACAGTTGAATCCGAACTACCAGGGCGGCCCAAACAGTTCTGTTTTGCCCACGAATTTCTGGGGCGCTTTCGCCAACTCCTATAACAACACTTCGCCCGACTACTTCATGGGAGTGAACCTCAACATCCCGATTCGCAACCGTGTGGCCAAGGCTGATCAGTACCGTTCTGAACTGGAATATCGACAGGCCGAACTTCGTCAGCAGCAATTGAAGAAGCAGATACGCATCGAAGTTCGCAACGCGCAGTATGCCCTGGAGCAAAGTCTCGCGCGCGTGCAGGCTGCGAAAAAGGGGCGCGATTTGGCAGACAGAACGTTCACGATCACGAAGAAAGAGCAGGATCTGGGCGCGGGATCGAGTTTCCAGACGCTCACCGCGCAGCGCGACCTCGCTGTGGCCTCGCTCGACCTGGTGACGGCCAATACCGCGTACCAGAAGTCGAAGGTGGAGTTACAGCGCGCCACTGGCACCACCTTGGCGGATAATGGAGTCCAAGTGCAGGACGCGGTAGATGGCATCGCGCCTGCGGGAGAGCACGTTGCCCCGAACCCAAGCACACAATAACTTCGCCGAACAGACCGGACAACAGGAACCGGTGCGGGCGGCGCGAATCCTTGCGGCCGATGATCAGCCGCACATTCTCGAAGCCATTGAGCTGCTACTGCGCCCGGAAGGTTATGTTGTCGATACTGCGAAGTCGCCGGCCGCAGTGCGCGAATCGTTGGCCTGCGAATCGTATGATTCCGTACTCATTGACCTAAACTACACGCGCGATACCACATCGGGACAGGAAGGTCTGGACCTGCTCTCGCAAATCGTCTCGTATGACAGCAACCTGCCGGTGATTGTCATGACGGCGTGGGGCAACGTCGGCCTGGCGGTCGAAGCCATGCGCCGCGGCGCCCGTGACTTCATCCAGAAGCCGTGGGAGAATGCGCGCCTGCTGGCCATTATTCGCACTCAAATCGAACTGCACCGCGCTTTGCAGCGCACGCAGACGCTGGAAGCCGAAGCACGTCTGCTCCGTGCCGAGGGCGCTCCGGAATTCATTGCGTCGGCACCGTCGATGCAGCCTGTGCTGCAAACCATGGCGCGCATCGGGCCATCCGACGCAAACGTAATGGTGACTGGCGAGCACGGCACCGGCAAAGAAGTAGTCGCACGCACGCTGCACGTATTGTCATCGCGTGCTTCGATGCCGATGATCGCCGTCAACACCGGCGCGCTACCAGAAGGGACATTCGAAAGCGAACTCTTCGGCCACGTGAAAGGCGCGTTTACCGACGCACGCACCGACCGCATTGGGCGCTTCGAGCTGGCGGACAACGGGACTATTTTCCTCGACGAAATCGGGAATGTGCCAATGCGTCAGCAGGCGAAGTTACTGCGCGTGCTGGAGACGGGGGAGATTGAGCGCGTTGGCTCATCGCGAACGAAGAAAGTAAACGTGCGGGTGATCTCGGCTACCAACTGTAATCTCGGCGAGGCCATTGCCGGTGGACTGTTTCGCGAAGACCTGCTCTTTCGCCTGAACACCGTCGAGATCCACTTGCCCGCGCTGCGCGAGCGCCGCGAAGACATCCCCGCGCTGGCGGCGCACTTCCTGGCGCGCTATGCGCAGCGATATCGCGCACAAGTGCGCGGCTTCGCGCCCGCGGCCATGCAGACCATGATGCAGTATGCCTGGCCCGGCAACGTCCGCGAATTGGAGCACACGCTAGAACGGGCGGTCTTGATGGCGCGCGGTGAAGAAGTGCAAGTCTCGGACTTGGGATTGAACCTGCAGCGCCCGCAGGGACAGAACCTCGAAGAGCTCAGCATCGAAGAGGTTGAGGGCATCCTGGTTCGCAAAGCGCTGCAACGCTTCCATGGCAATGTCAGCCAGGCCGCCGAAGCTCTCGGCTTAAGTCGCGGTGCCCTGTATCGGCGCATGGAACGCTATGGACTCTAGCTCCGGCAGCGGTTACCGCCAGCGTGACCGCACGACCGGCGAGCACTTCTCGCGGCACCGCTTGTTTTACGAACGCCGCATCGCAATTTTTGCGGTGCTGGCCGCACTTCCCGGAATCGTGCTATCCATTACCTTAATCTGGTTGCAGGCCTGGTCGCGCGACGCCAGGGCCGGCCTCACGCTCGCCTTGCTCTTTCTGTGGTTTCTGCTGACACTCGTTCTGCTGGAGCAGATTGTCCGCCCACTGCAGACATTGTCGAACGTGGTCAGCGCCCTGCGCGAAGAGGACTACTCCTTTCGCGCGCGCGAAGCGAATCCCAACGATGCATTGGGTGAGCTGGCGCTGGAGATCAATACCCTCGCCGACATCCTTACCGAGCAGCGCATACAAACCATCGAAGCCGCAGCGCTTCTCAGGCGCGTGGTCGACGAGATCGACGTCCCCATATTCACCTTCGATCCCGACCGGGCCTTGCGATTGATGAATGCCGCAGGCGAACGCCTGCTGCAACAGGCATCGGCTCGCGTGCTTGGCCGTACCGCCAGCGAGCTGGGTCTCGACGCCTGCTTCGAAGCGCCTAACGCCACACTCGTAAACCTGTCGTACTCGACGCCGAATGCGCGCTGGATGGTGCGCAAGCGCTCCTTCCGTCAGAACGGCGTACCACATACGCTGATCGTGCTCTCCGATGTCAGCCGCGCCTTGCGCGAGGAAGAGCGGAGCGCCTGGCAGCGGCTCATCCGCGTGTTGGGTCACGAGCTCAACAATTCTCTGGCGCCCATCATGTCCATCGCGGGCAGCCTGGCAACGCGACTTCCGCAACTCGACTTACCCGAGC
>Ga0302160_10000221_pt1 | contig 11421 bp, 7 predicted proteins | sample I_Fen_E1_3_FD_193506 | JGI IMG/M metagenome (GOLD analysis project Ga0302160, IMG submission 193506) | Peat permafrost microbial communities from Stordalen Mire near Abisko, Sweden - I_Fen_E1_3 | ecosystem: Environmental > Terrestrial > Soil > Wetlands > Permafrost | place: Sweden: Abisko...
CGGTGGTCGATCCCGTCAACACACCACCCAAGGCGACATTACCATTAGATCCTGTCAAACCATTATTTGCAGATATAAGAACCGGAACTACGGGTGTAGTGACTACACCATTAACAGTAGAAACGAGGTTCCCATTAGTAGCTGTTAATGTATTGCTACCGATAATAGTGGCATCAGTAGTAGCAGCTACTCCATTTATTGTTGTTCTAACAGTATTCACTGTTGGATTAGAAAGCGTACTGCTGTTAATCATTGCAACATTTGCGCCGGTTACACCATTCACTGTCGTATTCAGACTATTGGCTAAGGAGGTATTCGAAACTGACGTTTTGGTAGTGGTTGGATCTTGCATCACCAACTTTCCGCTTGTATCAAAACCCAATATATTGGTGATCGTTCCAGCAGCTGGACTTAAAGTAGAGGCAACTCCATTCACCGTACTGGTAATTCCATTCCCAGTAGCAGCTGTTAAGACATTGCTTTGCGCAACTGTCTTCAAAATACCTGTAGCATCAGCCAAAACGATATTATCCGTGGTGGCACCTGTTTGAAGTCCGGTAATAGCAAGTGTATGAGTAGCATCAGTGCCTACGGTGGTCGATCCCGTCAACACACCACCCAAGGCGACATTACCATTAGATCCTGTCAAACCATTATTTGCAGATATAAGAACCGGAACTACGGGTGTAGTGACTACACCATTAACAGTAGAAACGAGATTACCATTAGTAGCTGTTAATGTATTGTTACCGATAATAGTGGCATCAGTAGTGGCAGCGACTCCATTTATTGTTGTTCGGACAGTATTCACTGTTGGATTAGAAAGCGTACTGCTGTTAATCAGCGGAACATCTGCGCCGGTTACACCATTCACTGTCGTATTCAGACTATTGGCTGAGGAGGTATTCGAAACTGACGTCTTGGTAGTGGTTGGATCTTGCATCACCAACTTTCCGCTTGTATCAAAACCCAATGTGTTGGTGATCGTTCCAGCAGCTGGACTTAAAGTAGAGGCAACTCCATTCACCATACTGGTAATTCCATTCCCTGTAGCAGCTGTTAAGACATTACTACCAATAATAGTAGCGTCAGTAGTCGCAGCTACTCCATTTATTGTTGTTCGGACAGTATTCACTGTTGGATTGGAAACCAGAGTACTACCGATAATAATGGCATCTGTAGTAGCAGGAACATTGTTGATTGTCGTTCTGACTGTATTTACTGTAGGATTTGAAAGCGTACTGCTGTTTATTAGCGCAACACTCGCACCGGCAACACCATTGATAATTGTGCTCAAACTATTGACTGAAGAGGTATTAACTACCGTATTAACTGCCGGTGTTGTTGCAGCGATACCATTTACTGTTGAAGTAATGGTGTTTGTTGTATTGTCTAAAATATTGGTTGTTTGGCCACTTCCATTTGATGAAACCACCAGATTACCAGAAGCATCAAATCCTAATCCATTTGCAATAGTACCATTAGCAGGAGTTAAATCAGCCGAGACTCCGTTCACAGTACTGGTCAGCTTCCCGGATGTTCCGGTTAATATATTAGAGTTGATTATATTTGTTGAATTTCCGGCTATACCATTAACGATTGTTGATAAGATATTTCCGGTAGAAGTATTAGAAACTGTTGTATTGGCTGCAACTATCGGGCTCAAATCAACTGCAGTTGTAGTAATTCCATTCACACTAGTAGTTAAGTTATTTCCAATTAAGGTATTCGCCACCGATGTTACAGCTGGTGCAGTCGAAATAACACCATTTATTGTAGAAGTAAGGATATTTGTAGTATTGTCTAGTGTATTGGTTGTTGGGGTACTTCCTGCAGTTACTAAATTTCCTGTAGCATCGAAACCTAAACTCTGGGCAATAGCTCCATTTGCAGGAATTAAATCAGCTGATACTCCATTTACTGTACTAGTTAGCTTTCCTGAAGTACCGGCCAACGTATTCTTCGTAGTTGCATTTACAACAGATTTAATGCTATCTGCTAAGTTCTGAGCAAGATAGTTCGCTATCGACGTTAACAACTCGGATTTGTTAACCACTTGTATCCACTGCGCCAAATCCAGGCTCCAATAATATATACCTCTTGGTGCTGTACCTGATTCGTTGAAAATTATCATTCCACTTACCGGTGCTCCATCAAGTGTCCATAACTTAATGTCATCTAATTGAATACGTGTTAAGCGTAAACCTTTCGTCTGACTTTCCAGTTCAAGCAGCGAGCCCGACTGAATAACCGTAGGATTGTCTCCTATTTTGTTTTGGGCATGTGCAGGTAAAGCCAAGACTATTAACAAAAAAAACAAGAAAAGGTATTTTTGTTTCATAACTGTATTTTTCATTTGTTTTTAATGTGATATGATTATTATTTATTAGGTTGTCGGAGACCGGACACCGATCTCCTTTCTGTTGTCTATTATCAATTGTCAACCGTAATTAGCTAAATGTGTATCCTATCAGACTTCATAACAATTAATAATTAACCACTTACAATTGATCATTAACCATTAATCCCGCCTCCTGCTGCGAATTTAGTTTTTGTTTTTCCTGCACCCTGCGCATAATCACACGCACAGACAGATTTGATTTACCTGTAATAGTTGCAATCTCAGATACCGACATATTGATAGCTACGAATTGGGCTATGGTAGCCTCTATTTTTGTAAGCTTTCTGTATTTCGATGATTTTAATTGTATCGCACAACTCTCAACTAACCGGTTGCTACGTCGCTCTCCCTGTTTCCTTTTTTGGGCTGATATATGCGCATTTTGCGGATTTGTGGCCCAAATAACAGACTGAGGAATAACCGTTTCAAGATTATTCACATTATCGTTATAAGAGATAAAAGACCCTAAATTAGCATTTGTCGAAAGCGTTATTTCAAATAACTGAAATAAAAATAAATCCTGGCATCCATTGATCATACAGCCACATAGCTCTACAATAACCTGAGTATCGTCAGGATATTTTAATAATGTCTTGGCATGTCGAACCGTATTTCCTTTTTTTAGTTCACAAATAATCGTTTTGATATAATCATGCGTCGGGAATATTTCGTTCTGCCGCCTATTAAACTCATCCTGATTGTCAATTCTAAGCAACTTCAGGGCCGACTGATTCAGATCGACTAAGTTACTTCTTACGTCAAATACAAGGGTATGTGCAGGCAAAGATTTCAACATTACCATCATCTCCTGTAAATTCTTTGCTATTGGAAGATATTTATACATAATATAAAGTCTGATTAAAATTCTAAAGATTAATATATAAAAAAACAAGTAGTTACGAGTTACAAGACTGTTTATCTCTATTTTGCTTTCAAGAAACAGATCATTAAATATTATTTATTACTTACATTTATCAGAAAGTTAACTATTTCAATCACTAATCCGGCTACTTTGGTCATCAAAGTAACTACCTCGGCTATCAAAGTGGCTACATCGGTCACCGACGTTTGATCGCTTTCTGTCAAAGATTCCGCTTGTGCACCTATCCCTCGCAGGGCAATCTGACACAGAAACAAATTGGCAATAATCAGAGGTCAGTTAATAATTAAGTTGTATAGCGTATCAATACAATGTGAATCCATGCACTGCAGCTTTATTTACCCAACAATGTGCTTTTCGTAAAACCAAACGCTTTTAGTTTCTGTCCAAGATATTACTCCATATTATTGTCTGATTAGAAGAACTAAGCATCCAGCCTCCCGTAAATGACAATCAGACTTTAAAAACTTTGAATACTCAATATCCTTTGAGAACTGATAAAAACAAGTAAGTGCAGCATCCTCGTTTTTCTTGCATCCCAAGATAAACAGAACTCATTTACCTTTTTTTAGTATTCGACAAAAATAAGGCTTAGTCATTAAATATAAAGAAATTTGAATGGGACAAATGGTAGACATCTAAGTTTTATTTAAGCAGATTGTCATATTTACGCTTACATTATTAAAAAAAATATGCATTTTTGCAACTGTTTTATGTCGATTAATACAAAAATGGTTCAGCAAACATAATTTGAAAATTTACTATGACAGCAAGACAATACTTATTCGTTTTTTTTCTATGCTTTCTCTGTCCTAAATTACATTCGCAGAGTACTAAAAATGGTGCAACAGCCATTTATGAATATGCCCCCAACAACAGAAGCAAGTTAAACTCACTGACAAACTGGCAACTATACTATGGTAGGCACTTGCTGACTAGCGGAATGAACAGAGTTCCGGAAAAAGAGAAACATTTTGTATACAACCCTCATAGCTGGGCAGGTCAGTCAATAAACGGAAAAAAGCTACCTACTTTTGGCATTGCTACCTATTACTTGAAAATCCGGAATACCGGAACTTCAATCCGGCACCCAATCGTATATGGGTTATATGTGGGTTGCATTGAATCTGCCTACAAACTATTTATAAACAATAAACTAATAGGCGAAGGAGGAAAAGCCAGAAAAGCCAGAGAAAGCTACCGCCCCTATAATCTACCCCGTACTTATTACTTTTCGGTAAATACCGACAGCATTGATGTAGTGTTGCAGGTGAGCAATTTTATTTTACCCCGATTCGGCGGGTTTACGCGGAATATTTACTTTGGGAAACCGGAAGTTATCAGGCAATTAACGCTTAATAAAATTATGATTACTTGCTTTATATTGTGTCTTTTTGTGTTAGTTTTCATTCAACAGGCCACCTTAAGCTTCCTCAATAAGCTGGAAAAATCTCACATTATTCTGAGTTTATTATGTGTTTTGTTTTTTTGGGAATTATTAGCCGACAGCAATTTGTTAGCAATTTCTCACCTCATGTCTGACTATAATATAAAGCTCTATTATCAAATATGGACTTTATCGCTACTAAGCGTACCGCTGATATTGCGGTTGATAAAAATCTCATTTCCTAACGAAGTGCATTCACGGATTGAAAAAGCTGTTTACCTGCTCTACGCACTGTTAACTCTGGAAGTTCTGACCTCAGACATAGAGCACGTTACGGAAGTAGGATACATATTTATTTATATATCAAGTATATGCATAGTATATTTTAACATTGTATTGATCAAGGCCATAGTAGCCCAACGGAAATATGCCATTGTACACACCATCAGTTTAGTGATATTGGTTTCATTTTTCCTCTACGATTTTATTCATGCTGCAAGCGCTCATTGCCAGGGATATTATACTCTGGCAGGGATGGGTATTTATATCCTGATCCAATCATCCACTTTTTCTTTTAAACTAACGGTATCTAACAAACAAAATATCAAACAGTCAAAAAAACTGCAACTGGTAAATCGCACGCTTGAAAGTGCCGTCGAACAGCGAGCAAAAGAATTATTGATAGCCAACATGAAGCTATCAAATAGCAATAAGCAAAAGGATTTTCTAATTTCAACCATCTCGCACGATTTGATGAATTCGTTTAATGTATTACTTACCTTCTCCCGTATATTATATCAGGATGAAAGTTTTCCCGACAATTATCGCAGTAACACGGAAATGATATATAAAGCAGCAGAGAATGGATATAACATACTGGAAAATACGCTGGAATGGACAAAATTAGATATGGCACATCAGGATGATCCGCAACCCATACGGAATTTATCAAATGTCATCAACCAAAGCATTGAATTACAATCTTACTACATTCTGCATAAAAATATCCGGATAGAAACAGAGATAAACGACACCCTCCATTTTTACTGTCAAAAAGAGCAACTGAATGCAATTCTGCGTAACCTGATTTCAAACGCCGTCAAGTTTAGCCACGAAGGGGACACAATCAGGATAAAAAATAAAATAAAAAATGGGTGGGTTCAAATTCTGATTATGGACAGAGGAATAGGAATAAGCCCGGAAATACGTGAATTACTATTCAGCCATACAAATAACAAAAAACGTTTAGGGACACAAGGCGAGAAAGGCGCAGGAATAGGGCTATTAATTATCAAGGATTTGGTAGAGAGTAATAATGGGCAGATAAGTTGCTATAGCAAGCAAAACAAAACTACAGTATTTATTGTCGAATTTAAATTACAACCAGACAATGTAAATGAGCCAAATATTAATTATTGATGATGACCCTGCTGCAATAGCAGTGCTGGAACTTATGCTAAAAAGAGTCGGGTACAGTACCTACTCCAGCACGCTGCCACTTATGGTAATCGACACGTTGATAAATCATCCGGTTGAACTTATCATTCTTGACTGGCAAATGCCCGAACGAGACGGAATCGAAGTTTTGAAAGATATTCGGAACTACCCTGAATTTGACAACATACCTATTATTATAGCTACCGGAATTTACACTTACTCTTCCGATCTAAAATTGGCATTAGATATAGGAGCTATGGATTATTTGAGAAAACCGATAAATGAACTGGAACTGGAAGCCCGCATTTCGAATGTATTTCGATTAATAGATCTCCACAAAAAAAACATAGATCTGGCCTTGGATCTGAAAAACAAACAACTGGAAAACACAGAAACCAAAGCCAGACTATTGCAAAATGAGCTGGACAAGAAAGAGCGAGAAATGATAGCGGCAGCCATAAACATTATTCAGAACAAAAAATTTATTGCCTGCTTGAAGTCAGACCTGCTTGAAAGCAAAATAAAGTTTGATATTCAACAACAAAGATTACTAAAACAAGTATTTAGCAAGTACGACAATATGGCTAATTCATTAAACTGGGAATTATTTGAGAAAAGATTTGTGGAACTTAACAGCGATTTTTATGGCTGCCTGATTAATGAATCATCCTCATTGACCTGGGGTGAGTTGCGGCTTTGCGCCCTGTTTCGAGTTGGTTTTTCGCTTAAAGAAATTGCAGTACTCAATTATTCGAACTATGATGCCGTAAGAAAGGCGGTTTATCGTATCCGAAAGAAACTTGGAATAAACGAAAAAACAGATATAAACCTGTATCTGCAGAAATACTAATAACCTGAGTTCGGAATAAACAATAAATGGGAAAACATAATCAACTTAATAATACGCCTTGGTTATCAAATGCATCCGAAAAATAACACGTCGGTGCGCTGCACCTTCGGTTTATGTGTCTGACTAAATTTCTACAAATAGTTCGGTGCACCGCAGCTTTTTGAGGGACATAGTCCCAAAATATCCGTAGCATCAGGTATCATTCAGCTTTTGTAACGAAAAAAAGTGAGACAAGCTGTTTTGTAACTTATTGTTCCTGTGATAAATATAAGTGGACATCAAATTATTTTTAGGACAAGCTATTTTTATCCTCAAAATAATAGTCGAAAATGAGGTTTTTTGAGTAGCAGCGAAATAAAAAAGATAAAAAACACTCAACCGGACACTGCAATTAAAAACAAAATACAATGGAGGTATCTTGCTTTTTATAATGTTGCTCCTAAAAAGCCTATTTTTTCAATAAAACAGATGGATGTTCTGTAAAATCTGTGTATTCTGTGTGCCTAACTAAACAACATTGGTATGCAATTATAGAGTCCTCATTTAAGCTCCGTATGTAGCGACATTAATGTGGTGTGCTACTTGCAACCCGACACGTCCATGCCGTGCACCCCGACCAACGTTAGTCGTGCATCCCTACTAACGTTAGTCGTCCACCATGGAAAACCTTAATTATCTACTGGGATCAACTAATAGTTAATGCCAGTCCGTACTGATAACTACGGGGGTCTTTGATTAAAGTTTGTCCGGCAGTACTTTGAGTGACCACTTCCACATAATAATCGCCAGCTGCGAGTGCGGGCACAGTGACCGTAAGTTGTGACGGATTATTGTCTACCACATCGGGGTCGGCCACCCGTGTACGTGTGGCTGATTCGTTTGCAGCTATAAACCAAATACCTACCAGAGCATTATCGCCGGCAATGCGCAATCGTTGCCCGAAAATTTTCAGACTTTTGTTGACCGTAATTGTATTATTTTCTTTTCCGGTGTACACATCCAGCACTTTGTTGATGACCGGCCCTACCGGAGCAGGACCCTGAACCACTACCTTCGTTTCGGACATGGCTGTGCGTAATGCCGAAGAAGCTACCATAGTAACTCCTACGGAGTGAACCGCAGAGTCGAACTGGGCAGCAGCTCCAACAAACCGGCCGCTAACCGCCGGATATATTTGTGCCACACCATCGTTGATAGCAAAACCCGAAGCCAGGCGGGTGCGTTTAATCTCGTCACTGATGTTCAAAATGTTCAGAATGGTTTCGGGTCTGTACTCTGTACGCTCCGCCACAATTTCATTCGCAATTTGTTCATTGGTTAACGTACCGTTCAATTGAACTTTGGCTGTGTAATCATCCTTCTCAGGAGTCAGGGGATTGTCGTAAAGTGAAACATTTAGTTTCGTAGCTAATTTTGCCATAACTAATTACATTTAAAAATTAATATTAAATTGAGTTTATATAAAGATTAGTCCGTCAGGACTAAAATTATCTTTCTTGAATCACCAATTCGCTCTTCCATGTTTTTCCACTATATTCAACTGTTAAGCTATAGTTTCCGGCATCCGGATTCTCAACAGGGATATGTAACTCCTGCGTGATAGCTGTATCTGTTGTTTCCTGATAAATAATGGTTCCGTAGGCATCGGTTAGAGTAACAGTGGAAATACCTACAGCCTGATGATAATACAAGACCAGTTCCTGTTCGTTTACGATGCCGGAAACCGGAAGTAACCTAAGCGTGTGTGGTCGGGTTGGGTTTGTTGGCTGGTCCACTACGTCGAAAGTGATGGATTGGGTTACTGCTAAAGCGGGCTGGACTTGCAGCATCCCTGCTAATAAGAAAGCAATAGTGAGCGGAAAAGAAATAACTTTTTTCATACATTTATTTATTTGTTAAGTAAGTAATACTATTTAATGATCTGTTTCCTGAAAGCAAAAAATACAGATCAATATCTTGTAACTTGTAACTATCTACTCGTAACTATTTCTATGTTTAAATCTATAGTGAATCCTTTCCCAATCCGGCACCTCATTATCGGCTCGGAAAGAGGATGCTAAGATATACACTACCTGTCCTTTATTCCAAATTATCGGGTCAAAATCAGGTGGACAAAGGAAATTAGGTGTAATTTGAAAATCAATCAATTACAAGTGGACAAAAAAACAAAATGGTGGACAAGTCCTTTGAGGGTAAGCAATAGATGTCGGGAAACGACATTTTTAAGTAAAAGAGGAGAGAAAAAAGGGCGAATGGTTCTACAATTTCGCTACCATTTGTTCCAGAAATGGTACCAATCCGGAGGCATCACTCAGGTTCATTTTTTTTGCCAATCGCTGTTTAATTTTACTATGGCTGCTGTGCTTATATCCTATCACTGTCAGAATATCAGCATGTGAAATTTGAAGCAGACTTAGACAACACCAGATAATTTCTTTACGCGTTATGGTAGGATATTCCAGTTTCAGGTGAGTCACAAGATTACCGAAAAACGAATTCATAGTCAACGAAAAAGCGTCCCAATCATCCAGATGCAGTAATTCATTGTACAGTTGTCGGGTCAATTGTTCACGCTCCGAATATGAAGTTTTAGCATGATTCCGAACATGTAGCGCCTTTTTTTCTTCGATTTTAAGGAGCAAAGCATCTATATCTCTTTGATAGAATTTGCTGACCTGATGCTTTTCCTTCAGTCCGGCATGCTCACAATTGTGCCCTTTGCGGAACCATCTGATAACCAACACAAAAATAGCTAACAAAATAGCAACAAGCAGCATAACAAACAAATACCGGTTTGTTTTACTGATATCTTTTTTTATCTGGTGGAACGACTCCAGAACCGGGATCTTGGTTTGAGATGCTATTTTCTGTATAGAATCCAGACAGGCCATATAGCTCCGTATGTAGATGTTGGTTTGCTCCTTATGTCCTTTCAGCGATTCTACATCGGATAAAATCCGGTAGCATTCACGCCGTGTATAAATGTCGGAATTATACTTCAATGCACAAGAAGCATAGTAATGGGCCGAATCGTATTGCTTCAAATCCAACAATACCGCTCCCAGTTTATAGTAGCGAATTGCCCGGTTGTTTCCCAAATAGGGAAAAGAGATTAGCTTGCGCAAATAGTTTAAAGCCGAATCGTAGCGTTCAGAACTGTAGTGATTTAATGCAATTTCCTGTAAACAGGCTCCTTTATCCAGCGAGTCGCCGGCCATTCCAAGGGCTTTACGGTAACAGATGTACGCACTGTCGTGCTTATTCGTATACTGATACATTCGCCCTACATCCAATAAGGCATACAACGCATATTTCTTCTTATCCGCTTTCGTAAAGTAGTCCGCAGCCTGTTGGTATTTCAGCTGAGCGTTGTGATATTGATTTTGTAATGAGCTTATCTCGCCCATATCCGAGTATATTCTCCCCAACAAAAGATAGTTGGTCGACCTTTTTGAATTTTCCAATGCCTTTAAATACAATGAAGTGGCATCTTCATAGCGCGTTGCGTATTTATACATTCTACCCTTATAGAAATAAGCAACTGCCAAGGGGGAGCTTTTTCTTTTTTGCTCGTAATACCTGATTGAAAAATCAATAACCGAGTCCGGCTTCAGAGGCTGAAAATTCTTATCCAGCGCCTGAAACAAAAGGACGCCATACAAAGCACGGTCGGAGGCAGATGTCATACTCTCCGGATGGATTTTCCGGAGCAGACACAAAGCGGAGTCAGGGGCTGTTTCGATAAGCCGCTCTACATGTTGCAGGTTGCGGGAAGAATCGGAGCAACTCCCTAAAATAATACAGGATAAGATGAATATGTATAATCTGAATTTCAAGATACAAAATTGAAATACAAATTTAGCAAATTCCTGTAAAGTAGAGACAGTTCAACGTAAGTTCGTGCAAAGAAATGATTGCAATATCACAAGACGCTGACAATCTAATTGGTTTAGTTGTTACCGTTCCTTAATATCCTCACGGTACGGGCATAAATGGTAGCGGGCTTAGCAATGATAAGTGCATGCTCGAAATTAGTTTATATTATTTTGATCCGCCCCTAGATCCCCTAAAGGGGACTCTTGCCGTGTGAAAATGTTGATTCTTTTCGCACATATCGCACTTCAGTAGCCCCCTTTAGGGGATTTGGGGGCGGTTGAGACAGCATTTTTAATACTAACTAATTCATGGCACGTACTTACTTAGCCAAAATTATCTTTATAAATAGAGCTTTATTTATTGTAATGACGGCATTATAATGCTTTTTAATCATGCTTACGGATGCTGATTGCATCGAACTCGCAAACCTGTATGCATTTCATACAGCCTGTACACACTCCGGCATCGTACATAAGTACCTGCTGATGTACAAGGGTGTCGGCAACAAATAAAAATGATTTGTCAATTACATCGTTTGGGCAAACCTCCATGCATTTCCAGCAGGCTGTGCAGGCATAACTATTCAACCG
>Ga0302160_10000232_pt1 | contig 10957 bp, 10 predicted proteins | sample I_Fen_E1_3_FD_193506 | JGI IMG/M metagenome (GOLD analysis project Ga0302160, IMG submission 193506) | Peat permafrost microbial communities from Stordalen Mire near Abisko, Sweden - I_Fen_E1_3 | ecosystem: Environmental > Terrestrial > Soil > Wetlands > Permafrost | place: Sweden: Abisko...
GAGAAGAAAGCCGACGATGCCGGGCTCGAAACCGTTGTTTATATCTCCATGGCTTTCGGCAATCCGGATGGCGACCCTTGGACCGTGGACGAGGTGGTCGAAGCAGTTGGCCTGCTTGAGTCGCAGGCGATCCGCATGATCTCGCTCGCTGACACCGTCGGAGTGGCCCCGCCCGAGACAATTCGTGAAGTCATGTCGGCAGTGATCGCGAAGTACGACTATCTCGAAATCGGCGTGCACCTGCATAGTCGCCCCGATGAGGCAGCGGCGAAGATTCTCGCCGCCTATGACGCGGGCTGCCGCCGCTTTGACTCAGCCATCGGCGGCCTCGGTGGATGTCCGTTCGCGCAGGACGATCTGGTAGGGAATATCCCGACGGAGAAGGTGATCGAAGCTCTGCAAAGCCGCGGCGCGCAGTTACCCGCACTCAAGCCACTGGACGCGCTGTTGAGGGCCACGGTGGAGATCGGGAACAGGTACAGAACTTCGTCCACTGAGAAATAGGCAGAGCCTGTTTTGTTGTCATGCTGAGCGGAGCCGGACTTCGCGAACGCGAAGTCCGGCGGAGTCGAAGCACCCCTACCCAACCCGTGCTCTGGTGTGGGTAGCGATCCTTCGACTTCGCGATTCGATTCGCAAGCGAATCGGATCGCTTCGCTCAGGATGACAAGTGTTGTTACACTCGACCAGCAACGCAAATCATGAGTCACTACACGACCATCGACCTAACATTCGACTCCGGTATCGCCACTCTCACCCTCAATCGCCCTGACAAGCGCAATGCCATCAGCTACGAAATGATTGACGATCTGCTCCGGGCGCTCGAGGAAGTGAGGAGTTCGGCCGCGCAGGTGTTGATCGTCACTGGGGCAGGGAAGGCCTTCTGCTCGGGGATGGACCTCGACAACCTGAAAGCGCTGGCTGGCCGCACGCCGGAGCAGAATCTCGCAGACTCCAGAAAGATGGCCGGCCTCTTCCGCTCGCTTTACGATTTTCCCAAGCCGACCATCGCGGCTGTGAACGGGCCAGCAGTGGCTGGCGGCACGGGCCTCGCCACGCTCTGCGACTTCACGCTCGCCGTCCCTGAGGCAAAATTTGGATATACCGAGGTTCGCATCGGCTTTGTGCCGGCTATCGTCTCGACATTTATTCTTCGTCAAGTGGGCGAGAAGACTGCTAGAGACCTGCTGCTTACGGGACGCATCTTCGACGCCGCGGAGGCCCTGCGCATCGGCCTGATCAATGAGATCGCTTCAGCGGAGAAGTTGCTCGACCGGGTGCGCGAACTGGCGGCGCAACTGATGGAGAACAGTCCAGCATCGCTTGCCTACACGAAGCGCCTGCTGAGCGATCATGCGCGTGCAGAACTCGACTTGCAGATTGAGGCTGCCATTCAGGAGAATGCCGGCATCCGCGCCACGGCCGACTTCGGCGAAGGCATCGCGTCGTTTCTGGAAAAGCGCAAACCGAAATGGACGGGCCAATGAACCAGTTCATAACATCGACACCCATCAATGTGAAGAGTGTCGTGAACGAAGCCCGTATCCGCGTGCGCTACGCCGAGACGGACCAGATGGGCGTCGTGTATCACTCGAACCATTTCATCTGGTTCGAAGTCGGACGCGTGGAACTGCTGCGACAACTCGGCTTCACCTACAAAGATATGGAACGCGAAGACGACTGCTTCATCGCCGTCGTCGACGCCCGTTGCCGCTACAAGGCTCCGGTGCACTATGATGACGAGGTCGTGGTGCGCACGTACCTGAAGAAGATCCGCGAAAAGCTGATTCACTTCGGATACGAACTGGTGCGCGCGGAAACCGGCGAACTGCTGGCCGAGGGCGAGACGACCCACATCGTCGCGAATTCGCAGATGCAGCCGCGGGCGCTGCCGGAGAAGTATTTGAAGGTTTTTCGGGCTGCCATCGGGAAATAGAGATGTGTGGGTGCGGGTCTTTGACCCGCACTGGCCGGGTCGGAGACCCGGCCCCACACTGTAACAAGTACTGAGAACTGAGAACTGGGAACTGCCTTGAAAGCCCTACATATTAACGGAAACGATCTGACTCTTGAGGCGGTGCGCGAAGTGGCGCATCTGGATGTCCGCCGGCCCGTGCTGCTCGATCCCGATGCGCGCGAAGCCGTGGGCCGTGCCCGCGCCGTGGTGGACGCACTCGTCGCCAATAACAAAGTTTCCTATGCCATCACCACCGGCGTCGGCAAGCTGAGCGATGTGCGCATTGCCGGCGAGCAGATCCGCGAGTTGCAGATCAACCTGGTGCGCTCGCATGCGGTCGGCGTGGGCGAGCCGCTCTCGGTTCCCGAAACGCGCGCCATGATGCTGCTGCGCGCGGCCTCGCTCTCGAAAGGACACTCGGGAGTGCGCGCCGTCATTATCGACACCCTTTGCGAGATGCTGAACCGCGGCGTGACTCCGTTCGTCCCCTCGCAAGGCAGCGTTGGCGCCAGCGGCGATCTCGCGCCGCTGGCTCATCTGGCGCTCGCTTTGATCGGCGAAGGCGAGTGCTTCGACGAAAAAGGTGCGCGCATCCCGAGCGCCGAAGCGTTGAAGCGCGCGCAGATCAAGCCGCTGGTGCTCGAGGCGAAGGAATCCATATCGCTGATTAATGGCACGCAAGCCATGTTGGCTGTTGGCACGCTCTCGCTGCTGGCTGCGGAAACGTTGAACGATTCGGCCGACGTGATCGGTGCCATGGTGTGCGATGCGCTCAAGGGTACCGACGTCGCCTACGACGAGCGCATTCACAAGGCCCGTCCGCATGCGGGACAGATGAAGACCGCCGCGAATCTGCGCCGCCTGTTGGAGGGAAGCCAGATCCGAGACTCGCATCGCGACTGTGGACGTGTGCAGGACGCGTACTCGCTGCGCTGCATCCCTCAGGTGCACGGCGCGGTGCGCGACACACTCGCCCATTGTCGCGCGGTGTTTGAGACCGAGGCGAACTCGGCGGTGGATAATCCGCTCGTCTTCGTGAAGAACGCCAAGGCCGCCGACGGCGAAGGCGATGTCATCTCAGGCGGAAATTTTCACGGCGAGCCGCTGGCCTTTGCGCTCGACTTTCTGGCGATTGCGTTGTGTGCGCTGGCCGGTATCAGCGAGCGGCGGATCGAGCGGCTGGTGAATCCGGCGCTCAGCGAAGGCCTGCCGCCATTTCTTGCTCCGGGCGCGGGACTGAACTCGGGCTTCATGATGCCGCAGGTAACGGCGGCGGCGCTGGTGAGCGAGAACAAGGTGCTGGCGCATCCTGCATCGGTTGATTCGATCACCACGTCCGGCAATAAAGAAGACTACGTTTCGATGGGCATGACAGCGGCGATCAAGCTGAAGAAGATTGTCGAGAATACGAGAAACACCCTGGCGATTGAGGCGATGGCCGCGGCGCAAGCGATTGATTTTCTCGCTCCGCTGAAGACCTCGAAGCTGCAACAGGCGCATGCGGCCATCCGGGCGGTGTGTCCGACGATGGAGAAAGACCGCGTGATGTACCAGGACTTCGCGAGCATTGCGGAGATGATCGCGGCCGGGAAAGTGGCCGAAGCGCTGCGCTGAAGGACCATCGGGGACGCACGCAGTAACACAGTCACGGAGTATGAAGGCACTGCCGTGGTAGACTGCGGCCGCTCGGAGGCCTACATGTTCCGCGCCGCGAACCTTCTTCTCTCGATCGTAACTCTTCTGACATTTCCTTTCTCGTCCTCGGCGCAGCAGGCCGCGACCCAACCGATCCGCTCGCTGGTGAATGTTCTAGATCGCAACGGCAACGCCATTCGAGACCTGAAGAAAGAGAATTTTCGCGTCAAGGTGAATGGGCATCCGGCGACGGTTATGGGCGCCTCGTACAGCCTTGCCCCCCGCAGAATCGTTGTTCTGCTCGACATGAGCGGCAGCATGACCCCGAGCATTGACAACAAGAAGTGGAAGATCGCAAGTGAAGCGCTTGAAGATCTGCTGACACAGACCCCCCAAGACGTCCCGGTCGCGCTGCTCACGTTCTCGGATCAGGTGCGCGACGTACTTGACTTCACGCAAAGCAGGAGCTCGATGGCTACTTGGATGAAACAAGGAGCGAGCCGGAGAGGAAGCACCAAAGGGCGCACGGCGCTGCGAGATGCGATTCTGGTTGGTTTGAATTTATTGCAGCCATACCGTTCGGGAGACGCTGTGTATGCGATTACCGATGGCGGGGACAATATGAGCCATGCTTCCAGCGGCAGGACCAGGGCGGCGCTGCGGGAGTCGGGAGTTCGGCTTTTTGCATTTCTCTTCGCCGAACCGACACCTTCGGAGGAGGAGCGAGAAGGCGTCGATTCTCTGGTCGAGTCGGCGGTAGATTCCGGCGGTTTTGTCTTCGGGGTTCGCGGGTACCGTGGCGTTGCGGGGGCAGGTTTTCCCTGGGAATTCGAATACGACGACAACGAAAGCACTCATAATCAGATCAGACTCTACACGCAAATGCTGAATATTCAGGTGAACGGTTTCTACGTGGTGCAGGTGGCAGTGCCACAACTCCGGAAGGCGAGCAAGTTGAAGGTTGAGATCATAGACAGCGCTGGGCGAACGAGGAAGGATGTCGGGTTCACGTACCAGCGTTGGTTGCCTGGAGATCAATAGTGTTATCGGGCGGGCTGTGTCCGCCCCTACATGGTCTGAGGCGATGCTGACTGTGCCAGGCTGCCGTCCAGAGCTAGCTCCTTCGCGATTGCTTTCATCGCCTCGATGCAGAACGCAATGTGCTCTTCCAAATCCACTCCCAGGTCGGCGGCGCCGTTGGTGATGTCGTCGCGGTTGACGCTCCTGGCGAAGGCTTTGTCTTTCATTTTTTTCCGGACAGATCTGGCTTCGACTTCGGCGAGTGACTTGCCGGGCTTCACCAGCGCGCAGGCCGTAATGAACCCGGCGAGTTCGTCGCAGGCGAAGAGGGTTTTCTCCATGGGCGTGACGCGTGGAACTCCGGAATATTCGGCGTGCGACATGATGGCGCGGCGGATTTCGTCCGAGTAGCCGCGCTCTTTCAGGATTTCATTGCCCTTGTAGGGATGCTCCGCTGCGGTTGGATACTTCTCGTAGTCGAAGTCGTGGAGGAGTCCGACGAGGCCCCAAAGTTCTTCGTCGGCGCCGGTTTTTCGGGCGTAGGCGCGCATGCAGGCCTCGACCGCAAGTGCATGTTTCCGCAGACTTTCTGACTGGGTGTACTCAGTTAGTAACCCCCATGCCGCCCCGCGCTGATTCATGGTTTTATACCTGTTTTCTTCTGATTTTCGCCGCCTGATCAGCATTTTCCAATTCAAGAGCCTTGTATTGCCCACGTTTTCCCTTGACTTCCACAGGCCCAATCCAGCAGATTACGCTGCAGTTGGCTTTGAGAGTAGCCCCTGCTCTGGCACTCCCAAACCCTGAATGGCTACCACACTCACTCCCGTGGATTCACGGGAGGTTATCCGATGCGATCGTTGCCTGTTGGTCCAATTCCGTACAACCAATAATCTCTGTCGCCGGTGCCACTTGTCATTAGACGAGGAGGAGCCGGAAATCGTCATAACCGAACCCCTGCCGTTGATGATGCCGATCCATGGCAACGGTCGCGGACATCTGAACCTGGCCAGCTCCATCCGTTCGCTGCGTTTGCGCAATGGGTTGAGCCAGCGGCAACTTGCATTGCGGATGTCGGTGCCGCGAACCTACGTGTCGAAAATCGAAAACGAAAAAGCAACGCCGACGCTTTCTTCGCTGGAGAGGTTGGCCCGGGCGCTGGAGGTGACGGTGCCGGACCTGCTCACGGGTGGAGAACGAAACCGGCAGGAAGAAGTTCGCGAACTGGTGGAAGATCAGTTCGTGGCCGAGATTCTTCCCTTCGTGGCCCAACTGAACGGCATGCAGATGTCGAGCATCCTGGCGCAGCTGCGAGATCTGGCGGTGCGGCCGAGAAGGAGTGCGTAGCGGGGCGTTGGGATCCTTCGCTTCGCTCAGGGTTTCGGCGCGCGGCTCCTGCTTCGCTCGCGCCGCGCAATCGCCTCAAATTTAATCCGGGCAACCAGTCAACTGGACAGCCGGGGCTTTCGGGCTCCGGCTTTTTTCTCGCCCCGGTAAGTGATGCTCGGTCCGATCCGGCGGAAGAACATGCGTTCTGCATCACGGAGTGCACGACGTTGCAGTGCCGACCTTGTCGATTGCGACAGTTGCGCAATAATTTGCAACCCGCCTCAGAAATATTTTGAAATGTGGTTGTTTCTGCTTGACCGCTGTTGATGAACCCGCTAACCTCCTCGCACTCCCCAAGTTGAGGGCAGTAAGACCTCCTCAGCGACATCCTAAGGTTCGCAAAACGGAAACAGGATTGACCCTATGAAGACTACTCGTGTTCTCGCGCTCGTAGCGCTGGTACTGCTGTGTTCGGCGGCGGCCTTGGCGGACGGAATCAAGGACCCAAAAATCATTATTCACGGCGCGCAGGGTGGCGGCGCTCTGGCCCATTGTCCTCCGCAGGGATGCAGACAAGTGGGAACGGATTTCACTTTCTCCGTTCCGGAGAAGGGCCAAGGTCACCAGCTGTTCTTTACGAATGCTTCCGGGAAGAACTGGACTTCGCTGACGCTGATCGAAAAAGGCGTTCCAGCGGCTAGTGTTTCCTGCTCGCAGAACCTGTTTCTGAGTTGCACGGTCAGCACGAGGGACGATGGCTCGGTGCAGATTGTGCTCTCCGGAATCAAGAACAAGCAAGCGCTGAACCCGCAGACTGGAATCCCGGCCGGGTCGAGCTTCTCGATCGGTTTTGGATGCGTGCAGGGCAATTGCTGGCCGCACGGCCTGCAATTCACCGCGCATGCGGGAACAGTGCCGGAGCCGGGTACGATTGCTTTAATGGTGACGGGTCTGAGCGCGATCGTGTCGCGCCGGAAGAAATGGCTGAGCCGGCTGAACGGCTAGTGGTTCTTCTTCGAATACTCGTTGACCAGTTGTGAAAATTGCGGGAGGGCCTGGAGCTTCTGAAGCTCGGGATCGTTCCAGGCCTCCTGCGCAGAGTAGCCCTTCTCCAGCGCCAACCGTAGTGCTTTCACGGCGTCCTCCGGTTTTCCCACCAGCGCCTTCACCTGGACCTCGGAATACATCAGTTGAAGATCGCCGGAATCAATCGAGCGCGCCTGCTGGATGTACTGCAAGGCGTTTGTGGCGTCGCCTTTCTTCGCGTAGTAGAGCGCAAGATCGCCCATAGTGGCCGCAGAGCGCGGATTCACCTGGAGCTGCTGGAAGGCCAGAGAGATGGCCTTGCCGTAGGCTGCGGATGCTTGCTCGGAATGGCCCGACTGGCGGTGAGCGTCCCCAAGATTTCCGAACAGCGCCTCATCGTTCGGGGTCATCTCGGTTGCCTTCTCGTACATTTTCACGGACTCGTCATAGCGTTTCAGAAAGAAGTAGGCCGTTCCGAGGTTGGAATAGCTGAAGGAGTCGGGAGTGATGGTCAGCGCTTTCTGAAATTGAGGGATGGCTTCACTCCACTTTCCCTCGCGCAGATAAATCGAGCCGATGTTCTGGTATCCCATCGGATTGTCACTGGCCAGTTCGGTGACCTTCTGAAAAAATGGCAATGCTTTGGCGGTGTCGCCGCGGTTGAAATATGCGGTTCCCAACGCATTGTGGTTCATCCAGAAATAGGGGTTCGCCGCCACGGCGCTCTGATAGGCCGCCACCGCCTCGTTGCTTTGTCCATTGGAGAGATATGCGTCGCCCAGCCGGCGGTAGGCCTCATCGGAATTCGGGGCCAGGTCGAGCGCGCGTTTCAGTTCGGTGATCGCCTGGGCGTTCTTGCCGGTGGTGGAGTACACACTGCCCAGAGAGAGATGCACCTCGGGCAGCGTACTGGAAAGTCGCTCGGCCTGCTGCGCCGCCAGCGTTGCCTTCCGCGCCCACATACTCTCCTTGCTCTCGCCATAGAGCCGGAGGCTGGCGTCGGCCAGTCCAGCATAAGCCAGAGCAAAATTGGAATCCTTGTCGATCGCCTGCTCGAACAGCGATCCGGCTTGCCGCAACTCGGCGGCGTTATGGCTGTTGCGTAGAGCGTTGCGGCCCTGGAGATAGAGATCGTAGGCCTTTACGTTCTCGGTGGGATGAGTCCCGCTGCTCGCGAGTTCTTCGCTGGTCGGCTTGAGCGCGAGCGCGCTGACCACGCTGCCGTAAATCTGATCTTCGAGTGTGAGCAGGTCTTGCGGGATTCCCGGGAAATCCTGACTCCATAGCGCGTTGCCGGTGGCGGCGTCATAGAGAGTCAGAACCACGCTCAACTTGTCGGGATTGCCCTGCACCATGCCACGCAGGATCAGGTTGACGCCGAGCTGGTGCGCCAGTTTGGAGAGCGGAAGATCCTTGTCCTTGGCCGTAACCTCGTCCACCGCCGACGAGGATGCCAGGTGGACTTCCTTCAGCCGAAAAAGTTTGGCGGTCAGCGCTTCCTGGATGCCATCCCCCACGTATCCGAGCGCCTTCTCATCCCCGACGATCTTCAAAGGAAGGATGGCGACATACTTCCCCTTACTCAAAGCGGGGATCCCTTTGGCGACTTCCTGCGTGCTGGCGCCGGGCTTACTCAGCAAAGTGCGTCCCACGAAGGCTGCCAGCACGATGGCCAGAACCGCGGCGGTGATCCACATCCACCGCTTACCCGGCAGGTTCAGTTCGAACCGGGAGAGCCGCACGATCGGGTGCGGGATCATCTTGGAGAGAGCTTCCGCGCTGATGTTGGGATTGGATACCCACGTACTTAATTGCTGCAGAAGTTCGACCACCGAGTGATAGCGGTCGGCCGGTTCGCGTTCCAGGCAGCGGCTGACAATCGCGCTCAAGGATTGCGGCACGGAATTGTCCACGTCCGAAGCCGGGATCGCCTGCTCGCGCGTGCGCTTCATCAGGCTGGCGATGGCGGTTTCTGCCTTGTAGGGAGCCTTGCCGGTGAGCAGTTCGTAGAAGATCAGGCCGACGCTGAAGATGTCGGAGCGCTGGTCGAGAGTGGTGCCCAGGGCCTGCTCGGGCGACATGTACTCCATGGTGCCGACGATCGCGCCGGTCTGGGTGAGTCCGGAATCGCCGAGCGAGCGGGCCAGGCCGAAGTCCATCACCACGATGCGGCCCTGCTTGTCGCGCATGACGTTCTGCGGTTTCAGGTCGCGGTGGATGACGCCTTCCGAATGGGCGGCGTCGAGCGCGCGGCAGACCTGCTCGATCATGGCAATGGCTTGCGCGGGAGAAAACTTTCCATGCTGGCGCAGCAGCATGCGCAGGTCCTCGCCATCCACGTATTCCATGGTGATGAAGCGAACGCCGTTGGCTTCACCAAGATCGTAGATGCGGACCACGTTCTTGTGAGTGATGTTGCGGGCGAGAATCAATTCCTGTTTGAAGCGCGCCAGAATGCCAGGATCTGTGGCGAGTTCCGGACGGATGACTTTGAGAGCGATGATGCGGTCCAGTTCGCGGTCGCGCGCCTCGTACACCGCGCCCATGCCGCCCTGTCCGAGCACGCGGAGAATCTCGTAGCGCTCGCCGAAAACGAAACCGGGCTGGAGCGAAATGAATGCGGAGATGCTGCTGGCGGCCGCGGAATTTACCGATAACGGCGGAGGCGACATTCCCGGAATCGGGCTGCCGTGCGGCATGGTTGGAGCATCGGAGGGGGCGTTGGAGAGCGGCGGCGGAGTCTGCGCGGCCGCAGCGGCGCGGTCGCCGGAAGCGCCGATTCCAGGCATCGTCGGACTGTCGGAATCGTGGGACCTGTGGTCGCGGTCATCCATTCGGGTGTGCCTGAGGGAAGCGGCAACGGAGTGCTACGATCCTCCGCCAACCGAAGGCGGCGATCGTCGAGGGCTTTCGAGGGGAGAACGAGAAACCCTGCACCCCGATCGTGAGTGCAAGTATACCCCGGGATTGGTTAGGGGGAAAGTCAACAGAACACGCTAGATAAAGGGATTTTTGGCGGCTCCCGGGAACCCGGCCTGGGGATATAATGCCGCACGCCAGGCTGCGGGACGGGGCTTCCGGCCAGGGGGGCAAACCATGGGGCTGTACTCGCACTATGACGGCGCGCATAACCATCCTGTGAATAGGGCTTTGCATATGATTGCCATCCCGGTCGGGTTCTCCTCTCTAATAGTGATCTGGTGGCACTGGATCGTTGCACTTTTATTGATTCCCACAGCATTCGCCCTGGCGTGGCTGGGGCACCTGATCGAGGGGAACAAACCGGCATTTCTGACCAATCCTATACATGTGTTTGTGGCGCCGGTGTGGCTGGCGCGCAAGATCTTCGGGGCGGGAAAGAAACAGGCAGTATGACGCGCGGCCTGCGGCGCTGGAAACGGTCCCTCTTTCGTAACCAACCGGTCGGTAGCAGCGTTTCGTTCTCACACACACTTCATGCTTAAATAACTTGTTGGGCGGCAAGTTCTTGCGCCATCCCCGCGCGCGGCATCCCAATCGCATTCCGGACCGAACTGCAGACCCCTCCCCTTCGACTTCGCTCAGGGTCGGGATGACAAGTCTTAAGCGGAGACGGGGATATCCGGTGGAGGATTCTTGGATTTCCAGCTGAACGACGAGCAATTGCAGCTCAAGAAGAGCGTGCGCGAGTTTTCCGAGCGCGAGATCCTGCCCCACGTCATGGAGTGGGACGAAGCGGGAGAATTTCCGCTGGCGACGATCAAGGAACTAGGCAAGCTCGGCCTGCTGGGCATGATTTTTCCGCCCGAGTACGGCGGCGCGGGCATGGGATACGTGGAGTACGTCACCGCGATCGAGGAGTTGTCGCGGGTGGACGGGTCGGTGGGCATCATTGTCGCCGCGCACACTTCTTTGTGCTCGAACCACGTCTTCCTTGCGGGAAACGAAGCGCAGAAAAAGAAATACGTGTCGAAGCTGGCCACCGGCGAGTTCATCGGCGCATGGGGATTG
>Ga0302160_10000239_pt1 | contig 10573 bp, 6 predicted proteins | sample I_Fen_E1_3_FD_193506 | JGI IMG/M metagenome (GOLD analysis project Ga0302160, IMG submission 193506) | Peat permafrost microbial communities from Stordalen Mire near Abisko, Sweden - I_Fen_E1_3 | ecosystem: Environmental > Terrestrial > Soil > Wetlands > Permafrost | place: Sweden: Abisko...
TGATTATGCATGGTCGCACTTTAAGGATAAAGAAAATCCGGAATGGTTTGGTTATCTGAATCGGCAAGGTGAAGTTCTACTTAATTTAAAAGGCGGGAAATGGAAAGGTTGCTTCCATGTACCACGTGGGATGTACCAATGTTGGCAGGTACTCGAGAAAATAAAACAATAAGACAAAAAAAAGGGTAAAAGGTTGTAAGCAGATTTAAGTGTTGGTATTAACGTATTAGAAGATTAAAAATAAACTTCCTTTAAATAATTATTAATTCAAATTTATGAAAGACTTCAACTTATCAAAACTGCACCTACGAGGCAATAGATGTCTCGTTCTGCTATGGATGTTGTGTTGTGCATTTATTGCAAGTGGACAGATAAACATTCGAGGAACTGTAAAAGACACGAATGGAGAGCCTCTTACAGGGCTTAGTGTAATGGTTAAAGGTACAACAGTTGGAACAATTACCGATGCAAGCGGCCATTTCTCCATTAAAGCACCAAATGAAAAGTCCGTATTGGCCTTTTCATTTGTAGGCTATGTTAAGCAATTTGTTCCGGTTGGAACAAATAAAGAACTTACAATTATCATGCAAGAAGACAATGCACTTCTTGACGAAGTGATGGTGGTAGGTTATGGCACTCAAAAGAAAAGCACATTGACAGGATCTGTTTCTCAGATCAAGGGAGATCAATTACTAACAACCCCATCAACCAATGTTTCGAGTTTATTGGGAGGTCGTGTAGCCGGCATCCAGTCCGTGCAAACTTCTGGTCAGCCAGGTTCCGATCAGGCAGCATTAACTATTCGTGGTTCAATATATAGTGCAACTTATATTGTTGACGGTATGCCGCGGTCTATCAACGACATCGACCCGAATGATATCGAGACAATATCTGTTTTAAAAGATGGAGCTGCAGCTGCAGTTTATGGATTAAAAGGAGCCGGTGGAGTAATCATCGTTACTACGAAGAAAGGACATGTAGGTAAGTCGCAGATTACTTATAACGGTTCATTGGGTATTTCACGAAACGCAAACTTTCCGAAATTTTTGGATGGTCCCAGCTTTGCCTTATATTACAATAAAGGTTTAGAAATGGATGGGAACAGTCCTGTTTTTACTAAATCTCAGATTGCCAAAATGACGAATGGCGATGATTCTGATGGCTGGGGAAACACAAACTGGATGGATGAAATATTTGGAACCGGACAAAATCAACAGCACAGCGTAACCGTACAAGGAGGAACTGAAAATTTGAAATACTTTACTTCGTTAGGCTATTTAGATCAAGCCGGGAACATCAAGAACTACACCTACAAACGCTACAACATGCGTGCTAACATTGATGCTAATATTGCGACAAACTGGAAGTTTAGCCTCGGCATAGCCGGTCAGGTTGGAAGAAAACAACGACCCGGTTACGAAGCAGGTTCAGCAGGAACAGACACAGATGGTACAGATGGAGATTCCTGGATGACTATCGTGAATCAGGCCATCAACAGCCATCCATATCTACCTAAGACCTATAACGGATTGGACGTAGCAACTCCCAATGGAAGCAATCAACCTAACAGTCCATTGGCAGCCATAAACAAATCCGGTTTATACAAGACAAACAGTCAGGATATACAATCAAATATCAGTTTACAATACGATGTTCCGGGTATAAAAGGCCTTAATTTTAAGGTTACGGGGTCATATGACTTCGAAACCTCAAGAAACAAAAATCTTGATACTCCCTATTATGTTTCAATGGCCAGAATACCAGATTCATCAACTTCAGATATAAGTTTTAATAAGGTTATTGATGCACGTGGAAAGACTTATTATAAATTAGGCGAAGGAGATGCTGAATACACTCAACTAGTAGGACAGGGAAGTGTAAACTATGCTACTACTATTGCAAAAAAACACCATGTTGATGCAATGGTTTTGACTGAAATCCGCGATTATAAATCGAACAGTTTTGGTGCTTATGGACAAAGTACCAGTCCGGTATTTGAATCATTACCGGAACTGGGATTTGCACAACCAGCAGACGACAAGTCTATTGAAGGTAAAAGCGATCAGACAAGAAGCATTGGCTACGTTTTCAGAATGAAGTATGATTATGATGACAAGTACCTGGCTGAGTTTACCGGACGATACGATGGTTCGTATAAATTCTCCGGAAATGTAGGCGGAAAACGTTGGGGATTCTTCCCTTCACTTTCAGTTGGATGGAGAATATCGGGAGAAGACTTTATGAAAAATTTCAATTTTATCGACAATCTGAAAATCCGTGGATCAGTTGGTATGCTCGGTAACGATGGAGTCAAGGCCTACTCTTATTTGAACACCTATGACTTTAGAGAAAAATCAACAAGCATTGGTGGAAATCTTGTGAATTCCCTATATACAACCGGCTATGCAAATCCTAATTTAAGTTGGGAACGTACACTATCCTACAATGGAGGTTTTGATCTTACTCTATGGAAAGGTTTGCTGGGAGTGGAGTTTGATGCATTCTATAATTATACTTATGATATTCTTACAGAAATGGGGTCAAACTATGCACCATCCATGGGTGGATATTATCCATCCTACGAGAACTATAAAAGAATGGATACAAAAGGGGTTGAAGTTACTCTGACACATCGGAACCATATCGGAACAGGTAAAAACACCTTTAATTTTGGTAGCAGTGTAAATTTCACGTTCGCAAAAAGCCGTTGGTTGCGCTATCCCGATAGCCCAAATACTCCGGATTATGCAAAGATAACAGGAAAGGCTGTTGGAACTCTATTTGGTTGGGTTGCCGATGGACTGTACCAAACCGAAAAAGAGATTGACAATTCACCATGGCCATTTGGAAATAGACCACGTACAGGTGACATTAAATACAAAGATTTAAATGGTGATGGAACTGTCGATTATCAGGACAAGGCATTTGTTGGAAAATCAAATAAACCGGAATTAGTTGCAGGGATTAACCTGTTTGGCGATTGGCACGGATTTGATTTCAATGTTCAATTCACCGGAGCTGCAATATGCGAAGTGTCTATGACCGGAACTTACTACAACGGCTATGACGACAATACCATCTACACAAAAACATTCAACGGAGGAGCAAATTCACCTGTCTATTTAGTTGAGAACGCATGGCGTCCAGATAATACCGGCGGAACATATCCGCGTCTGACTATAAATGATCCTCATAATAACAATGGATTGGCTTCTACATTTTGGTTCCGTGATGGAAAGTACATCCGTTTAAAATCAGCTCAGATTGGCTATACGCTTCCGGCTTCACTCATGAGAAAGGTCGGAATCACCAAAACAAGAATTTATGTTCAGGGATCTAACTTATTTACATTATCCGGATTACCACAGGGTATTGATCCAGAATCGCCAAGCGTAAATAACGGATACTATCCTCAACAAAAAACATTTATGACAGGTATTACTCTCACATTCTAAATTTAAAGATATGAAAACTATAAATATAAAGATAGTAAGCGCAGCAATAATATGCTGTTCACTTAGTCTCATTGGGTGTAGCGATTATCTGGACTTGACACCTACCGACAGAGCTTCCGATAAATTAATCTGGAGCAAACCTGAATATGCAGAATTAGCTGTGAATGATTTTTACAACTCTATCAATCTATATGGTAGCTTTGAAACAAATCAATCTATTGATGGTCTGACCGAAGGTTTCACCGAAACACTAAAATACGGTTCGAAAACAAACAGCACTCATATGGATAGATGCAATCTGTTTGTGTATGCCGGAACAATTTCAGCCAGTTGGGCATCGTACGATTTAGGTGCCTGGAAGGATTTATACGAACGTATCCGCCGTGTAAATGAGGCTATGAGTAATATGAACAAATACAGTTCCTTCGATGCCACAACAACAGCACAGATTTCGGGACAACTTCGTTTCTTTCGTGCCTATTATTATTTCGAATTACTAAAACGCTATAAAGAAGTAATTTTATACACAGAAAATCTTAATGAGATTAGCACTAACAAAGCTATAAGTACTGAAGCACAAGGTTGGGACATGGTTGCAGCAGATTTAAAATTTGCAGCAGAAAACCTTCCCGCTGAGTGGGCATCAATTAATTTTGGAAGAATTACCAGTGGCGCATCGTATGCTTTGTTATCGAGGGCTATGCTTTACGCCGAAAGATGGGATGCGGCTAAAAGCGCAGCTTCTAAAGTGATGAACTCTAATAAATACAAATTGGCAGCCAACTACGCTGATGCATTCAAATCGGGAAAAAATGGCAATCAAGAGTCTATACTTGAATATGACTATAATGCAAGCGGTATAACTCACAATTTTGATGATGAGTTTTCACCCAAAGGTGATGCGGGCATTCAACAAGGTGGATTAGGAACTCCTACACAAGAAATGGTAGAGTCATACGAATTAGCAACCGGTGGTTTTCCCGACTGGTCTGAATGGCATGGCACAACCAGCACTACTCCTCCTTATGATCAGTTAGAGCCACGCTTTAAAGCTTCAATACTGTACAACCAGGCTTCGTGGAAAGGTCGTAAAATCGAACCATTTGTCAATGGTGCTGACGGTTGGTGTCAATACAGCGACGATCCCGCACCTGCAGGACGTACAACTACCGGCTACTATTTAAGAAAACTCGTTGATGAAACGCATAATTTATCCGTAAAGACAGCAAGTACACAGCCATGGATTTCTATACGCTATGCCGAAGTATTATTAAACTTTGCCGAAGCTTGTTACCATACAGGAAATACCGACAGTGCCAATATAGCTGTAAAAGCAATCAGAGACAGAGTCGGATTACCTTACACCAGCAAAAGCGGTACAGATTTAATGAATGCTATTCGTCAGGAACGTAAAGTAGAACTTGCTTATGAAGGACTTTTGTTCTGGGATATGCGCCGCTGGAAACTTGCCGCAACCGAATATACCGGCTACCGGGTACATGGATTAAAAATCATCAAAAATCTTGATGGATCTTTCACATACACTTATGTAGACTGTGACAAACAAGATCGCTATTTCCCGGCTAAACTCTATCGCATTCCTCTTCCACAAGAAGAATTAACAGACAACACGGCTATCCAACAATATCCGGAATGGAAATAACATAGAAGTAGTTACAAGTAAATAGTTACTAATTACAAGACTGTTTATCTGAATTTTGCTTCCAGAAAACAGATCATTAAACATTATTACTTAATAATAAAAGCAATATGAAAAAGCATCTATATATAATATTAACCGGAATTGTGGGACTCTTCGCGGGCTGTCAATCGCCTGACGATCTGATTTCATCATCCAACAATATGGGGTTAAATAGTCTCACTGCTTATTTTACCGAAGGTAATTATACCAAAGCTGAATTTAAAACAACTGTTACCGATATTAGCTCCGACATAGTTATCAACATCCCGTATTACTATCCTCTGGATAGTAATACTACAACTACTATTACGAAAATGAAAGTGACTGCTTCGATGGACGACAACTGCAGTCTTTCTCCCAAATTAGGAATTTTGGATCTGACTCAAAAGAATTACTTTCAATTCACAAATGGACGCGGAGAAACCAAACAAATTTGTATAACCGGAGCTATTAAAAAGTTAAGCGGTACTCAGATTACTTACTTTTCTGTACCTGCCAATGACGCAACAGGTTTTGCAGGTGTAACAGGGACTATTGATCAGGATAAAAAGATAATTTCGCTGATTACCGCTGATGATCTTTCGGCAGTAAATGTGGATTACAAATTGTCGCCACACACTACGATTTCGCCTGACCCTAAAACTACAGTTATGAATCTGAATGCAGGTGCACAATTTACCGTAACCGCTCAAGACGGTAGTACCAGTACCTATACTGTGAGCAAAGCAGCCCCCGAAAAGATTGCTTATGGTTACCGATCAGGCAGTCAGACATTATTATGGTCGTTCGACTTTACCACTAAAGGCTTTGCATGGGACGATACAAATAATCCATCATTAGCATCTATAGGGAATAACCTGATTGTAAATATGGGAAATGGCACTACACCAATTTATTTTAATAGAATTACCGGAGCCAAAATAGGGCAAATAACCTTAGGTTCGGCTAGCGCGGCAGGTTGCATAACAAACGATTTGAATGGAAACCTCTTAACGTGTAACTATGCCGCAGATGGTAATACATTCAGGATTTACAGAACAAAATCGGTAACCACAGCTCCGTCTGTATTTATTTCTTACAGCAATTCCACAGGTTCTATACTTGGACGGAAAATGTCGGTACAAGGTAGCATTGATGGAGATGCCATTATCAGCGCAGAACTTGAAAATGCTAACACTTCAAGTAGCTACGTTCGCTGGATTGTAAGCGGAGGAACTGTTGGTGCTCCTGAGGTCATTACCATGACCGGTATCAAAGGTTGGAATACATATGCTACCATTGGCGATATTGTTTATCCTACAACCAATCCTTCGGATGGATATTTTACATCTTTCTATGATGCTGATGTATTACAATATATGAAAGGAACAAGTAGCCAAGCTGGTTTAACAGGACAAGCAAATGCAGGTAATTATAATAACAATTGTTTGGATGTAAAAGCATTCAATGGTGCTAAATACCTATCATTATGCTGTATTTCACAATTTCCTCAATGGAGTGTAAATACACAGCTCTATCTGTATGATGTAACAAGTATGGCTCAATTTACAGGAACTGTTGATGTGTCTCCGGCACTTACGTTCAATCCGACTATTACTTCTTACAACAGTACAGACGGAGTTTCAGCTACAGGCGATGTTTTATTGGTACCTTCAGCTGATGGTTATACATTAACGTTATATTATATCGATAACAATTGTAAGACACTTGGTGCTTATCAGTTCGATTGTATTAAAAAGTAGAAAAAAGATAGAGTCCGGCACCCTTATCAATCAATTTGGGGGTGCCGAGCCCTTCTTCTCGTAAATCCTTTCTTATAAATCATTTCAGATATGTACAAAATAAAATGTAAAACCTCAAATCTACTCATTGCCTTTGGGTTTATTTTTATACAAACACTTTCATCATGCAGTCATAATGGGAATAACACCCCTGCATGGGAGTGGAATGACCCCATTAGCGACAGTGCAAGTATCGATTCTACAATTTTGGCTCAGGGCTGGAAGCCCCAAACCGGATTTGGCAATTTGCCCTCTTATATAAAAGTGTATAAATCATCAGCCACACTATTAAACAAAAGCGCTATAGCTTATATTGCAGTGGCCGATATGAGTAAAGGTGCAACATTCAATGTATTGGGTGATGCATCGGGTTACAAAACTCCCACTGAATTTTATAATGCCGACAATGCTCCAATCATAATCAACGGTGGATATTTTTGGGACGGAAGCTCGTTGAGTATGCTGTGTCGCGACAGTAAAATCATTTGTCCGAATAATCAAATAGAATACCGATCGAATGCTACCGTACTTTATTATCCTACCCGTGGTGTATTTGGCCTTATGGCAGACGGAACCTATAAAGTGAACTGGATTTACACAAATAACAACGTAACTTATTCATACCCTGCTCCGGCCGAAAACAAAAGCGGAACAACACCTCTGTCTATGCCCTCAGCTTCGTTCCCTGCAGGTGCCACATTGTGGAAAGCCAAAACAGCTATTGGTGCCGGTCCGGTACTGATAAAAGACGGAAAAGCAATCAATTCGTTTTCGGAGGAATTATTTGACGATGAGAGTGGCATACAACCCGAAATAAATGCTCCCCGAACATCCATTGGCATTACAAAAAAAGGCTTCATGATATTTTTTGTTTGCGAAGGTAGAAACATGACACCCGGTGTAGCCGGTTTTACGTTGGCCGAAGAAACAAAAATACTTCAAAGCATAGGCTGTGTGGAAGCATTAAATCTTGATGGTGGAGGCTCCTCGTGTTTGCTGATAAACGGAAAAGAAACTATCAAGCCAAGCGATGGAACTCAACGAAAAGTAGTTACTGCCGTTTCTTTTAAATAATTGAATTGACAGATTATGAAAGCATCTAAATTATCTTTTTCTCTCATACTGGTTTTACTCGTTGCATTGCTATTGTCATGCAAAAGCAGTTCGACAGAAGTACCGGATGTGGTGGCGCCTGAACCTGGTGACGGAACAGCTAATACCAATCCAAACCCCGTGGTGGCCGACATTATAAAGAAAAATAATATCACGGTATGGATAGAAGGCAGTGCCAATTTCGAACGGCTGAACTCTGCTGATAAAATGAATACTGTTTTGGCTAAAATAAAAGCGATGGGTGCTACCGGAATCATTGTTGAAGTAAAAGGAATGACCGGTTTGGTACAATACAATAGTAGTATTGCCGGGCATCTGAAAGAAAGCAACGGCATGACCCAACCCCAATCCTTGGATTATTTAGGTGAAATGGTAAAAGCAGCCAAAAAGAATAATCTCTACATTTATGCTTCTATGAGTATTATGACTGAAGGTTATGGTGGTCGTGGACTGGCTTATACAAATCCGGATTTTATGAATATGCAGGCGCAAATTGTTCAGGTAAACAACAGCGACGGAACCGACATAACAGTCAAAAAGATGGCAGACATGCCCAATGCTTCCGGTGCAGTATTTATGAATCCTGCCTATTCAAAAGTGTATGATTATGAAATATCGTTGCTAAAAGAAGTGGTGCAAAACTATGATATCGACGGAATTATTCTGGATTATTGTCGGTACTACGATATATCTTCCGATTTTTCCAGCTATTCAATGGAACAGTTTAAAACCTGGGCAAACCTTTCTACCACCCCTACCCCTTCGGATATTGTGAAGTCGTGGGAAAGAAACACCGCAGCCGACAACGTAGGTACAGGAGTAAAAGAACCAGGAACCTATGCGCGCCAATGGCTCGAATGGAGAGCATCGAATATCAAAAGTATTGTACATAAGATGCGGACAGACCTGAAAGCGGTAAAACCCAACATCGTATTCGGCACCTATAGCGGAGCATGGTACGACTCGTATTATACTGTGGGAGTGAATTGGGCCAGTAGCAATTACGATGCATCCAAAGATTATGAATGGGCAACTTCCACGTATAAAAACACTGGATATGCCGAAGAGTTGGATCAGTTTTATACCGGAAATTACACCAGTACCATAAACGGAGCAGGCTGGTGGACGGTAAACGGAGAATTATCGGGGACAGACATTGTACTGAAAAGTGCAACGGGTCTGTTAGCTTCGCGATATTACGGAGGTGTAGATATGGGAAATACCAAATGGACTGACAAAAGCAATATGGCCACCGCCATTTCAACTATTTTAAATCATACGGGTGGTATCATGTTGTTCGACTTAGTACATATTGATGATCCACAATACAATCAGTTTGGCGTGCAGCTGTATGATGATATAAAAACAACGATTAGTGCTTATAAGAAATAGATTATTGGGGATACAAACAGATAACAGAGGTTATCGGTCATTTATTTTCCAACTGTGGTTAGCATTATTCTAATTCTAACTAGAATTGTATCAATTCAAGCTAGTTTTATTCCAATTCTAACCAGAATTGGATCAATGCAAGCTAGTTTTGTTTTAATTCTAACCAGAATTGTATCAATGCAAGCTAGTTTTGTTCTAATTCTAGGATACGAACAGATAGCAGAGGTTATCAATGGGTCTATTCAATATGGTTTTTGTCTGATTATAAAAGAGTTTATTCAATTTTCCATTGATTCAGCTCCTTTTCCAATCAGATTAGTACCTTTTCCTGTCGGATAAATAATTTTTCCTGTAGGTTTAATACCTTTTCCTATAGGTTTAGTTATTTTTCCTATAGGTTTAGTACCTTTTCTTATAGGATAAATATCTTTTCCTATAGGTTTAGTACCTTTTCTTATAAGATAAATATCTTTTCCTATAAGTTTAGTACCTTTTCCTGTAGGTTTAGTTATTTTTCTTATTGATATAGTTTATTTTCCGGTTCATGCAGTTCTAATAACCTGAGTTCGGGATAAGCTTTGGCTCATTTTCAAACTAGATAATTGAATATTACGGTGCGCTGCACCTAATAATGATAATAAAACGATGCTAAACGCTACAAATAGTTCGGGACTCTGTCCCTCAAAATAGGTGCAGAGCACCAAACTCTTTGTAGAAATTAGTCTGATATACAAACCAGAGAGAGGTGCAGTGCACCGATATATTCTATTTTGGATAGACCTGAGAAACAAGATATATTATTAAGTTGATCCTATTTTTCCATTTGGTTTTTATCTCGAACTCAGATCACTAAAGCCCGTTTCAGTTTAAAGAAGAACAGTTTAAGTTACAAATAAAACTCAGAACTATTTATTCTAAGCACGAATCCAACTTTAAGTTGGCTTTAAAAATTACAAGATTCATGAAAACATTTAAAATATTATCCGTTTTTATCTTCCTGCTGGTTGCAACAAGCCATTCGGTGGTAGAGGGGCAACAGATTGTCACCCTATCGAAAGAGAAAGTAGAAGATAAAGTGCGGGGAGCTTGGGCAGGTAAAATGATCGGGGTGATGTACGGACGGGCGATGG
>Ga0302160_10000240_pt1 | contig 10562 bp, 9 predicted proteins | sample I_Fen_E1_3_FD_193506 | JGI IMG/M metagenome (GOLD analysis project Ga0302160, IMG submission 193506) | Peat permafrost microbial communities from Stordalen Mire near Abisko, Sweden - I_Fen_E1_3 | ecosystem: Environmental > Terrestrial > Soil > Wetlands > Permafrost | place: Sweden: Abisko...
AGTAGTCCTCGGCGTATTCACGCAAGTTGTCGCGGGTAAGTTCTCCCGCAGACCATGCTTTGTAAAAAGGATGGCAGAGCAGATCGTATTTATGAATGCAGTCGTCGAGTCGAGAAAGGAAGACACCGGTTTCCATCGATCACCTCGGAGTTTTCAATATACGGTGTGTACTGGGGGATGACAAGGCGGAGGAGGATGGCTTCGGAGGGACATTGTTACAATGCTATAAGTGTTGTTTCCGCCGGATCGTGGGTTCTGAAACTATTGTGAATGCAGCCGTTTAACGAACATTTCGAGGTGGTTGTGGTGGGCGCCGGGCATGCCGGATGCGAGGCTGCGATGGCCGCTGCTCGCATGGGCCTGAAGACCGCGCTGTTCACTCTGAATATCGACCTGATCGCCCAGATGTCGTGCAACCCGGCGATCGGCGGCATTGCCAAGGGACATCTTGTCCGCGAGGTGGACGCGCTGGGCGGCATCATGGGCGAGATCACCGACGCGGTCGGAATCCAGTTTCGCCTGCTGAACACTTCACGTGGCCCGGCGGTGTGGTCGCCGCGGGCGCAGTGCGACAAGCAGGCCTATCGCCTGAAGATACGCGAGGTGCTGGAGTCGCAGCCGAATTTGAAGATCAAGCAGGCGGAAGTGACGGATGTGATTGTCGAGCCGCCAGCCGTAAGCCATCAGCCGTCCGGTCAAACCCTAAACACTGAGAACCGAGAACTGAGAACTGAGAACTGCACCATCCGCGGCATTCTTCTCCGCGACGGGCGCCGCGTTTCCGCCGACGCCGTGATCATCACCACCGGAACATTCCTCAATGGCCTGATTCACTGCGGCGAACAACAATACGCCGCCGGACGTTCCGGAGAACCTGCGGCGGTTCTGCTGGGCGAAGCGCTGAAGAAGCTGGGCTTGCGCGGATGCCGGTTGAAGACGGGAACTCCGCCGCGGCTCGACGGCCGGACAATTGACTGGTCGAAGTTCGAAGCTCAGCCCGGCGATGCGGACCCGACGCCTTTCAGTTTTCGCACCAAGCAGGTGGCCCATCATGACACGCAGGTGCCGTGCTACATCGCGTTCACCACTGCCGAGACGCACCGCATCATCCGCGAAAACGTGCACCGCTCGCCCATGTACAGCGGGCAGATTCAGTCGATCGGCCCCCGCTACTGCCCGTCTATCGAAGACAAGATCGTCAAGTTCCCCGACAAGCTCACGCACCAGCTATTCCTCGAGCCCGAAGGCCTGAACACGCACGAAATCTACGTCAACGGCATGAGCACGTCGCTGCCGATTGATGTGCAACTGGCTGTGCTCAAGTCGATCCCCGGGCTCGAAAACGCGGAGATGATGCGGCCCGGCTACGCGATTGAGTACGACTCGATCGATCCGACCGAACTCACCCGCACGCTCGAAACCAAGAAGATCGCTGGCCTGTTTCTGGCTGGGCAGATCAACGGCACGTCGGGATACGAAGAAGCCGCTTGCCAGGGAATTATGGCGGGGATCAACGCTGCGCTGAAAGTGAAGGGCGCAGCGCCACTGGTGCTCGACCGCACCGAGGCCTACACGGCGATCCTGATTGACGACCTGATTTCCAAGGGGACCAACGAACCGTACCGCATGTTCACCTCGCGCGCCGAGTTCCGGCTGCACCTGCGGATCGACAACGCCGACCGGCGGCTGACGCCGCACGGGCGGCGCGTGGGGTTGATTTCGGATGCGGCGTGGGCGGAGTTCGAAGCGAAGCAGACGCGGTTGGAAGACTTGAAGAGAGTGCTCGAGAGGACGAGGCTGACGGGCGCGATGGCCGAACAGATCGCCGCCGAACTGCGCTCGGCTGGACGGGTCGGAGACCCGTCCCCACACGATCTCACGCCCCTACATGAGCTTTCTTCCGCGATCGGGCAGCCGCTGGCGCAACTGCTGAAGCGGCCGGAGATCACAATTGAGCAACTCGTTCCGGCGCTGCGCGAGATTTCCCCCGCATTTCTTCAAGGGCCTTCCTCTGTGCCCTCTGTGGTAAAGATTTCCACGGCCCTCCGCAACGAACTCAAATCGCTTGAGACCGAGATCAAGTACGCGGGATATCTCGACCAGCAACAGCGCGCCATCGATCGGCTGAAGAAGGCCGAGCAGCGCCGCATTCCGGACTGGTTCGACTACCGGGCCGTCAGCGGCCTCTCCCGGGAAATGCAGGAAAAACTGACCCACGTCATTCCCCAGACGCTGGGACAAGCCTCGCGCATTCCCGGAGTCACGCCCGCCGCTGTCTCCCTGATCCACGTGTTTATCGAGATTCAGGCCCGCCGGCGGGAACAGGCTTCAGCGCTGTAGCAGGCTGCTCAAAGAGTTTTTCAGAATGGCCCGCTAGCGCTCGCTCGCCTTCTGCAAAGCTGCCCGCAGTTCCTCGTATGGCAGGGCCCCGGGATGGTACATCGACACTTGCCCCGCACGATTCAGCACGACCAGCGTCGGGGTGGTGCTGGCTCCGTAGGTATTGAAATTCTGCTTGCTCAGCGGCACCGGCATATCCAGGAGCCCGGAGTAGTAGCGCTGGCGGACGGATTCGATATAGGCGCGCTCCTTCGCCGGGGCCGCATCTTCGCCCTGGGCGGCGTATCCGTAGAACTGGGTTGGGCCAATCACGGCCAGGCCTGAAGAAGCGAACTCTTGCTTCAAGCGGGCGATGATGGGCACTTCGGCCTTGCAGTCTGAACACCAGTGAGCCCAAAAAAATAGTAGAACGGGCGTTCCCTTCAGCGTCGCTAATGCGGGCGGTTTCGGTCCCAAATATTGACCGGGCTGGAGAGTGGGCGCCGGACGGCCCACCAGGGAAATCAAGTTCAGGTTTTTCTGGAGCCGCGGCCCAATCGAGGTATTTCCATATCGCGCCAATCCCGCGCGCAGCAGAGCAACGGCCTGGGCATTTTGTCCCTTGGCCGCCAATGCCTGGCCGAGCACTTCATACGCGGCGCCCAGAGCGACGGGCAGATGCGGCTCGGAATCGAGCTTCTGCCGGGTCAGCAACTGCTCGGAGAGGCCGCGGGTTTGCCGGGCATAGCTGGCGGCCTGGTCCCATTGCTGCATCTGGGCGGCCCCGCGTGCGATCCAGGAAAGAGCTTCGAGGTATTCCGGGGTCACGCCGTGCTGGACTTTGTAGCTGCGAAGCTCCGCTTCGGCGGCCGAGTAACTGTTCTGGCCTACCTGGGCCCGGACGTCGTCGATGATGCCCGCGTGCGCGCTCGCCGGCGACAGCCACAAGAGGGCTGCCAGAGCCGCGGTCAGGCGCAATTTTGCTGGCTGGAAGAGCATGCTTTGATGATGAATGAGAGTCGGAAAAGTTGCAATCCGGGCAAATTACTGCATGGAATGGAGATACCTTGGAGCCTTACTGGCATAATTCGGCCCCCGCCTAGCTTTCCTAAATATGCTGGCAATTTGGCGGAGAGAAATGTAAAATTTAGTTGCGTTTGATCTTTGCAGTTGTAAGCAGTACCCGCTCTACAGCGTGACCTGCCTGCACTTTCCAGAGAAACTCAGCGCACATTTCAACACAAAGGAATACAAGCAACACCATGGAAACAGGAACAGTAAAGTGGTTTAACGATGCGAAGGGCTTTGGTTTCATCAGCCGTCAAAACGGCGAAGACGTATTTGTTCACTTCTCCGCCATCCAGTCGAGCGGTTTCCGCAGCCTGCAAGAGGGGCAGCAGGTGCAGTTCGACGTCGTGAAAGGTCCGAAGGGCTGGCAGGCCGAGAACGTAAAGCCCGTCTAAACCACGGAAAAAATTCGAGAAAAAAGGGCGGCCGACAACAGTCTGTTACGAAACACTAGGCGGCCAAAGTAAGGAATGAGAAGATGCTCTCGCGGAAGCGAGGGCATTTTTCATGGGGTACATCCGGGGCGAAGCGCGGGAGCAGGTGACGATGTTCCCGGTAACGTTGGACGAACTGATCCCAGCCGACCACATGTGTCGTGTGATCGAAGGGTTCGTGGGACGGCTGAATCTGGCGAAGTTGGACTTTGTGCGCGCCGAAGCGGCGGAGACGGGTCGGCCAGGGTACGATCCACGCGATCTGCTGAAGTTGTATCTGTACGGGTACCTGCAACAGGTGCGCTCGTCGCGGCGACTAGAAGCCGAATGCCAGCGCAACGTGGAAGTGATGTGGTTGCTGGGACGTTTGCAGCCCGACTACAAGAGCATCGCCGAGTTCCGCCGCATGCATAGCCGCGCGCTGACGGAGGCGGGGGCGGAGTTGGTGCAGTTCGCGCGTTCGGTGGGGTTGGTGCGCGGTGAGACGGTGGCGGTAGACGGTTCCAAGTTCCGCGCCGTGAGCAGTGCGAAGAGTGTGCGTGAACGCGACGCGATGCAACGCTACTTGGAGCAACTGGATGCCTCTGACGAGCAGGACGAAGTCGTCATCGACCCCAGTGCGGTGCGGGCGGCGCTAGAAAAACTGAAGAGCCATCCGGAACCCGAAGCCCACTTCATGCGCACCGCCAACGGGTCGGCACCGGCCTACAACGTGCAGACCGCAGTGGATGCCGCGCACGCGCTGATTGTGGCGCAGAAGGTGACCGACGAGGCGACTGACAATCGCAGTCTACTGCCGATGGCGGAGGCCGCGAAAGAAGCGGTCGGAGACCCGCCGACACTGCAGGTCGTGGCCGACGCCGGATACTCCAACGGCGAGCAAGCCGAAGCCTGCGAAGCCCGAGGCATCGTGCCCCACGTGCCCGCCAATCGCGCCGTGAACAACCAAGGGAACGGACAACTATTCGACCGTAGTCAGTTCCAATACGACGAAAAGACGGATACGTTCCGCTGCCCGGCCCAGCAGATTCTCAAACGCAAACAACTCTCGCGCAAAGATCGAGCCGTGTACTATGCCACGCAACCGGAAGCTTGCAGCGCCTGTGTTCTGAAAGCACGCTGCACCAACGGTGCGCAACGTCTCGTCTCGCGACATCTGCATGAAGGCGCACTGCAACGCATGCAGCACCGCGCCACGCCGGAGATGATGCGGTTGCGGCGATCCACCGTGGAGCATCCGTTTGCAGCTTTGAAGTACCGTATCTTCGGCCACCCGCGATTTCTGCTGCGCGGTCTCGACGGAGCCCAGGCCGAGATCAGCCTCGCGACCATGGTTTACAACCTCAAGCGCATGTGCAACGTGCTCGGGGGGCTCCGGCTGCGAGTTGCGCTCGCAGACTAACCGCCGTTCTTCGCTCCCGATCCAAAACCAAACAAGAAAGCGACGTCCGGAGTGCCCGAACGCCGCTTTTTCCGCTTGTTGCCGGCCGTTTCGTAACAGACTGTTGCGAGCGGCCTTTTTCTTTGCTTCCTTCGTGTCCACCCTCGCTCTTTGGACTCAGTCGGCGGGCACGAACTTCAGGCAGACTGGCGAGGGAACTTTCAGCATCTGGCCGGTTGGGGTGAGCCTGCCGCTATTCAGATCGATCTTGAAAACGACGATTGTGCCGCTGTCCTGATTGGCAACGAACAGGCGCGTACCGGTGGGATCGATTTCGAAGTTACGCGGAGTCTTGCCTTGGGTTGGGAAGTGATCGACGAGGGTAAGCGTGCCTGTCTTGCCGTCAATCGAGAACAGCGCGATGCTGTCGTGTCCACGGTTGGAGGTGTACAAGTATTTCCCGTTGGGGTGGATGGCGATTTCCGCGGCGTCGTTGGGCGCGGAGAATCCGGCTGGGAGCGCGGAGATGCGTTGCACGGAACGAAACGTTTCTTTCGCATCGTTGGCGAAGACGGTCACGGTTGAATTGAGTTCTCCGAGCACGTACATGAAGTCACCCGCGACGGAGAAAGCGAGATGGCGCGGGCCGGTACCGGGGGCGAGGGTCACCGAGAAGAAATCGTTCGCATCAGCGGAACCGGGCTTGGACGAAGGTGGCGCGGTCTCGCCGGCAGTCAACGTGCCTTTGGCTGCGTCGAACCGGTAAATCAGGACGCGGTCCAGCCCCAGGTCCGCAACGTAGGCAAAGCGGTTGTGGGCGGAGACCTCGATCCAATGGCTGTGGGGCGATTCCTGACGCTCTTTATTAGGTCCAAGCGTGCCGGTGTCCCGGAGCACGACAGAAGATTCGCCGACATGGCCGTCGGGAAGAAGGGGGAACACGGCTACGTTCCCTCCGGTATAGTTGGCGACCAGGACGAACTTGCCGGTCTTGTCGAAGGCGATGTAGCACGGATCGGCGCCGCGCGAAGCGGTTTCATTCAGGAGGGTCAACTTGCCGGTCTGGCGATCGATCGCAAAGGCGCTGACCACTCCACTGCTGGCGCCTTTATAGTTCTGGGTTTCGTTGACGGCATAGAGGAACTCGCCGCTGGGGTGGATCGCGACGAAGGACGGGTTGGTGGTGACGGCCGCGACCCCCATGGGCGCAAGTTCGGCGGATGCGGGGTCGTAGCGGTAGGCGTAGATGCCCTGGCTGTCTTTCTCGGTGTAGGTGCCGACGTAGAGCAGGTATTTTCTCTTCGGCGAATCTTGGGCGGGGCTGAGGGCGGCGAGCGAGAGAAGGAGTGCGATCCAGAGGAAGACGCGGCGTGAAATTGTCATGTCGGCTATGAAAGCGTATTTGGGGTGGGAGTGCAAGCCCAGGTTAGTGCATTGCCGGCGCCGACAAAGAGCTTTACCACGGGGGACACAGGGGAACACGGGGAAAATCTGAACTCGATGGTGATCGTGTTGATGGGAGTGTCGGGGGCGGGGAAGACGACGGTTGGCAAATTGCTGGCGTCGAAGATGGGGTGGGAGTTTGCCGATGGGGACGATTACCATCCGGCGGCGAATGTGGAGAAGATGCGAAACGGGATCCCGCTGTCGGATGCGGACCGCGTGCCCTGGCTCGAGATCTTGCGGTCCAAGATCGTCGAGTGGATTGCGGCGGGGAAGAGCGGGGTGCTGGCATGCTCGGCACTAAAGCGGGCCTATCGGCAACGCTTGCAGGCGGGGCCGGAGGTGCGGGTTGTGTATCTGAAAGGCGAATTGCCTTTGCTGCAAAGGCGAATGCGGGCGCGGCGCGGACATTTTATGACGGAGCAGATGCTGGAGAGTCAACTGGCCACGCTGGAAGAACCGGAAGACGCGGTTGTGGTGGATGTCGGCTGGTCACCAGAGAGAATCGTCAGGGAGATACAGAGGAGATTGTCGGTGACGGGCAACCCTTAGCCGCAGAGTTCGGTCAGGGTTCGCAAAGGGCGCGGAGAAAACCTTCAACCACGGGGAGCGCAGGGGATCACGGGGGAAGTCAAATACATGGGCGAGATGGAAACGACGGTGGTACGCAGGCTGACGTGGCGGCTGGTGCCGTTTCTTTTTCTGCTCTACATCGTGGCGTATCTGGACCGGATCAACGTGGGATTTGCGGCGCTTCAGATGCAGCGGCAGCTCGGGTTCACCGATGCCGTCTATGGACTCGGGGCAGGAATGTTTTTTGTCGGGTATTTCTTCTTCCAGGTACCCAGCAACCTGGCGCTGCAGCGCGTGGGCGCGCGGCGGTGGATTGCGTTGCTGATGATGATTTGGGGAGCGATCTCGGCGTCGATGGTGTTGATCACCGGCCCGCGCAGCTTCTACGCGCTTCGATTTCTGTTAGGGGCGGCGGAGGCGGGGTTCTTTCCGGGCATGATTTTTTATCTGAAGAACTGGTTTCCGGCCCAGGCGCGGGCACGGACGGTGGCGCGATTTATGACGGCAGCCCCGTTGGCGGGCGTGTTGGGCGGCCCCTTGTCGGGAGCGCTGCTGGGGCTGCATCTGACGGCGTCACTGGCGGGATGGCAATGGATGTTTCTGATGGAAGGGATTCCGGCAGTGCTACTGGGCGGAGTCGTGTTGGTGTCTCTGGCCGATCGTCCCGAGGACGCGAGCTGGCTTCCGAGTAAAGAGCGAGATTGGCTGGTGGAAACGCTGCGGCGCGAACAGGCCGAGGTTACTGGGGGAGCGGGGGCATTCGCCGCTTTGCGGAGCGGGCGCATCTGGATGCTGGCGCTGGTGTACTTCGGGCTGAATACTGTTTCGTATGGCCTGAGCCTGTGGTTGCCGACGCTGATCCGAAGTTTGTCTGGGGTGAGCAATCTAATGATCGGAGTGCTGTCGGCGATTCCGTATGTGGCAGCGGCGGCGGCGATGGTGGCGGTGGGACTGCACTCGGACCGGTCCGGGGAGCGGCGGTGGCACACGGCGATTCCGGCGTTCGCCGGGGCCGTGGCGTTGATCGGAGCGGCCTATTCAACTTCGATCGGGCCGACCATCTTCGCGATCAGCGTGGCGGTGCTGAGCGTGTTTTCAATGATGGGCCCGTTCTGGGCGGTGCCGACCGGGATCTTATCCGGCACGGCCGCCGCGGCGGGAATTGCCTTCATCAATTCGGTTGGAAATCTCGGCGGGTTTGTGGGGCCTTACGTGATTGGAGTGGTGCGGACCTCAACTGGACAGTTCAAGGGGGGCCTGCTACTGGTGGGTGCCGCCTTGGCGACGAGCGGAGCGATTGCGCTGATGGTGAGGAGCGGCAAAAGATAACTGGCAATACATTGAGCTGCGAGCAATCCGGGGCCGGTTCAGAGTTGGGTACTCACCCCCAAAAAACAAAGAGCATCGGATTGCTCCGATGCTCCCATGGCTTGGACCCTCCCCAGGAACCTCGCCAAAGACGTTCGATTAGATCGGGGTGGTCGCGGGCGGGCAAGTAGCTGCCAGCGCACCGGTCGGGTCAACGCGGACCACCGCATCTGCAAAGGAACAGAAAGAGCGCACGCCGGTCTGGTTAGCCGTAGTGGGCTTCGCCGCGACTTGGTAGCCGGTGTTCAGGCCGCCGCCGACAGTCGGTGTATATCCGTAGGTGTAACCACCCTTGATGCCGGACGCCAGCACGCCATCAATCAGGCAAGCCGTGGCTGCCACTGGCGGTGTCGGACAGGTAGCCGCAGGGCCGCCCGGGCCCAAAGACACGAGCGTGGCGGCATAGCCCACGGCCGGGTAAGTCGAGTTGTACGATACTTCCGCGGTGTTGATGGTGCGAATGCCGCTGGCGGCAGCCGACTCGTTGGCCGCAATACGCGCCCGCAACAGGTTAGGAATGGCAATCGCAGCGATGATCAGGATGATCGCGACCACAATCAGCAATTCGATTAGTGAGAAACCCTTCTGTTTCCGTATCATTACGCCCTCGTCTCAGATAGGTTGAAACGCCCGCTTCGTACTTAAGTGTGGCACTTATTGTTCCAAATGCACATATTACCGAAGTTCCGCGTGGGGCCGTGCAGGGGCTTTGTTTTCAGAGTTCCCCACCCGGTGGTCACCAGCCGGACCGCACGAAAAGTGCCTGCTGTTACGAAGCTGACAGAAACTGGGACTAACTCCGCCAGATTGTGTCGATTGTGCGATGTGGGCGGGCTTTGTACCACCCCTGGCGCGGCTGAAGTCGGCCTGTGGACGGCGCTGGCGGCGACCGGGGGACAATGCTCACGGTGGGGCGGTAGCGCTAAAGGACAGCTCGAAATACTGGTCGGTTAGAGCCTCTGAGGATCGGAGCAAACAGCAGCCGCCACGGAGCGGCTTTTCTGGGTTCTTCTCGCTGCTCGCTGCGGAAACGCAGACCCTCCTGCGTTATGCTTCATGGATGCCACTCCGGAGCCTCCCTGCAGGAGACCGCGCGCTGATCCAGATTGTGGGCGCGGCGCTGGCGGATACCACGCGGCGAAGCGGAGAGTGGCTGGCGTGCCGTCCGGGATGTACGCAGTGCTGTACTGGCGTCTTCCCCATCAACCAACTGGATGCGGCGCGGCTGCGGAGCGAACTTATCGAGTTGCAGAAGCGGGAACCGGAACGAGGGGCGCGCATTCGCGACCGCGCGCGGGCGTCGGTGGCACGGATCTCCCCCTATTTTCCCGGAGACAAGAAAACGGGAGTGCTGGATGAAGGCGAAGAAGCAGAACAGCGTTTTGAAAACTTCGCGAATGACGAGCCCTGCCCGGTGCTTGATCCGGAGACCGGGCTGTGTGATCTGTATGAATCGCGTCCCATGACGTGCCGGACATTTGGGCCGCCGGTGCGCTCAGAGGGCGGTCTGGGAGTCTGTGAGTTGTGTTTTCACGGGGCAACGGACCAACAGATTGCCGCTTGCGAGATGGTGGCGGACCCCGAGGACCTGGAATCGAAGTTAGTGCGAAAGATCGAAAAGGCAGGCGGCCCGCGCGGCCAAACCATCGTAGCGTACTGCCTGGCGAAAGGAAGACCGTGATGTCGGGGATTCATATTCGTCCGGCGGTGCGCGAGGACCTGCCGCGGCTGACGGAGATCTACAACCACTACGTACTAAACACTCCAGTAACATTCGACGCGGAGCCCTACACGGTGGAGCGTCGCGGGGCCTGGTTCTCACAGTTCGCAGGAGCCGGTCGCTATCGTTTACTGGTGGCGGAGGAAAACCAAAGCGTGCTGGGCTACGCCGGCACGACGCGCTTCCGTCCCAAGGCGGGGTACGACACAACGGTGGAGACAACGGTTTATTGCGCGCCCGAGGCCGTCGGGAAAGG
>Ga0302160_10000251_pt1 | contig 10328 bp, 8 predicted proteins | sample I_Fen_E1_3_FD_193506 | JGI IMG/M metagenome (GOLD analysis project Ga0302160, IMG submission 193506) | Peat permafrost microbial communities from Stordalen Mire near Abisko, Sweden - I_Fen_E1_3 | ecosystem: Environmental > Terrestrial > Soil > Wetlands > Permafrost | place: Sweden: Abisko...
CGGCCGCGCGCCCACCGCCTTGCGCAGGCCAATCTCGCGGGTGCGCTCGGTCACCGACACCAGCATGATGTTCATCACTCCCACGCCGCCCACCGCCAGCGTCACCACGCCGATCAGTCCCAGCACCGCCTGCAGGCCGAGAGAGAATGCCGTAACCATTTGCCGGCTGTCTACCGTGTCCCATTCGGGCGTGGCTTTTTCATCCTTGGGATCGAAGTGATGCCGCCGGGCGACGACCTCCCGCACCGCGGCCAGCGATTTCTTGTTCAGTTCGGCGGCCGCTGGCTGAAAGATGATCATGTCCGGATCCTTGATGTTCTTGAGGTCGCGGAACAGGGGAAAAGGGATAAATCCATTCTGATTGTCGGGTCCCTGGTACATGGAGTCCTGGATCTTGTTCTTCATCACGCCGATGACTTCGAAATCGAGTCCCCCGATGCTGACGCTCTGCCCGACGCCAGGCGCTCCCTGAAAGACTTTCCTGGCAGCGTCATAACCGAGGATGACGACCCGGTGATGCTCCAGGAAGTCCGCTTCATTGAAATAGCGGCCGTCTGCGATGTCGATCTTGCGCATCTGGCCGTAGGGCAGTTCCACGCCGCGCGTGTTCATGGAGACGACGCGCGTGCCCACCTTGTAGCCGAAATCGCGATCGATTTCGGCGCTGACCGCGCGCACCAGAGGAACTTCCTCGCGGATGGCTTCGATGTCCGCGTATTCGTACTCCACTTTCTTGCCGGCGCGCTGTCCCCCGGCCTGCAGGCTGGTTTGCCCGGGCCATAGGACGATCACGTTGTTGCCCATGTTCATGAAGGCATGCAGCACGCTGCCGCCGAGCCCCTGTCCGTAAGCCAACAGGAGCACGACCGAGGCCAGACCCCACACGATTCCCAGCATCGTCAGCACCGAGCGCAGACGATTGCGGTTCAGCGCCAGCCAGCCTTGCGAAATGAGTTCCTTCAGCAACATGGGGATGCCCGGTACAACTCCAGTGTCAATTCAGGCGGATGTCGCCCGAGCCGGTATGAACCGAGATCGTCGGCCCTCCACCGCGAACCTTGCCCACCACGCTCTTGCGCGATTCCTGCACCCGTCCCTGGACCGTAGTTGACACCGGATGATCCACGACGACGGTGCCGGAACTGGAGGAAATGTCCACATCAAAGGCGGATTCGGAGGGCAAGCGCAGCGTCACATTCCCGGAGCCGGTGCGGACAGTCCAAAGGCTCTTGGGAGTGCCGTCGGCGTGGATATCACCGCTGCCAGCCTCGGCGCGGAAGCCGCCATTCACGCCGCTTACGGTGATGTTGCCGGAGCCCGTCCGGATGTCCACATCGCCGGCCCCTATTTCTTCGATCTCAATGTCGCCGCTACCGGCCTTAACGCGCGCCGGACCTGAAATCTGCTGGCCGCGAACGTTGCCGGAGCCGGTCTGGAAGCGCATGTCACCGGTCAATCGGGTCAGCCGCAAGTCACCCGATCCGCTCTCCAGGTCCACGCTGCCTTTGATTCCCTCCACCGTCAGATCGCCCGATCCGCTGTGGGAGCGAACCGTGGTGTTCTCCGGAACCGTGACATCGTAGTCCACCGAGATGTTGCGCAAATTGACGTAGTCAATGCGGATGCTATTGCCGGTCTGGCGCAGGGGAGGATTTTTTTCCAGTTCCTGCACGTCCTCTTTCCGGTCGGAGAACCAGGAGTTGCCGTTGTGAATCTTCCCGTGGATGGAAACCGTCCCGGCAGCACCAGTCCGGATGGTGATGTCTCCGGAGCGCGTGAGCACTTCGAGATCTACCGGCCCGTTGACCTGAAACGAACGGTCGAAGCTTCCAATGACCGACGCGAAGCCGGCCAGCGAACTGGCAAGCACAAATGCCAGCACACGAATTGAGCGATTGCGAATCAGCGAAGAGTTATTCATAACGAAGCGACTCCACAGGTGTCATTTCGGCTGCCCGCTGCGCCGGATACATCCCGGCGGTCAGCGTAATCAGTGAAAGAGTGAGTACCGAAGCTACTACGGAGATGGTGGAAATAATCGGGTGAGGCACAAAGTCAGGCAGAGGCACTACCGCGATGGCCAGGCACGTCCCAATTCCGAAGGCGAGACCCAATCCGCCGCTGACGATGGTCAGAAGCGCGGACTCGGCAAAGAACTGGCGCAGGATATCGCTACGCGTAGCACCCATGGCTTTGCGCACGCCAATTTCCCGGGTGCGTTCGGTCACGGACACCAGCATGATGTTCATCACTCCGATTCCGCCCAGGCAGAGGGTCACGATGGCTACGCAGCCGAAAAAGATGGTGACCACGTCGAAGATTTTGGCCAGGATCTTGGCGCCATCCATGGTGTCCCAGATGAACAAAGCGTCCTTGTCGATGGGATCGAAGTGATGCACCCGGCCCAGCGTTCGGCGAACCTGCAGAACCGCATCATCATGGGTCTGGGGGTCGGCGACCTGGAACACGATGTCGTCCAGGTAGCCCTTGACGATTCCGGGCTTCTGCGGGGGCGGGAAATCTCGTGCCACTGCCGAGTAGGGTGCGAACAGGTAATCGTTGTCAGGGCCGCTGTAGTTCGAATTCTGATTCTTTTTCTCCAGAACCCCGATCACCGCGTAGGGCATGCCCTTGATGGTGACCATTGCGCCCACCGCGGGCTGTCCGGAAAAGAGTTGCTGGTGCGCCGCCGAACCAAGCACCACGACACGCCGGGCGTCACGTTCGTCTTCATCGGTCAGCAGGCGGCCTTCGGCCAGCTTCAGCGAGCGGAAATCCTGGTATGCGGGCCACACCCCCACCACCGCACGGCTCGCCGAATTGAAGGAACTGACCTCGGGAACCTGCCGGCGCAGTTCCGGGCTGATGTTCTTAACCAGGTAACAGTCGTTGCGGACCAGTCGGGCGTCGTCGATGGTCAGACTGATCTCGCGACCGGCCGCCAGCCCGCCAATCTGGGAACTGGTGCGGCCGCCCCAGACGATGACCAGATCCTTGCCCAGAGTCTCCATGTGTTTCTTCTGGTCAACCGTAAAACCGCGCCCCAGGCCCACAAGCAGGATCACCGACGCAATGCCCCACACGATGCCGAACATGGTAAGGAACGTTCGCATCTTGTGTGCCCGGAAGGTAGCGAACGCCTGGCGGAAGATTTCGGTGAAAGTCATGGCCTAGTTTGCGGCTGGCAGGGGGCAGGTTGCAGGATCTCGGATCGAAAGAACAGCCGTGCGTTTTTCCTGCTATCTGCCACCTGCCACCTCTTTACTGCAGCACTACCTGGTCGCCTTCCTTCAGGCCGCCCAGGAGTTCGGTTTTGGCGCCGTTGGAGATCCCGATGTTGACGGCAATTTTTTTCTTGCCTTCTTTCCCCTTGGGATCGGGGACTTCAACGGAGGCTTTCTTGTCCTTGTCGTAAAGGATGGCGCCTTCCGGAATCTGGAGCACGCCTTTGTGCTCTTCCAGGATGACCTCGGCGTTCGCGGTCATGTTGGCCTTGAGCACACCCTCCGGGTTGTTGATCGAGACACGGACCTCGAAGGTGGTGACGTTGTCCTTCTCCACGCCCATGGGAGAAATCTTGGTCACCTTGCCCGTAAAGGTTTTGTCCTTGTACGACTCGACCTTGATGCGGGCCGGTTGGGCCATGTACACCTTGCCGATATCGCTCTCGTCGACCTTGCCTTTGACGTAGACCTCGCTGGTGTCGCCCATCGTCATGACGAGCGTGGCCGAGGAGCCCAACACCAGGATGGAGCTGACCGCATCGCCGACCTCCACGTCTCGGGAGAGAACGATACCCTCGATCGGCGAAGTGATGGTGGTATATCCCAGCTGTTCGTCCAACTGCTTCAAGTTCGCGCGATCCTGCGCCACCTGCGCCTGGGATTGTCCGATCTTGGCCTGCAGAACCTGCAACTGCGCCTTGGAGACATTTTGCTTGTTCAGCGACATCTCGTAATTTTTCTGGGCTTCGTCGAGCGCGGAAACGGAGACGACTCCCTCCTTCGCCATGCCCTTGGCGCGGTCATAAGCGCGCTTCAACAGAGGCACGTCCGGTCCCTCGGCATCCACCTTGGCGCGTTCCAGGTCGGCACGCGTGCCATTCATGCTGGCGGTCGAGGCTTCGAGCTGGGCTCGCGCCTGATCCACCCGGGCGATGATTTCTTCCTTGTCGAGTTCCGCCAGGAGCTGGCCTTTCTTGACCTTGTCGCCGTACTCCACGTAGAGCTTCTTCACGATGCCGGAAGCCTTCGACTTGATCTCAACCTTGGTGATGGGCTCAATCTTGCCGGTGGCCACTACGCTCTTGGCGAGGTCGCCCTTTTCCACCTTGGCGAGCTTCGACGGATCAATCTTGGTGCCGCCGGCGGAGAATGCATAGAGCGCGACCGCTCCCAGCAGGACCACTCCCAGGGCGATGCCGCCATAGATGAATAATTTGCGGCGCTTCTTTTTTCCGTTTCCGTTACCGTTCACAACTGCCTCCTACCTGGAAGTCCAAAACCAGGGGAAATCTGAGCTTCACCCTTTGTTACGCGCTGCGTCTGTGATTAGTTCCTCGAAAATCGCTCGGGTATGTTCTGCCTGCTTCATTCTGCAAGTGTTAGACCGGGAATATGGAAAAAGGGAAGCATGCGACGGGAGATGGCAGGCGGCAGGGAGCAGCCGGCAGTTAACCCACACTCCGATGAACGTGTCTGGCATTGAGCCGCGACCTGCCATTCTGCCACCTGCCTCTCTTTCCCCTTTGGAATGTTAGAATTAAGGTTCCATGATTGCGTATGTGCTGCCGCGGGTGTTTGTCATCCTGCTCATTGTGGCGGCCAATGCCTTCTTCGCGGCGGCTGAATTTGCGCTGGTCAGCGTCCGCGAAACCCGCATCCAGCAACTCATCGAAGCCAACCGGATCGGGGCGCGCACCGTCCTCAAACTGCACCAGCAGCTCACCCGGGTGGTCAACGGGGTTCAGCTTGGAATTACCATTACCAGTCTGACCCTCGGCTGGGTGGGCGAGCCGGTTCTTGCACACCTGTTCGAGAGTTGGATCGGCAGCATTCCCTATGCGGGCGTTTATGCGCACACGGCTGCCGTAGTCGTCGCCTTCGTCCTGATCACCAACCTGCACGTGATTCTCGGCGAACTGGTTCCGAAGTCGCTCGCTCTGCAGCGCGCCGAGCGAGTCGCACTCGCCGTGGCCGCCCCGATGGACGTTTTCCTGACCATCACCGGGCCGATCACGGTAATCATGAGCCGGGCCGCCGGAGTCGTGCTGCGCGCCTTCGGAACCCGCGAAATCCGCCACGGCTCCGTCCATTCGCCCGACGAACTCAAGCTGATCGTTACCGCCGCCCGCACCTCCGGGCAACTCTCGTCGGGGCAGGAAGAGATGCTGTTGAACGCCCTCGAACTCGACAACATCACCGCCCGCCAGGTGATGGTTCCGCGGACCAAGATATTTTCCCTGCCGGCGGACCTGACCTTGGATGAAGCCTTGTCACGGGTGGTCGAAGAACAACATTCTCGCGTTCCCGTCTACGATCCCGAGCGCGGCCCCGAACACATCGTCGGCGTCCTTTATTCCAAGGACCTGATGCGCTGGACGCGGATGCGCGTCAGCTTCAGTGACACGCCCCCGGCGGCGCTGCGCGTGGCCCGCATGAAAATCGGCCAGATCATGCATAACGTGCTGGTCGTGCCGGAAACCAAGCCCCTGCTTGAATTGCTGGGAGAGTTCCAGCAGCGCAAGCGGCACATGGCTGTGGTGGTGGATGAGTTCGGCTCGACCGCCGGCGTAATCACGGTCGAGGATGTGCTGGAGCAACTGGTGGGCGAACTCGAGGACGAATTCGATATCGCGTCCACCCAGCCGCCCGACCTGGACGCCAATGCGCCCCTTTCGCTCGACGGTTCAGTGAACATCCGCGATCTCGAGTCGCAGTACGACTTGAAACTTCCCCAGGATGAAGGCTTCGAAACCCTGGCCGGGTTTGCCCTCTCGCGCCTGCAGAAGATTCCTCACGAAGCCGACGCCTTCGACTTCGAGGGACGGCGTTTCGTGATCGAGAAAATGGACGGGAATCGCGTGGCCAGCGTACGAATTGAACCTTCGCCCGCGGCCGCGATCCAGAGCGCGGGCAACTGACTACTTGAGCCGCTCCCAGGTGATGGTCCAGATCACGTTGATTTCCGTGCCGTCCTTCGCTTTTTGCTTCTCCTCGCCGCGAAAGAAGAATCGGTCCTGGCTGACCAGGTAATAGGGCCGCTTTTGAACTGTTCCCACCCAATTCGGAGACCAGGCTGTATCGGGGTGGTGGATCATGGTGCGTTCGCTCTCGCGAATCTCGAACGTTCCGCAGTAGGAAACGAATCCTTCGAGTGCCAGAACAGCTTCGGCCGCGGTGGCAGTGTTATCGCTGGCCCAGCGGGGCCGCCCGGGTTTCATCAGTTGTGCGCACATGTTGCCGGACGGAGTGTACAGAAGGAAACCCATACCATTTTCCCCTAGATAGGGGTACGGCGAGGTGTGGCCGTCAGGATACTTGTTTTCAGTGGAGACCAGTTTCCAGGCTCCCCGAAAGTATTCCTGGATGGAACCTGAGGGTGAATACTCCGCAGGCGCCGGACTTTGGGTCTGGGCCTGGGTCAGGCCGGCAAGCGACAGTGCAATGAAAACTGCGAGACTCCGATAGCGCACGACGATCTCCTATTCGGATAACCATTGGATTGTACGCGAGGGGCAAGGCTCTTGCTGTTGGAGCAACCACTTTGATCTCTGGCCGCCAACTGAGAGAATAGCTGACTGAATGTGGCGTCCAGTCCTCAGGCGGGTGTTGTACACATTGCCGGTGATCTGGCTCGTCGTCTCCACCGTCTTCCTGTTGATTCATTTCGTTCCCGGCGATCCCATTCAGCAGATGCTCGGAGAAGGCGCGGCTGCAGGAGACATCCAGGCGGCGCGCCACGCTTACGGACTCGACGTGCCGCTCGGCCAGCAATATTTGAATTACTGGAAGGGCGTGCTGCATGGCGATCTGGGGAAGTCGCTGAGCTTCAATCAGGGTGTGACGAGCCTGATCGCAGCGCGCTATCCATTCACGTTGCAGCTCACGTTGGCGTCGTTGTTCGTGGCCATCCTGCTGGCGATTCCGGCGGGTGTGCGTTCAGCGCAACGACGCAATCGCTGGGACGACCGCGTGCTGAGTGTTGTTAGTTTGTTCGGTCTGTCGTTTCCTAACTTTGCGCTGGGGCCGGTGTTGATCCTGTTCTTCGCGGTCAAGCTGGGATGGCTGCCGGTTTCCGGTTCGGGCACGATCGCGCACCTCGTGCTTCCAGCGATCACCATGGGCGGCGCGCTGGCCGCGATTCTGACGCGTATGGTGCGCACCTCGATGCTCGAGGAACTCGGTCAGGACTACATCCGCACCGCCCGCGCCAAGGGCCTGACCGAGCGCACCGTGGCATACCGTCACGCCCTGCGCAACGCCATGATCCCGATTATTACTGTTCTGGGATTGCAGTTCGGCGCGCTACTGGCGGGGGCCATTGTGACCGAAACAATCTTCTCCTGGCCGGGGATCGGACGGTTGACCATCCAGGCGATCGGCAACCGCGACTACTACCTGGTGCAGGGATGCATCCTGGCGATTGGGCTGACGTATGTTGCCGTGAACTTGTTGACGGATCTGCTGTACTCGGCGGTGAACCCGAGGATAAGGCAATGAGAGAGCCCATTCGATTTGCTTTGCGTACTCTGCGATCTTTCTTCGCGAGCTTTGCGGTTAAAGGTTTGTGAAGCCATGTCTACCGCCACAATCTCGCTCCCCCGCCTCGCCCGTCACAACCCGCTGGCGGCGGTGGGAGTCGTGTTGGTCGCCGTGTTCGTATTCTGTGCGCTCTTCGCTCCTTGGATTGCTCCCCAAGACCCCGCGCACATCGAACTCCCCAACCGCCTCCAGGCACCTTCGTCGCAGCATCTCTGCGGCACCGATGAACTCGGGCGCGACATCCTCTCCCGCCTGATCTGGGGCGCGCGGATTTCGATGTTCGTCGGCAGCAGCGTGGTCATGTGTTCGCTGGCACTCGGCCTCCTGATCGGCAGCCTCGCCGGATACTACGGTGGACGCATCGACCGGTTCGTCAATATCGTGCTGATGAATGCCTTCCTCTCGTTTCCCGGCATCCTGATCGCGATCGCCTTCGTCGCTTTCCGAGGCCCGGGCGTCTTCAACCTGGTGCTCGCGCTCTCGCTCGGCGGATGGGTCGGCTACGCGCGCCTGGTGCGCGCCCAAGTATTAGCGGTGCGCGAAAGGGAATTCGTCGAGGCGGCACGCGCGCTCGGAGCCGGCGATCTGCACATCATTACGCGGCACATCCTCCCCAATATCATTCAGCCGGTGATCGTGCAGGCGGCCATCGGCATGGCTGGCGCGATCCTGGCGGAAGCGACTATGAGCTTCCTGGGATTAGGCGTGCCTCCCCCGACTGCCAGTTGGGGATCAATGCTCAACGATGCACGCTCCCATTTGTTCGACGCGCCCCACCTGGTGCTCTTTCCGGCATTCACGGTGATGCTGGCCGTGCTGGCCTTTAATTTCATCGGCGACGCGTTGCGCGATGTGCTCGATCCGAGGTCGCGAATCGAGGCGGGACTTTAACCGGGGCCTTGGCGTCAAAATGCCCGTACCCTTTCTCAGGCTGCTCGTCTAAGATGCAGCGTTCAGCGAAACTGTCATCTCCGAGGTGGGTCATGGTTCTTCTGCGGAAGTTGGCGTGGTTAGCTGCCGCGTGGTTTCTGATTGTTTCCTGCTGTTCAGCCCAACCGCAGTCTGTGCAATCCAGTTCGCCGTCCGCTGCGTCCGCCGGCCCGGCCTTCGACGTGAAAGCTGCCACCGACGCCTACCTCGCCAAGGTTCCGCCCGACAAGAAGGCCCGGTCCGACGCCTACTTCGAGGGCGGCTACTGGTTCTTGCTCTGGGATTTTCTGCTGGGCAGCGCCGTCCTGATCTTTCTGTTGCAATCACGCCTGTCGGCACGTTTACGGGACTGGGCGGCAAGAGTCTCCTCCTGGAGAGGAGTTCAGGACCTGATCTATTTCATTCTGTTTCTGCTGATCACCACCATCCTGCAATTCCCGCTCGCCGTTTACGAAGGCTATTTTCGTGAGCACAAATACGGCCTCGCCACGCAGACCTTTGGCCCCTGGATGCGCGACCAGTTGGTGGGCCTCGCCGTGGGCGCGGTGCTCGGCGGAATCGCAGTGATGGGGCTTTACGCGCTGGTCCGTCGCCTGGGAAAGAACTGGTGGGTATGGGGAACGGTCGCCAGCATTGTGTTCTCCGCCATTCTTGCCCTGATCTCTCCCGTGTATATTGCGCCACTGTTCAATACGTACAACAAACTGCAGGATCCGAAGATCAAGAATCCCATCTTGAGCATGGCGCGCGCCAACGGAATTCCGGCGACTGACGTCTATGAGGTAGACGCTTCGCGCCAGTCCACTCGCGTCAGCGCCAACGTCAGCGGATTCCTCGGTACCGAGCGCATCACGCTGAACGACAACCTGCTCAAACGCTGCTCGCCGGAAGAAATTCAGGCGGTCATGGGACACGAGATGGGGCACTATGTTCTCAACCATGTTTACAAAGGCCTGCTCTTCTTCAGTGTGCTCTTCATCATCGGGTTCGCGCTCCTGAACTGGGGGATGCAGTGGGCACTGGCGCGCTGGGGAGAGCAGTGGGGTGCGCGCGAGATCACCGATGTCGCTGCCCTCCCGCTCGCGGTTCTGCTGTTCATGATTTTCTTCTTTGTGCTGACTCCGGTGACCAACAGCTGGATCCGTACGGAGGAATATGAAGCGGACATCTTCGGTTTGAATGCCAGCCGCCAGCCGGACGGCGAGGCCGAAGTGGACCTGAAGCTGGGCGACTACCGCAAGCTCGACCCAGGCCCGATCGAAGAGATAATTTTCTTTGATCATCCCAGTGGCCGCACCCGCATCACGGCGGCGATGCGCTGGAAGGCGGAAAACATGGCGGTGCTGCCGCCGGGGACGAAAGCAGGCGCACAGTAGAAGAACGTTGGAGCCAGGAGCCGAAAGCCCCGAACTTGCCCATCACTGTCTTCGGTGATTCTGCTCACAGCCGCTTGTATTTCTGCCTGCTAGCGTCAGCCCAGGAGGCAAGCCATGCCCACCATGTATTCCTACCGCACCACTGCTCATTGGACGGCGCACAAACGCGGCATAGTGGAAGGCGAGGGCATTCCCCGCACCATCAATTTCGCGGCTCCTCCGGAGTTCGGCGGTGAGCCTGGCCTGTGGACCCCTGAGC
>Ga0302160_10000263_pt1 | contig 10135 bp, 10 predicted proteins | sample I_Fen_E1_3_FD_193506 | JGI IMG/M metagenome (GOLD analysis project Ga0302160, IMG submission 193506) | Peat permafrost microbial communities from Stordalen Mire near Abisko, Sweden - I_Fen_E1_3 | ecosystem: Environmental > Terrestrial > Soil > Wetlands > Permafrost | place: Sweden: Abisko...
GGATACAGGAGCCGTCCGCGGGTGCAATACCAGGTACCGAGCAGTGCAATCCCGATAATGGCAACTGCTACGTCCAGGTGTACACCAACAAGACAATTCAAATGCCGACACACGTCGGATTCTCCACCTACAACGCATTGCAGATGACCTGGCTCAAGCAGGCTGGACGGCTCAACTTCAACCTGAACTACACATGGTCGAAGACGTTGGGCACGAACCTCGCCATCGACGCTTTCACGGCGCACGGCAACTACGGGGTGGTCCCGATTGACCGTCCGCACGTGTTCAATGCTTCCTATGCGTACAACGTCCCTGACCTGACGCATGGCTCGAAGTTTCTGGGAGGCGTTACCAACGGCTGGACGATCTCCGGTCTTTACACTTGGCAAGCAGGCGGGAATCTCCAGGCACTCTACAGCTCGAACTACAACTTGGCGATCGGCGGCCTCGAAGGTCAGCCAGTTGGCTTTAGCTCGAAGAGCTTCTTCGGCACCGACGCCCAGTCAGTGATGCCAACCATGACCTGTAACCCGGGATCGGGACTATCGGGAAATCAGCGGGCAAAGCTGAGTTGCTTCGGCGTGCCGAGCCTGACACCCGGAGAGGTGAATGCAAACGGACCGCGCCAGGATTCATATCTGCACGGTCCCATCTTCTGGAACAGCGACCTGGGAATCTACAAGACGTTCCACATCACCGAGAGACAGAACGTTCAGTTCCGCATCTCGGCGTTCAACTTCCTCAACCATCCGTTGCGGATGTTCAACGGGACTGACGACCAGCTGAAGTTGAAGTTCCAGGGCGATGTCACCAACCCCGCCGCAGGCTTCACATCGACGGTGGATAATGCGAACTGGGGCTCTCTCAACTCCAAGGACGGACAACGGATCATGGAGATGGAAATCAAGTACACCTTCTAACTCACCCTTGACGGGCCTCCTCACCGCATGGGGGAGGCCCGTTTTTATTACGCTGACCAACGTCGTGCAACGACCCGCCTCGCATTCCCCCAAGCAATGGATGAAGTCCCTGGATGGTGCCAGTCAGCGCTGTGCAATGCTGGACGACTCGGGAGGGGCGAGAGTTGCCACAGATGCAGTGAGCAGCCGCTGCAGGGCCGGATAAACCCTGAGGTGTGTTTTTCTCGATCAGTATCTCGGCAGGCCATCTACGCCGGGCGACATGCATGGCAAGACGAGGTTGGCGCATCTAGCCGAAGTACTCCGCGAGTTCCGGCGAGGCCCCTTGCGCCTTTACGCCTCGTTCGGCGTTCGACTCGAGTGATTGCCGCTGCAGGAAAAAGTCCAGATTCCCCCGCATCACCAGATGGGGCGCCAGTGTCACCTGGAAGGATGGGCATTCGCCGTCCACCAGGAATTCATGCAGCACCCGGAACGCCATGCGGCCTTGCGTCCGGGGCCGCTGATAGATAGTTGCCGCCACTGCTCTTGATCGAATCTCCGGCACCAGCGCGGGGAACAGATCCGTTGTGATCACGGTCATCTGGTCGAGCATTTGCGTGTCGCGGGCCGCATTCAGGACCGGGATGGAGGCTTCCGTCGTTACGTAAACGCCGGCCAAGTCCGGGTGGCTGTTGAAGAGCTTGCGGCACTTCTCATACGCCTCGGATTCGACGTCGTGATCCTCGATCGGTGCCTCGATCCGAACCTGCGGATATAACTTGCGCATGGTGCTTTCGAACGCCTTGTATTTTTCCTCGTGTTCCGTGATCGCGAGGGCACTCAGTGTGACCGCAACCTTGCCTGTTCCCCGCAACAGGCTTCCCATCAAATCGGCGGCCAGAGATCCGCTGGCCAAGGTGTCAATCGAGACGACCGCCAGCCGTCCCGTGTGGGGGGCGTCGGTGGCCACGCACACCACCGGAACGCCATTGCGCGATGCCCGGCGCATCCAGGAGTGCAGGCTTCGGGGACGGCTGGGGAAAGTGATGATCCCATCTACCTCGGCCTTGAGAGCGGCGTCGAACGCCTCCTCTTCGCCCTCGCCCAGGCGTGGATAGGTTCGGTATTCGATCTCCACGTTCTCCATCACCAGGCCCCTGGCCTCTTCGCTGATTCCTGCCCTCACGTCATCCCAAAAGGAGGTTGTCCCCTGCAAAGTATTGACGGAGATCCGAAGATTGCGCTTGGAGGATAAGTACCGGGCCGCCAAATTTGGACGATAGCCGAGAGTCTTCGCCATCTGCTGCACTCTCGCCTTGGTCATGGGGTTGACGCCGTCGTGATTGTGCAAGGCCCGATGCACGGTACCGGTAGACACACCCAGCGCCTCAGCGATGTCGAGAAGTCTGATTTTTTGATTCATGGCAGCACTCGGTCCGTGGAACCCGCGCAAGCCGCGATCACGGCAGGCGGAGTAATTTCCATATTTCCAAAGAGATGGCACCTATACGAAACACTGATCATCCAGCATGCCAATAAAATCGTAAACGTTAACGAAAATAAACCGGACGGCAATCGTTGTCAACAGATTTATATAACATGTTTATTTATAATAACTTAAGCGCGTTCGTTCGACCAGGGAACAAGCCTGCAAGAGAAGCGGAAACTGCGTCGGATCAAGCTGTTGTAAGTTATTGATATCAATGACATTGTAATGCTCGAACTCGATGTTATTTCCAACGTTTCCGACGAGCTTACGAATTGGACCAGAAACAGATTGACAGCCATATCTCTTCTGCCCTAGTATCTTGCCCACGATGACTCCGCTGACCCATCGCCATCACCATCATCACCATGCGATGAGCGTGTCGGCGGGGGATCACGGATAGCCAAAAGCACTCATAGGAAATCCAAGCCCGCTGGCGCAGACCTCGCCCAGCGGGCTTTTTGCTTTTGTGCGAGGTTCGGAAATCTGGCACGGAGATTAGGAGGGTCCGATGGAGATCGACTTCGACAAGATGCAGGGCCTGGCGCCTGCGGTCGTTCAGGATGTGGGCACCGGGGAGCTGCTGATGGTGGGTTTCATGAACAGGGAAGCGCTGGATAGAACCCTGCACACTGGATTCGTGACGTTTTACAGCCGCACCCGCCAGACCCTGTGGACCAAGGGAGAAAGCTCGGGCAATCGTCTGCAGGTGGTCGCCGCCTGGGCGGACTGCGACCGGGATACGGTCCTGCTGCGCGTCCGCGTGCTGGGCGAGGGCAAGGTCTGCCACACCGGGACGCGTTCCTGCTTTACGCAGGAACTGCCGCTCGGAACCGCGCTGCTTGCACAAGAGAGGGCGGAGCGATGACATTGCGGCTGGGGATTCCCAAAGGAAGTTTGCAGGAAGCGACCTTGAGCCTCTTCACGCGCGCCGGACTGCGCGTGTACACCAACGCCCGGTCCTATTTTGCATCCACGGATGATCCCGATATCGAATGCCTGCTCATTCGCGCCCAGGAAATGGCCCGGTACGTCGAACATGGGGCCCTGGATGCGGGCTTGACTGGCTTGGACTGGATACTCGAAAGCGGCCTGGATGTGGTGAAGGTCGCCGACCTGATCTATGCCAAACAAAGCATGGGCAGGGTCAAGTGGGTGCTGGCTGTTCCCGAGGACTCGGCTTTCCAGAAACTCGAAGACCTTCACGGGCGAATCATTGCCACCGAACTGGTCAGTTTCACCCGCAACTATTTCGCGAGCCGGAACGTTCCCGTGCGGGTCGAGTTCTCCTGGGGCGCAACCGAAGTCAAGCCCCCGTTGCTGGCGGACGCCATTGTCGAGGTGACCGAGACGGGTAGTTCACTGCGCGCAAACCATTTGAGAGTCCTCGAAACGGTACTTGAGTCCAACACGCAACTGGTGGCGAACAGGGCCGCCTGGGCCGATCCTGCGAGGCGGCAGAAGATCGAGAACCTGGCGGTCATGCTCAGCGGAGCGATCGCCGCGCAGGGACGGGTCGGTTTGATGCTCAACGTGCGCAAGCCGGACTTGCCCGCCGTTCTCGGTCTTCTGACGGCGCTGAAAAATCCGACGGTTGCGCCTCTGGCCGATGGCGAGTGGGTCGCAGTGAACACGGTGATCGAGGAGCACACCGCCTGGACACTGATTCCGAAGCTCAAGCAAGCCAACGCTCAGGGCATCGTCGAATACCCGCTGAACAAGGTGGTGATGTGATGCGCATTCTCGAAGGCGCGGAGCAAACCCGCCTTGTGGCTGCGCTCGCACAGCGCGGCGCCACCGATCTGGGGGAAGTCGAGCCGGCAGTCCGCCGCATCGTGGGTGATGTCCGGCGCAACGGCGATCGTGCAGTCCGCCGCTACGCCACGCGGTGGGACGGATTGAGCAAGGGCGAGCCAATCCGTGTTTCCGAGACCGACCTCCACGAGGCATGGGCGGAGATTGATCCTACGTTGCAGGACGCGATCAAGCAGGCGGCGGGCAACATCCGCCGTTATGCGGAGTGGCAAATGCCCCTAGTGGTCCATGAGTGGCGGCGCGAGATTCAGCCCGGCGTCTCGGTGGGCCAGTTGGTGCGTCCTCTGGAATCTGTGGGGTGCTATGTTCCGGGCGGCCGGTATCCTTTGCCTTCCACGTTGCTCATGACCGTGATTCCCGCGCAGGTTGCAGGTGTCCGACAGATTCGCGTCGTGTCTCCACGCCCGGCCCCGGCAATCCTGGCGGCGGCTGCATTCCTGGGCGTGCGCGAATTCTACCGAGTCGGCGGGGCGCAGGCGATCGCTGCCCTTGCGTATGGAACGGAAGACCTCCCGCGCGTGGACAAGATCGTCGGTCCGGGCAACCGGTACGTGACCGCAGCCAAGAAGCTGGTGGCATTTGATTGCGCCATTGAATTCCTGGCTGGTCCCACCGAAGCCGTCATCATCAGCGCAGACGGCGATCCGGCCTGCATTGCTTCTGACCTTGTGGCCCAGGCGGAACACGATCCCGATGCGCTGTGCATCTTCATAACAACCTCACGCGCGTTGGCGAAGAGAGTCCAGAACGAGGTGCGGAAGCGCATGCGCGCAAACCCGATTGCCGCCCAATCACTCTCCAGTCGCGGCGCCATTCTTCTGGTTGCTTCGCTAGAGCGGGCCGTCGAGACGGCGAATCACATCGCACCGGAACATCTCACACTCCCGGCGGCGTTGGCTCCGGCTGTGCAGCACGCGGGCGCGGTCTTCCTGGACGAGTTCACGCCCCAGGCGGCGGGGGACTACGTCTCCGGACCGAACCACGTGCTGCCCACCGGTGGCATGGCGCGCGTGCGTGGCGGCCTCAGCGTGCTCGATTTCGTCCGCCTCATTGGCTGCCAGCAAGTGTCCCGCGCAGGCATCCGCCAAATCGCGCCGGTGGGTATCACGCTGGCAACTGCCGAAGGCCTGAAGGGACACGCCGAGGCATTCCGAGTGAGGTGCTCCCATGCTTGAGGCTCGCGAGGCAGTAAAGAATCTGCACGTCTATCGGCCACCTTTATCTGACCGAACGGGACTGCGTCTCGATTTCAACGAGAGCACAGTGGGGTGTTCGCCGCGCGTGCTGGCCCGGCTGCGTTCACTCGATTCGGAACTGTTGGCGTGCTATCCCGAGCGCGAGCCGGTGGAAGAAGAAGTTTCGGGCTTTCTCGGACTCGATCCGGCGCAGGTCCTGCTCACCAACGGGGTCGATGAAGGGATTCATTTGCTCTGCGCCACATATCTCGATCCTGGTGACGAAGCGCTCGTCGTCGTGCCCACATTCGCCATGTACGCGATCTTTGCTCAGGCGGAAGGCGCCCGTGTTGTTGAAGTGCGCGCCGGGGATAACTTCACGTTTCCGGCAAAAGACCTACTCGCTCAACTCAACCCGCGCACCCGGCTCATCGCAGTGGCGAATCCAAACAATCCGACCGGGGCAGCGGTCGCAGGAGATGTCCTCATCCAGATTGCGCAAGCAGCGCCGCAAGCTGCGCTGCTCGTCGATGAGGCGTATTTCGAATTTCACGGAGAAACGCTGCTGGACCACACCCGGCAGATCCAGAATCTTTTCGTGGCGCGGACTTTTTCCAAGGCCTACGGCCTCGCCGGTTTGCGAATTGGCGTACTTGCGGGAGAAGCCCGGCAGATGGCGATGGTTCGCCGTGTGGCCTCGCCCTACAACGTCAACGCGGCAGCCCTTGCCGTCCTGCCGGAGGCTCTTCAGGATCAGGAGTACGTCCGCCGCTATGTGGCGCAAGTGCTGAGCAATCGCGAGAAATTGCAGCAGGAACTCGACCATCTCGGGCTGCATTGCTGGCCGAGCCACGCCAATTTCGTTCTTGTACGCATTGGCTCAGCTCATACGGAGTTCGTCCAAGCCCTGCGCGGCGGCGGAATTCTGGTGCGTGACCGGCATTCCGACCCTGGATGCGAAGGCTGCGTTCGCCTGACAGTAGGATCGGACGAACACACGCAGGCGCTGATCGGCGCGCTACGCGACGTGGTCGAGCAGCTTGGATTGGGACGTGAGGTGAGAGCGTGAGGAAGGCCAAAGTGCATCGCAAGACCGCGGAAACAGAGATTCGAATCGCCCTCACCATTGAGGGCCGCGGAAAGTATGAAGTCTCCACGGGAATCCGTTTTCTAGACCACATGCTGGAACTGTTCGTGCGTCACGGTGGATTCGACTTGAAGCTCGCCGCGCTGGGCGACCTGGATGTGGATCAGCACCACACCGTGGAAGACGTCGGGATCGCCCTGGGCGAGGCATTCGACCGCGCTTTGGGCGATCGGCGCGGCATTCTGCGAGCCGGCTATTTTCTGATGACCATGGACGAGACTCTCGGTCTGGCGGCGGTGGACTTTGGCGGCCGCGCGGTCTCCGTGGTTCAGACTAAGGTCCGCGCCATGCGGGTCGGCGATTTGCAGACGGAGCTGGTGGGCGACTTCTTTGAGGGGTTCGCACGCGGCGCGCGCGCGAATGTTCATGTACGCGTGCTTTACGGGCGCTCCAGCCATCACAAGATTGAAGCGCTCTTCAAGGCTTTTGGGCGGGCTCTGCGCGCAGCCTGCTCCCGCGACCGCCGCCTGGGACGCATGCTGCCGAGCACCAAGGGCCTTCTATGATCGCCATCGTGGACTATGGCGCCGGCAACCTGAATTCGGTGAAGAAAGCATTTGACTATCTCGGCGCCGAAGTCGTCGTGACCACGCAGCCCGAGATCGTCGCCACCGCGGACAAGATCGTTCTGCCCGGTGTCGGACACTTCTCCGCGTTGGCTGGCCTTGACCACAAGGGCTTGCGAGATGCATTGCTGCAAGGTGCGGGCGCCGGCAAACCCTTCCTCGGGATATGCCTGGGGATGCAGTGGCTGTTCGAGGGCAGTGATGAAGCCCCGCAGTTGGCGGGAGCAGGAATTCTTGCGGGTCGCTGCCGGCCCTTTCCAGCTTCGGTGAAATCGCCGCATGTCGGATGGAACTCGCTGGCAGTCCGGGAAGGCTCGCGGTTGCTGCGTTACATCCCGCCCGACTCCTTTGTCTACTACACCCACTCTTTTCAAGCGCCTGTAGTTGCCGCCACCACGGCGTCAAGCGAATACGGAGTGCAGTTTTCCGCCGCCGTCGAACAGGGAAACATTTTCGGAGTGCAGTTCCATCCGGAGAAGTCATCTGCCGTGGGGCTTCTGATCCTCAAGAATTTCTGCGAGGTGGGATAAGTGCTGACCAAGCGCATCATCGCCTGTCTCGATGTGGACGGCGGCCGGGTCGTAAAAGGCGTGCAGTTTCGGGATCTGCGGGACGCTGGGGACCCCGCGGAATGCGCCGCTGCTCATGCCCGCGATGGAGCGGACGAAATCGTTCTGCTGGATATCACCGCCACCAGCGGCAGACGCCAGACGATGCTCGACGTCGTCTCGCGCACGGCGCGCTGTCTATTCATTCCGTTCACGGTCGGCGGAGGAATCCGTGAACTCTCGGACGCCGCAGCCGTGTTCGAGGCAGGCGCCGACAAGATTGCCATCAACTCGGCCGCGGCCAAGGATTCAACCCTGATCGGAAAAATCGCTGCTCGTTTTGGCTCGCAGGCGGTCGTGGTGGCCATCGATGCCAGGCGAGTGAACGGCGGTTTCGAAGTGTTCGTTGCCGGAGGGCGCATTCCCACAGGCCGGGACGCGGTTCAATGGGCGCGGGAGGCTGCCGCTTGCGGCGCAGGAGAAATCCTGCTCACCTCCATGGACCGTGACGGGACCCAGTCTGGTTTTGATTGCGAGCTGGTGCAACTCGTGGCCGACGCGGTTTCTATTCCCGTGATCGCGTCGGGCGGCGCCGGGTCAGCCCGGGATTTTATCGAAGTCTTCCGCAACGGGCGCGCGGACGCGGCTTTGGCCGCTTCCATCTTCCATTTCGGTATCGAGAACATCGCGCAATTGAAAAGCGAACTGCACGCTGCGCACGTGCCGGTGAGGTGGCCATGTTGATTCCGTCAATCGACCTTATGGGCGGCAAGATCGTGCAATTGGTGCAGGGCGAGAAGAAGAAACTGGAGTTCGACAACTTCGACTACTGGATCGAACGCTTTTCCAGGTATCCCCTGGTCCAACTCATCGACCTCGACGCAGCGCGCGGCGCCGGTGACAACCGGTTGTTGGTGAAGCAGATCGTCGGCCAATTGAACTGCCAGGTTGGCGGCGGCATTCGCACCCTCGAAACCGCGCAAGAACTTCTGAAGATGGGTGCGCGCAAAGTGATCATCGGGTCCGCGTTGTTAGCGGAAGGCCGGATCAACCAGGAGCAAGCTCGCGCGCTGGCAGACAAACTGTCGAAGGCGGCACTGATGTTTGCTCTCGACTCCCGAGGAGGCCGAGTTGCGATTCACGGCTGGCGCCAGCAGACTGCCGTCACCGCCTTCGACATGATTCGGGAGTTAGAGCCCTTCTGCGGGAGCTTTCTGTATACCCACATCGACACCGAGGGCTTAATGGGCGGAATTCCGATGGAGACGGTTCAGGCTATCCGCCGTGCGACTGCCCGGCACCTGGTGGTCGCCGGCGGTATCACCGAACAGCAGGAAATCGACAGCCTCGACGCGCTGGGAATTGACGCCGTTGTCGGAATGGCGCTGTATTCCGGGAAACTTCTCGATTGAAAAGCTCGTTTGTTGCGCCGTTGATTTTGTAACTCATCGAAAGGAAAAGGTGGTGGAGGCGGCGGGAGTCGTACGCACGGCACGTACAAACCTGTTTAGAATCAGCAAGTAAGAATGTCGTAAACTGGGCGTCCAGCCTAGACGCTGCACAAAACCTGCACACGCTAGTTGCTGTTCTTCCAGCATTCTCCGGGGTGTTTCATCCGATGGTGTGTGTGCCGAAGTCATCTCCTTTGCGTCGTGCCGAACGCGATACGCTATGCAGCGGAGAGGCTGTGACACCGACATTTGAACTCCTAAAGTTGTGGTTCTCTGACCCGGAGCGTAAACGCCAATTCTTCGGCAACTTCGAGATTCAAGACAACGGGTGTCACCTGTGGCTCGGTCCCTTCTGGGATAGGGGACACGGTCGTTACGTGTTCGATGGAGAGAACACTCGCACTCATCGCCTGCGATGGATTTGGTCACGTCAGAAGGACATTCCCGAGGGTCTATGCATCCGACACCTTCTCTGCAACAACAAAGCGTGTGGGAATCCCGCTCACCTAGTCGGCGGTTCATGGCGGGAAAACGCCGAGGACGAGCAGTTCATACACGGTAGTAAGAGGTTCGCATTTGGTCCCGGCCACATCACTGGCGGCGAGCCGGGAACTCGATAGTCACCAGTGTTCATGCATGGTATACCCTCTTTACAATTCCAAAGCCAACGCATCGCTTCCAAACCGGATTGCGGCGGGGTTGCTCGGCGTAGCCCTTACGCTTGGCCGATGCGGAGCGAACCCAGAGCGGAAGGGCAAGGATGTGCTGAGACCGCACCAATCCCGCTCCCCATCACTGGGGAGTTCGAAGTAGTAATCATGATCGAAGGTGTGACCGAAGAGACGCATGGGTCGGACTGAGTTCCTGACCTGAAACCGATTACGAGCGAGCCTTGGTTGGCAGAGCAAAAGCAAAAGCCTCAACTAGAGCGAAATGGCGCACTTTTCGAAGTGCACGGAGCAGTACGCTCAAAAAGTGTTTGACAGCGCCGACATTGTTAGAGACGCGATTTTTCGCCAACTGACGCCCGTCGCCATCAAGGTTA
>Ga0302160_10000265_pt1 | contig 10040 bp, 9 predicted proteins | sample I_Fen_E1_3_FD_193506 | JGI IMG/M metagenome (GOLD analysis project Ga0302160, IMG submission 193506) | Peat permafrost microbial communities from Stordalen Mire near Abisko, Sweden - I_Fen_E1_3 | ecosystem: Environmental > Terrestrial > Soil > Wetlands > Permafrost | place: Sweden: Abisko...
GTTCGGCGGTGGCGACTACGCTGGGGTCCGCCTTGGAAGAAGTTGGACAACCGAAGTAGACAAGGCGATAGGCGTTGACGACCCGCTGGTATTCGCGGCGGGTGCGCTCGGCGGCAGGGCGTCCATTGAGCGCTTCGCGGCTGCGCTCGGCTTTGGAGAACTGCTGGCGGGCCCAGGCATCATTGTGGTGGACGCGAGCCGAGGCAGAGAGCAACGGCAGCAGCACCATGAGCAGGGCTGCGCTGAGGCGCAGGGCGCGAGGGCCTCGAACTAGGGTCGTGGAAACCTGGGTCTTCAACTTCGTTCCATCATCGCACTCCAGCACTACCACATGCGGGAAGCGACGCTATTCCGTGTTGCTGATGAAAAGCACGCCGCGCGCGTCGCGCTGCACTCGAACCGGGTCACGCACCGGATTGCCGATGACGTAGGAGCCGGGCTCCCCGCCACCGTAGTACAAGTTCGTAATCCTGCGGACGTAGTTCCGTGTCTCCGCAAAGCGGGGAACGCCGGAGCTGCGCGCTACGGCCCGCGAGCCTGCGTTGTAGGCAGCCAGGCTGAGGCGGATGTCCCCACCGTAGCTCTCCAGCAGTCTCTTTAGATGCCGAACCCCGGCATCGACGTTCTGGTTCGGGTCGAAAGGATTGGAAACGTTGAGCGAACGGGCAGTCGAGGGCATCAACTGCATCAGCCCCATGGCCCCTTTGCGGGAAACGGCATTGGGGTTGAAGTTGGATTCCACCTTGACCACGGAACGGACCAGGTTGGGATCCACATTATGACGGGCGGCCGACTGCACGATGGCGGCGTCAATCTCCTGCTCGGTGAACACGCGGCCGCGGCTGAGATGGAGGACCGAGCCATCGAGATAAGTATTGACTTCAGAGGCAGCCGAGCGGGCGGCACGGATAGCGGCACCACTGGTCGGAACGGGCTTGAAGCGATGCTCGGTGGAGCTCCAATAGACAAGACCGGAGCGGCCAGCAGCGGGAAGCGCCGGACTGGACGCGCTCGCGGGAGCCTCGTCGTTGGTGTAAACCTTGCGCCCGGACTCGTCGGTGGTGGCGGTAATGTTGACCGGGCGAGAGCCGTTTTCGGCCCACGCCGGGGACGTGGAGAAGGAGGTCGCGACCAGAGCGGCCATCAGGACGATTTGCAGGCGCTTTCGCATACGAGTTTCAGCATCAGCCAAAGGCACACTTCCACCTATCGGCCTACCTGCCAGGAACCTGACGGAGAACAGAACCAGAGTATGGCGATTATAGGGTGCGGAGGGGGGGGCGGCAATCTATCCGAAGGGCGTAGAACCACTGGAGTAATGTGAGGCAAGTTACTGAAAGGACTTGATTTCTCCAAATTGCAGAAGTCAGAAGTCAGAATGCAGAAGTGAGCCATGATTGCAGAGGTCAGAGGTCAGACTGGGTAAACTGGCTCCGGGCCGCCAGCTCCGAGCTACGATCCCAGAAGCAACCGGTTCGCTCGAAGCTCGTAGCCCGCGGCTCGAAGCTGGTTTACTTCTGCATTCTGACTTCTGCCTTCTGCATTTCTTCTACAATCTCCCTGTGAATTCAGAAGCGTTGCGCAAGCTGTTTCAGCAGGTTCGTAAGGGCAAGCTCTCGGCGGATGAGGCGGTCGACCGGCTGCGTCACTTTCCATTTGAGGATCTGGGATTCGCCAAGGTGGACCATCACCGGGCGCTGCGGCAGGGAATGCCGGAGGTGATCTTCGGCCAGGGGAAGACTCCCCGGCAGATGGCGGAGATTTTCAGCCGGCTGGCGCAGCATGGCGGGAACGTGCTGGCGACCCGGGCCAACGAGGAGCAATACGCGGCGGTAGCGGCCAAGGTGAAGGCTGCGGAGTACCGTCCGATGGCGCGGGCGATTGTGCTGAAGCGCGACCGCAAGCGCCATGGCAAAGGCGTGATCGTGGTGGTATCAGCGGGCACAAGCGATATCCCGGTAGCCGAGGAGGCGGTGGTCACGGCGGAGATGATGGGGAACACGGTCCAACACATTTATGACGTGGGAGTGGCGGGGATTCACCGGCTGCTGGCGCATCGCGGGGCGCTGGGCAAGGCCCGGGTCATTATTGTGTGCGCCGGGATGGAAGGGGCGTTGCCGAGCGTGGTCGGCGGACTAGTGGGGGTTCCGGTGATTGCCGTGCCAACCAGCGTCGGATATGGAGCGGCGTTTGGCGGGCTGGCGGCGTTGCTGGGGATGATGAACTCGTGCGCGTCGAACGTGAGCGTGGTGAATATTGACAATGGGTTTGGGGCGGGGTACGTGGCGGCGCTGATTAACCGAAAGTGAGGAACGCCGCTGCGAATTTTCCTGATTGCGGGCTGCCCCAGGTTCCGCTTGACCAGGGAGGCAACTCCGAAGCGAACCCAAATTGCGTATCTGTCAGTTTCCGGAGCAGCCCGTCACCCGGGTGCCACTCCTCGTCTTGGTCGCCCCAATTCCCACACCAAATGCTGAAAGTCGGGGGGCAGTTTGCAACTAATCGAGACGCTCTCTCCCGAGCGCGGATGGACAAACTGAAGATACGCGGCATGAAGAGCAACGCGAGCAATGAGGGGCTCCGACGATTCCGCGGGGTGGTATTTTCTGTCGCCGATCACCGGGTGGCCCATCGCCGCAAATTGCGCTCGGATCTGGTTCTGCAATCCCGTCACCAGCTCAACCCGGACGAGGGAAGCATCCGCAAAAAGGCGTTCGACGGTATATCGAAGCTCGGCGCGGGCGGCTTTGGGGTCTCTCGCGGTGCGCATCTGTTGAAACATTCCTTCCCGTCGAAAATAGTGCACCAGTGTCCCTGTCTGAGCGTCGAGACGGCCGCGCACTACCGCGAGATAGCGCCTTACGGGAGTATGGGCGAGAAACTGCCGCACCAGCGCATGTCGATCCGAGCCGGTTTTCGCAAACACCAGGGCCCCAGAGGAAAAACGATCGATACGATGCACGACCATGGCGCGTTGTTTCTTGCGCTCGAGTCTCGCGACCAGCAGAGACAAAGCGGACGGAGTGTCAGAACCCTTAATGGGCACGGCCAGGAGTCCGGCCGGCTTGTCGAGAACGACCATGGCATCGTCTTCGTAAAGCACAGAAAGCTCCCGGGAGAAACGAGGCCGGCGCCGGTCTTCTCCGGTTGCCCCCCGTTGGCCCGAAACGTGGTCCGGCTTACCGGTGCGGCCGCCGGCCTTTCGCGGACGTTTCTTCAGCGGACGTTTCTTCATTGGTTAAGTGCCTGCCGATCAGGTCATTATCGAGCCATTCCGCTGACATCGCAAACTCGGGGGTCGCGTCCGGGTGGCCCGTGATCCGGCGGGAGGCTTCCCTGCTGATAGACTTTCCAGTTTGCCACTCTCTGGAGCCGCGGCGAGCCGCGTCTCTGCATTGAAGGTGTTTTATGCCGGAAACTTTGCCGCTTCCCAATCCCACTCCCCTGACCACGCTCACCGAGGATGAAATTCTGTTCCGTGACAACATCCGGCAGTTTGCCGAGGACAAGATTCGTCCGCGGGTGAAGGAGATGGACGAGAAGGCGGTGTTCGATCACGCACTGCTCGAGCAGTTTTTCCAGCTGGGGCTGATGGGGATTGAGATTCCGGAGCAATACGGCGGCGGCGGGGGCAGGTTCTTCGAGGCGATCCTGGCGGTGGAAGAATTTTCACGGGTGGACGCGTCCGCGGGCGTGATTGTGGACGTGCAGAACACGCTGGTGGCAAATGCTCTGCTGAAGTGGGCGAATGACGACCAGAAGAAACGGTATTTGCCGAAACTGGCGTCGGACACGGTAGGCGCCTATGCACTGAGCGAGGCGGGATCGGGATCGGATGCGTTTGGACTGCAGACCAAGGCGGAACTGCGCGGAGATAACTTCATTCTCAACGGGCGGAAGCTCTGGATCACGAATGGCAAAGAGGCGGGCCTGTTCATCCTGTTTGCGACCGTGGATGCGTCGAAGGGCTACAAGGGGATCACGGCGTTCCTGGTCGAACGGAATTTTCCGGGATTTGCCGTGGGCAAGAAAGAAGACAAGCTGGGGATTCGCGCGTCGTCGACATGCGAACTGATTCTGGAGGACTGCCGCGTACCCAAGGAGAACGTCCTGGGCGAAGTCGGCAAGGGATACAAGATCGCGATTGAGACGCTGAATGAAGGGCGCATTGGGATTGGCGCGCAGATGCTGGGCGTGGCGCGCGGGGCCTGGGAATGCGCCGCGAAATACGCGCAGGAACGGAAACAGTTCGGGAAGGCGATTGCGGAGTTTCAGGGAATCCAGTTTCAGATTGCGCAGATGGCCACCGAGATCGAGGCGGTGCGGCTGATGGTCTACAACGCGGCGCGCATGAAAGATGCGGGCATGGACTTTGTGAAGGAAGCCGCGATGACCAAGCTGTTTGCGTCGCAGGTGGCGGAGCGGGTCACTTCGCTGGCGATCGAAATCTACGGCGGGTATGGATTCACGAAGGACTATCCGGTGGAGAAGTACTGGCGCGATTCGAAGATTGGGAAGATCTACGAAGGAACTTCGAACATGCAGCTGGCGACGATCGCGAAATTGGTGATGGGCGGAAAGTGAACCCTAACCACCGGGGGCACAGAGGAGCGCGGGGAAAGCGTCGATTGCGGAAGTTGGAAGTCAGATTGAAGAACTAGAATCTCTCTCGGATCCTAGTTGTTAAGTGATATGCCGGTCACCGGAACCATGGCCACGTTCTCCCTAGACGCGTTGCGCGAGCAGGTCGCGGATTTGAATGTGGCGGGCGGCGTCTCGCGCGAGACCGCATGCCTGCTGTTGCGGAGCGGGGATCAGGTGCTGCCGGAACTGCTTGAATCGGCGCAGCGCCTGCGAACGCGGCTTAAGCCCGGAGTCGTAACCTATTCGCGCAAGGTCTTCCTTCCTCTGACGAATCTTTGCCGGGACTACTGCGGCTACTGCACCTTCCGGCGCGATCCCGGCGAACCCGGCGCGCATACCATGACCCCCGACGAGATCATGGAAGTGGTGCGCGCGGGAGAGCGCATGGGGTGCACGGAAGCGCTCTTCAGCCTGGGCGACAAGCCGGAGTTGCTGTTTCCCGAAATGCGCGAAACGCTGCGGCGGCTCGGCTACAAATCGACGCTGCACTATCTGGAAGCCACGTGCGCCATGGTGCTGAAGGAGTCGAGCCTGCTTCCGCATCCGAATCCGGGATTGATGAGCGCGGAGTGGATCGAGAGGCTGGGGAGGGTCGCTCCCAGCATGGGGCTGATGCTCGAAACGACCAGCGCGCGACTGCTCGAAAAGGGCGCCGCGCATGACAACGCTCCCGACAAAGTGCCGTCGAAGCGGCTGCGCGTCATTGAAGATGCCGGGCGGCGGGGGATTCCGTTCACCACGGGAATCCTGATCGGGATTGGCGAGACAGTGGAGGAGCGCGTCGATTCCCTGCTGGCGATCCGCGGTCTTCACGAAAAGTATGGTCACATCCAGGAAGTGATTGTCCAGAATTTTCGGGCCAAGCCGGGAACGCCGATGGCGCACTGGCCAGAACCGGATCGCGGCGATATGCTGCGGACGCTGGCAGTGGCACGGTTGCTGTTGCCGGAAATGAATATCCAGGCACCGCCGAATCTGTCTGATCCGCACTACGCGGACTTGCTGGATGCAGGCATCAATGACTGGGGCGGAGTTTCTCCGCTGACGCCGGACTTCATCAATCCGGAGAAGCCGTGGCCGCACCTGGACGATTTGCGGCACCGGACCGAGGCCAAGGGATTCGAGTTGCGGCAACGGCTGCCGGTTTATCCTGAGTTCATGGCGGGGGCGGCGGCGCAGAGCGCGGAACTGGCGCGGCGCCTTGATGGGGCGGCAGATTCCCAAGGCTACGTGCGGAGGGCGGCGTGATCACGGTTCTTACCGGCGGGACGGGCGGCGCGAAGTTCGTGGACGGACTGCGCCAGATCGTGGCCGGCGAGGAATTGACTGTCATCGTGAATACCGCCGATGATCTGCTGTGGTGGGGACTGTATGTGTCTCCAGATGTGGATTCGATCACGTACATCCTGGCGGGAAAGTTGAGCCAGGAGCGCGGATGGGGCGTGAAGGGCGATACTTTTTATTGCCTGCAGGCGATGGGGCAACTGGGACAGCCGATCTGGTTCCATGCGGGCGATCGCGATCTGGCCACGCATATTCTGCGCTCGAAGTTGCTGTCGGATGGGAAGACGCTAACCGAGGTCACGGCTGAAATTTCGGGGCGGCTGGGAGTGAAGGCGCGGATCCTGCCGATGAGCAACTCGCGCGTCGAAACACGAATCGGAACTCCGATCGGCGAACTCAGTTTTGAAGAGTATTTTGTGCAGCGCTGGTACCAGGACCCGGTGGAATCGGTGCGCTTCGCCGGCGCTTCCGACGCGGAACCTGCGCCGGGAGTGATGGAAGCGATTCGGAACTCGGAAGTGGTGCTGCTGGCGCCAAGCAACCCGGTGACCAGCATTGCGCCGATATTGGCGGTACCGGGAATTCGCGAGGCCTTGCGCGAGAGTCGAGCGCGGATTGCGGCCGTCAGCCCGATCGTGGGAGATGCCGCAGTGTCGGGGCCGGCCGGGATCTTGATGCAGTCGCAGGGCTGTGAGGTTTCAATTGCAGGCGTCGCGGAGTACTATCGCGATTTTCTCGACCTGCTGGTGGTGGACACGCGAGACGCTGCGGCGGCGGAAGGGTTGCGCCGCAGCGGAATGAGGGTGCACGGCACGCCGTCGATCATGCGCACCAATGACGACCGGGTAGCGTTGGCACAGGCAGTGCTCAAGGCCGCTCTGCAGTCTCCGGCGGCATCGGATCACTCATGATTCTAATTCCGGTAAAGAATCTGGTGAACGCGAAGCAGCGGCTGTCTCCCGTGCTGAGTCCGGAGGAGCGCGGGGAACTGGCACGCGCCATGTGCGAGGACGTGCTGGACACGGTGTCGCGTTGGCAGGGACGGCCGGAAGTGGCGGTGGTGACGAGTGATCCGTTTGCTGCCGAGTTGGCGGCTCGATTCGATTTTCAGGTGATTGCGGATGAATTGAATCCCGGGGAGACCGGCGCCATCGAAATGGCAACGGCGGTTTGCATGGAGCGGGGCGCCGGCAGCACGCTGGTGATCCCGGCGGATATTCCGCTGATTGACGGGGCGGAATTGCAGATGATCATGGACTCGGCGGAGAGCGCAGGAACGGTGCTGGTTCCGGATGCGGCGGGGCACGGCACGAATGCAGTTTTGCGGGCGCCAGCGGACTTGTTTCCGTTGCGTTTTGGGAATGACAGTTTTCTGCCTCATCTGGCGGCGGCCCGGGCAACCGGGCTGCGGTGTGTGGTCCTGGAGCTGCCGGGGATCGCGCGGGATGTGGATCGTCCGGAGGATTTGCAGGCACTGGCAACGGGGCGGGGGAACCGGAGGTCGCAGGAGCTGGTCCGGAGCTGGAAGTTGGATGCTCGCGAGCAGGTTGTCAGTGGGTAGTGCGGGCGAGATTCGGATTCTTCCGCTGACCGTTGCTGGAGAGATTCATGCTCGGGAATCGCTGAGCGAATCACTGCTTGCGGCGGCCAAGGCATCAGGATTGCAGTTTCAGGATGGAGACGTCCTGGTGGTGAAGCACAAGGTTGTTTCGAAGTCCGAGGGCGCGCTGGTGGCCTTGGACGAAGTGCATCCGTCGGCGGCTTCGCGGGCTTGGGCTCGACGCTATGGACTCGATGCGCGCGTTACGGAACTTGCCCTGCGCGAGAGCCGGCGCGTGGTACGGCGAAAACGTGGCGTGCTGATCACCGAGACGCGGCATGGATTCATCTGCGCCAATAGCGGAGTGGATGTTTCCAATGTCGATGGCGGCACGCACGCGGCGTTGCTGCCGAAGGATCCGGACCGGTCGGCGGCGGGATTGCGTCGAGCTTTGAAGAAGCGGCTGGGGGTGGATATCGCGGTCATCGTCAGCGACAGTTTCGGGCGTCCTTGGCGCGAAGGGCTCACGGAAGTGGCGATCGGAGTTGCGGGGATGCGGCCGCTGGTGGACTACCGCGGACGGCGTGACCGGCACGGTTATCCGCTGCGGGTCAGCATTGATGCGGTGGCCGACGAGCTGGCTTGTGCGGCGGGACTGGTCTGCGGCAAGCTCGAGGGCACGCCGGCTTGCGTGATTCGTGGGTTTGGTTATCGCCGGGGGAAGGGCTCGGCACGAGAAATGATCCGGCCGGCGAAGTACGACCTTTTTCGATAGGAGAAATTCTGTGGCCTGGCAGTCACCGGAGTCGGAACTGGAACGATTTCCCTCATTGACGTGGGATGACGCTGCGCTACGCGCTTCGACGGATATTCGCGGACCCCTCGAGCGCGTGCTGGAGCAGCAGGATGGCGCGTGCCTGACGGATCAAGAGCGCTACCGCCTGGCCAACGCGGAAGGCGCGGACTTGACGGCGCTGCTGGTGGCGGCCGATCTGCTGCGGCGCGAGTTGGTGGGGAACATCGTCAGCTACGTGGTCAACCGCAACATCAATTTCACGAATATTTGTTTTGTCGGCTGCAAGTTCTGCGCATTCAGCCGGGGCCCACGCGAGGGTGACTCGTATTTTCATTCGCTGGAAGACATGGGCAGGAAGGCGAAAGAAGCCTGGGACCTGGGGGCCACCGAAGTCTGCATTCAGGGCGGGCTGCCGCATGGCCTGCCGCCGTTCTATTATCGCGACATTCTGCGCGCGGTGAAGAACGCGGTGCCGGGGATGCATATTCACGCGTTCTCTCCGATGGAGATCGTGTACGGCGTGGAGTTAACCGGGATGCCGCTCGGCGAATATCTGGCGATGCTGCGCGATAACGGGCTCGACACGCTGCCGGGAACGGCAGCGGAGATTCTGGACGATGAAGTGCGGCAGGTGCTCTCGCGGAATAAACTCTCGAGTGCACAGTGGCAGGAAGTAATTCGAACAGCGCATGCTTGCGGGATCCGCAGCACCTCGACCCTGATGTACGGGCACATGGAAACGCCGGAGCACTGGGTGCGGCAGTTGATGCTGTTCCGGGAAATCCAGAGCGAGACGGGCGGGTTCACGGAATTTGTGCCGCTGGGGTTTGTGCATCAGAACACACTACTGTTTCAGCAGGGGCTGGCGCGGTCGGGGCCGACGCTTGCGGAACATCTGAAGGTGCACGCGCTGGCTCGCATTTTGCTGGCTGGGTCCATTCACAACATTCAAGTGTCGTGGGTGAAGCTGAACCGGAGACTTTCGCAGTTGTGCCTGCATGCCGGCGCCAATGACTACGGCGGGACGCTGATGGAAGAAAATATTTCGCGGGAGGCTGGAGCGACGGCGGGGCAGTACACCAGTCCGGAAGATTTTCAGTCGATGATCCTGGAAATTGGGCGCATTCCGGCGGAGCGCAACACGAAGTATTCGCGCATGCAGATCAAGCTGCCGGTTGAGAGCGTGAGCTCGGAGTGGGGGCTTGTTCCGGAGTTGGCATGAGCAGAACGATCGCTGTGATTGGCGGGACGGGACCGGCGGGCATGGGGTTGGCGCTACGCTGGGCGCGGGCGGGCGAAACGGTCGTTATCGGATCGCGGGATGCGACGCGGGCAGAGCAGGCAGCGGAAAAGATCCGGCAACGAGTCGGCGCACAGGCTAAGGTTTCGGGCGCGGAAAATTCGGCGGCTTGCGCGGCTAACGATCTTCTGGTGCTGACGGTTCCATTCGAAGGCGCGGCGGCGCTGCTGAAGCAACTCAAGACTGCGATTCGTTCGGGCAGCGTGCTGATTGATGCGACTGTGCCTTTAGCTGCGAGTGTGGGCGGGCGAGCAAGCCGGACGCTCGGTGTGTGGCAAGGATCGGCGGCTCAACAAACTGCGGAGCTTGTTCCCAAGGGAGTGTCGGTGGTGGCCGCGTTCCAGAATGTGTCGGCCGACGTGCTCAATGGGGATGAGGATGTGGATTGCGATGTGATCGTTTGCAGCGATGATCCGAATGCCGCGCAGATCACAATGGACTTAGCGGTAAAGATTCCCCGGGTGCGCGCCATTGAC
>Ga0302160_10000270_pt1 | contig 9974 bp, 12 predicted proteins | sample I_Fen_E1_3_FD_193506 | JGI IMG/M metagenome (GOLD analysis project Ga0302160, IMG submission 193506) | Peat permafrost microbial communities from Stordalen Mire near Abisko, Sweden - I_Fen_E1_3 | ecosystem: Environmental > Terrestrial > Soil > Wetlands > Permafrost | place: Sweden: Abisko...
GGAAAAGATTTTCGAGGACGCGTTCCCGCGCCCGATCGGCGATCTGTTGCCGGAACTTGCGCTCCTTGGCGCCTGGCGCCGCCGCGATCAGGGTCTTCGCATCCAGGCGCTGGTACCAGACTTCAAGCGGTCTCAACCGGCTGCAGTCGCGCAAATGCTCGCGGTAGGCGCGCACGCACTCCAGGACCGCGAGCCGGCTTTCGTCGTCCGACAGTCCATTGTCGCGTCCCGCGACCAGGAAGCTCACGACCAGGCGCTTCACGTCCCATTCCCACGGTGCCGGAAGCGTCTCGTCGAAATCGTTGAGGTCGAAGACCAGGTTCCGCTCGGGCGTCGCAAACGCGCCAAAGTTGAGCAGGTGACAGTCACCGCACGCCTGCACTCGGATGCCCGTGGTCGGCGTGGTCGCGAGATCGTACGCCATCAGCGCTGCCGAGCCGCGCAGGAAGGTGAACGGACTGCGGACCATGCGTCCGTAGCGGATCGGCACCAGGTCCTGGAGCCTCCCGCGGTTCGAGGCATCGAGTATCGCGATGGGGTCCCGGCCCCGGCGCGGCGACTTCCATTCAGCGTGGCTCTCCCGCGGAACGCGCTCGCGGAGTGCCTTTCCGACCGCGAGCCGCTCAACGCGGGAGTGAAAGCCGGCAGCGCTTTCCGCCCTGTGCGGCGCTGCCGGTACCTTTCGTGGAGGTTTGCGGGTCGTCATCGCAAGTGTATTGTCGACGCGAGTCGGCATTGACGCAATCACTACATAGATTCGTCGTCGGGGCCCAAAGGTCCCATATTGTCGCGTCGAACAGATATGGCCGTACGTATGACTGCTTCCGGGAATTTTTCGAGGTACTACTGACCGTCTGTAGATAGCCGGGTCACGTCCGTCGCCCGTGTCCTTTCAATGTCGGGCGAAGGCACCAGAGCAGCCGCTGGGCGCGTGCGTATCTGTGCCGGACCCGACGCGATGTAGTCGATCGATCTTTTTCAATGTTGACGGTCGCATGCGGGGCGGCTATTCATTTGCGTCGTGCATGGGGGTGCGATTCGTCGTCCGAGGCGAACCTTGTCTTGTGCCGCACTTTCACCGGCTCGATAGGCATCATCACCAACTTCATCACCGACGGCCCGGCCGTGCGCGACATCCTTTCCCGCCTCGGTGAGTCAACGGCACCAAGCATCGAGGCCGATGACCGCGCCAGCGGGAGCGGCTGCAGCGCTAATGCGCCCAGCCACGATTCGCCTTGGACCGGCTGGGCCAACCTAGTCCCCAACGCCTGCTCTATGAGGTCACCAAGCCCGGTCCATGCAGCGACGCTCTGCTGCCGCTGACGCGGCTACAGCGGCTCCAAGGCCATGCCGCCCCGGTGCCGCCCCCGCGCATCGGCTGCCACCGCCATTTCGATGGGCTGGTGCCAACGGGCGCCCACCGGAAATCTCCGCCCCCGTCGCAAGCGGCTGGTTGTGGCGGTCCAAAGACCATCGCACTTCAGGTCTCGCGACCCCAAAGTTGCCGTTCGCCAACTATGGGACCCGACTCTTGTTGGCCGTCTGAACTTCTCTCAAGTGGCATTTCAGCGCACGGCAAAGCGGTCATTGGCCCCAAATGTTGTCATTGTATTGCCCCGCATGAAGGGCGACATTGGGGGGCCAGCGGTCAGCGCGGGTGGACTATGGCCCAGCGAACGTCTGCCCTTCCCTGTCGTCCGGCAGAAACGTCGACAGCACGGCTTCGAGCCGCACCGGCAAGCCGGGTACCGCCGACGTGGCGATGTTTTGGCCTGAAGGACCAGAGGGCTTGCTGATTCCGGCATCCACCCGTTCGAGCAAATACGGAAAAAACGGATTGGAGGGTAGTCGCGTCAGGAAGTCCTGATCGACGATGAGTGCGCCGCGCTCTCCACGGGCATCCATCGCGCCCAGGTTGTAGCCGTAGTCGCCTTTCGTTTTCGGATCGGGTTGCATTCCGTATAGGGGGTCGTCCATCGGAATGGGAATCGCCAAGTGCGATAGCGAGAATATTCCAGACGGGTACGGCAAATTCAGTGCACGGACCTCGGCTTTGAGTTGTCCCGGCGCAGTAGTTTTCTCGACCGACCCTTCAGTATTGTCGTTGGCGTTGGTGATAACCGTAAAGCGAAAAGTCTGGGGCGTTGTGGGGGTGAGCCTCTCTGCCGCGACGTATGCGGATTGACGCAGCAGTGGAGCGAACTTGAGCGTGCGGTTGACATCGAACAACACGATCTCGCTCCCGTTGTCGGGAAGATACGCATACAGTCCCGTCATGATCGCCTGCGTGCTGACGGTAAAGTCGATGACCGATTGGAACGTAATTACCGGCGGCAAGCCTCCGAGCAGCGACGTTCGGGCGAGGCGCTGAATCTGTGCTTGCAGCGAGTCAGTCAGGAGGAAGGACTGTCGTGCACCGTTGACGGGAAACGAGTTGTACTTGAACGGATTGAATTCTGGCACGACGCTGAGCCAAGCTGCATTTGCGAATGGCGGCAAAATTGCCGGAAGAGCGGCCAGCCCGGCAAAACGCGCAAAACGCGTGATACCGATCATAGGTGTGAACAAGAGGACCCGGTCGGCGCGCGCGAGATGCGGGTCTTCCAGCGCGTCCAGCGAATACTTCATCGCCAGCGCTCCGCCGTTCGAGAAGCCAACCAGATGAAGTGGCGCTGGTGCCGGTACTCTCCGACGCGCCTCACGAACCGCCAGCCGCGTTGCGGCCATCCAGTCTTCCCAGCGCACACTGGTTAAGCCCGCCGGGACGGTCCCATGACCCGGCATCCGAATGCCAATAGCAACGTAGCCACGATCACGATAACGCTTGGCCACATGCCGTAGGCTGTACGGCGAGTCGGTGAGCCCGTGCAGCAAGACCACTACGCCGACCGGCTTGCCGTCTGGCTCCATCGCATAGGAGCGGTTCCAGTCTTGCACGAAGTGCGCTGGAAAGACCGGACTCGCCTCGAAGTACCGATTGATCGGAACTCGCTCGCCCGGTGCCAACTTCTGGCTGACCTCGGTACGAACGCTGACCATGATCTCGTCCTCTTGCGCGCGGTAACGATTCCAGTCGGCCGCGTCGAGTTGATCGGCATTCAATTCGTGGGGAACAAAAGTGTGCCATGGCTGCAACGTGGGGCCGCTCAGCGCCCTAAACGAACGCAATCCCAGCATCGCGATGCCAACCAAGGCGATTGACACTATCGCCCACTTAAGAATTCGTCCAATAGTTCCAGTCACGGTCGCGCCTTGGGAATATTTTGCGGACGCCATAGCCTGGCCCATTTCCGTCGCCTCCGCAACGACTGCGCCGATGAGAGCGCTCGCTCAACCCGGCCAGGCGAGTTCCAGCCGAGCCTGATCGGCATGGCATTCAGCTTCCTAGCGGGCTTGATCGCCCTGCACTGGCTGCCACGGTGGCTCGAACACGGCCGATGACACCTCTTCGGCCACTAATGCCTGGTCGCCGCCGGGATGGTACTGATCGTCAATCAGTTCCTGAACAAACGTAGCCTTGATCAGTGCGACTTGTGCGAACGTAGTCGACTGACGGTGAATGATTCGCTCTCGGCATGAGTACCAATGTCCGCTCAGGGAACATTTGGACGTCAATGTTGACCGCCCGGTCATGGCCGGCTCTTGCCGGTCAGGCTCGCGCAGTACCCTGCAGTACGTGGCCCACGAGTGCGCGGTAGGCATTCTGCAGATCCGAGGGCGGCGGTGCGACGGCCTGTTCGAGTGACCAGGCAATCAACGTCAGAATCGTACCCGCGACGAAGCGCGGCAGGAATCCGGGTGTCGGGGCAGCGGCTTTGGCTTGCGCCGATGGCACGACCAAAGCAGATGCGATCCGTGCCTCGATCGCGTCCTGCAACATTCGCTCATTCCCAACTCGCGCGGTGCCGGCCATCAGCGAGCGGTAAATTTCCCGGGCCTGCTGCACATGGGCGAATAGGTTCGTGCAGTCAACGAGGCACGGATCACCAGGTAACTCAACAAGCATCGGAAGCACGACGCGACCAAGCTCGGCTCGCAGTAGCGCGTCTTTCGACTCAAAGTGGGCGTAGAACGTCGCGCGACCCACGCCAGCCTTGCGGGTGATGTCACTGACGCGGATGCGTTCGTAGGGACGGCGGTTGATGAGTGCGAGAAATGCCGCAGAGATGAGTCCCCGGGTCTTTTCGGCCCGAGGGTCAGTCGCTTCCGCGACACTGCGCGATTTCTGTCTCGGAACCAGCGCTCTTGCTCCGTGCCTACTTGTCACGGCAGCGCCCAAATCGGATTATTCGCTGCATGGACCAACCTCGTGTCGACCGATTCGTTAGACAAGCGCAGGCGGTAGCTCTCGTGGGGCTGCCGCTCCTTTGGATGCTCATGTTCGCGCTCCATTTTCGCGCGCTCGCCGACTTCTTCGTATTTCACGAACGCTACGTGCCCCGGCCGGCTGCTGACACCGTGACGCGCTTGATCGAGGCGCGAAATCTCTGGCCGATGATCCACGATCCGCACCTGCTTGGCTACCTGACCTTGCCGTTGTTGGTGCTCGGTGCATTTGGCCTACATCAGATCGGGCGCCATGCCCGCCCGACGATCGCCACGATCGGCATTTCGTTGACGGTGACGGGAAGCATCTACCTCGGCGGCGTGTTCGGTCTCTACACCGCGCTGACGCGTGGACTCGGCGACGTAGACTCGCGGTACACGGAGGGTGCGATCGCGACCTACGCCGCCGTGACGGCCGATCACGGTGCCTACGGCCTCACCCGTGCGCTGTCCCAGCTTGCACTTATCGGCCTTGCCGTCCAGGCCATCGCACTTTGGCGCGCGCCGCGCGTACCCGCTTGGGCTCCCGCGATAGTGATCCTGGGCTGCGCACTCTTTCTCGCTTTCTGGGACGTGGACAACCTGATGTTCGCGGGCGCGCTGTGCCTGACAGCAGGGTTCCTGCCGATTGCCGGGGAGCTTTGGCGGACCGCAACTGGAACCTAAGGCTGCTTCGACGGACCGCTATCCGGCAAATTCTGCCGTGCCCGCGCATGACCGGTTGTGGCCGAAAGGAGCCCGTCAACTTGGCTGCCTGAATTGGCGCTTTCGACCCATTGCCGATAATCCGGGTCGTCTGCTTGGCAGTGTTCCGGTCCCGGACGTTTCCAGTTCCTACACTCTGATTCCGCGTCTGACTTCGCAATCCCTTGATATACTCTGTGAGATAGAGTACTCTGTCATGGCAGGACATCGCTCAACTCCCTTCGAGGTCCGACCATGACGATTTCCCCACAGCAGGCTACCGAGGCATTGATCGACATCGAGCGGGCCCAGCGCCGCGCATTCGTCCTCCGCGGCTATGAAGTCGGTGCTCCGTATTTCCTTCTCTGGGGCCTGGTCTGGCTTGTCGGGTACGGACTGACCGATCTCTACCCTGCGCGCGCCGGGTGGACTTGGGTGATCCTGTCCCTGGGAGGCGCCTTCGGCGGCTACCTGATCGACAGGGCTGCGACGGCAAAAGGCCTCGTTGCGCAGGACGGTTGGCGCTACCTGGCGGCGTTGGGGGCCATCTTCGCGTTCATGTTTTTGACCTTTGCGATCATGCAGCCGCGGGAGAGTGCACAGTTCGGCGCTTTTCCCGCCCTGCTCGTCGCATTGCTCTACGTGCTCGCGGGCATCTGGATGGGGGCGCGCTGGGTCTTCGCCGGCATTATCGTCGGCGGCCTGACGATTGCGGGCTACGGACTCTTGCACGAGCATTTCAATCTCTGGATGGCCGTGGTCGGCGGTGGGACGCTGATCTCGACCGGGCTTTGGTTCCGTAAGGCCTGACATGGCTGCTGACTCTGACGAGATCATCCACCAACAACTGCGCCTGAAGATCATGGCGACGCTTAACGCACTGTCCTCGCGCGACGCGATCGAATTTCCGCGGCTTCGAGCCATCGTCGAGGCGACGGACGGCAATCTGGGGGCGCATCTAACGACGCTGGAGAACGCGGGCTATGTTTCCATCGAAAAGGGCTTCGAGGGAAAGAAGCCGCGAACCCGCGTGGCTATCACTCGTGCAGGCCGCCGGGCATTTGTGCAGCACGTTGAATATCTGCGTGGAATTATCGATGGCCCGGCAATGGAGGGTGGCTAGGCGTTGTTTCGCTTGGCCGTCTATTGTCTACGATGAACAACTATGGGATCAGCAGCTTTGCAAACAGCCCGGTCCAGCTAAACATGGAAGCTGAAGTTACGACGCCGCAGCGCACTGCGAAGCGGAATGTCCGCTTTGCTGTTCGCTTGCCGAAAAGGGGGGGTCGGAAACTTACCGCAAGCTGCCGGAGGCGTGCCTGCCGGAGCTCGCCCCGGCGCGGCCACTTCTACATCTCCAAAGCAGCCGTCCTGCCTGCCCAAACAAAGCAGCGCTAACCAGCGACCCGCTACGGGAGGCGCAGTTCCCCCACGCGTGCCTTCCGCATTGAGGGACGTGTTAAGGAGAGGCTGAACGTTTGGGATTCAGCGTTGCGTAAATGCTCTGTTCGGCACCGAAGCGAATGACTTTGCGTTCTAACACCATACCGATGCGATGGAGGAGCGCAATCGATCGCGTGTTAAGCGACTGTGTTTCAGCGACAACTCGCGCCAGCCCCATATCGTCAAAAGCATGCCGCAGGGCAAACTGAACTGCTTCCGTAGCAAGTCCTTGGCCCTGATGCTCGGGCAGTAGTGCAAAGGACACTTCGATGTCCTTTCCATCGTGATGCTGATCGAGCGAAACGAAGCCCAGCAGCGGGCCATTTTCTGATTTTGCGCTTCGAATGGCCCAGGCTGGAAGCGGTCGATCCGTCGCAATCAGCAATTGGACGCGCTGGTGTGCAGCCGGCTCTGCTACCGGGCCGCCCAGAAACTGCCTTACCTGGCGATCCGTATGCAGTCGCAACAGCGCAGGTGCGTCGAGCGGCGATAGTCGACCGCAGCAGCAGGACGAACGTATGGGGCTGGATTCGAGCATGGGCACCCCAGGGCTTACTGCCTAGCCGGCAGCCACAATGAATGACGGGTTAGGTGGCAAGGACATCCGATAGCTGAACTAGCGACGCAGAATGATATTGGGCATCGTCGTGTTTCGAGCGAACCAAGACGGCCGGCAAACCGGCGCGGCGTGCGCCAAGGATGTCCGCATTGTAGCTATCCCCCACCATCCAGACGGTTCGCGGGTTGCCGAGTGCATCCAGTGTTCGGCGAAAGGCCAATTCGTGTGGCTTCTCATAGCCGATAGCCGCCGACGAGTAAACCGGTTCAAAGTACTGACGCAGTCCGAGCGCTTCCGTCAAGGATGAAAGTTCGGGTACGTGATTGGAAAGGATCGCATGACGCCAGCCGGCGGCGCGAAGCGCAACCAGGGCTGGCACGACGTCGGCGAACACGCTCCAGCCCTTCGGATCCAGATAGATCGAGCGAATTTCGCGCGAAAGCACAGCGGCGCGAAAATGTGAAAGGCCGGCCGCCAGAAACGCGCGCTGAAAGGTGGGAATCAGTTCTTCCCACCAGTAATCGGCAACGGAAAGATGCTCATGACCCTTTTCCGGCGTATGCCAAGGGAAGCCGGTCTGCAAGTGCGGCCAAATGGTCGAAAGCTCGCACGCCAACGATGGCTCAAACTTGGCAATCGCTTCAAGCAATGCGCCGCTCCACATTCCGCCGCGTGCCGCCAGCGTTCCCTCAAAATCCCAGAGGATACATTTCTCCACAGAAGCGGTTGCCTCCAGGCGTTTTCGAGCTAACCGGCGACCGCGGCGGCGCCGAGATCCCGCCGGCGGGCGACAGCATCGAGCGAAGTACTAGGCGTCGGGCGTTCTTGAACCTGGGCGCTCCATCGCGACTTGTGAATGCACAAAGCCAATTTTCTCGTAGAACCCCCCAACTCCTTCACCTGCGGCACGAAGAACCCAGGTCATGCGGCGGTCATCGCCCACGACCGTACGGACGAGGGCGCCCCCGACACCTTTATGACAGTGCTGCGCGGCGACAACCAACATGGATATGTAGCCGTTTGCCATGCCATCAGTGAGGGCGCGCAGAAAGCCAATGACCTCGCCCTCTTGAACCGCCACAAGTGCCCGCTGGGATCGAGATACCAATTCGCGAAAGTCGTCGGGGTGGCATACGCAATGCGACCAGCCACTGGCCACGAGGAGTCGCCTTGCCGCTTCCAGTTCCGAAGGCTGAATTTCGCGGATATCCATACGATGTATTGCTTTCGACATGAGCGGTAGCCGGGAGCCAGTGAATTTGGATGGCTGATGTCCGCTCGATGGATGGGTTACGCCACAGCTGCACGGGCACGCATTCTCGTGAACGCAGCCGGTTGAGGGGTGAGGCTGAGCCAAGCGGCTATTTCCGCCGCACAAACCGCCGGAGTCGCGCTTGTGGTTTCGATGCTGAAATCGTATTCGCGCCCCCGGTGAATCGATTTCGCCTGTGAGGCGGCGAGGCCCGCCTTGCGATCGCCGCGGACCTCCTCCCTACGCGCAAGCTCCTCCGGAGAACACAGGACGGAAATCAACAGCGGCGAACAGTCCGCGAAATCCTCCAAAAGGTAGTCCCAAGCTTCAGGGGAAAGTACGTGATCGAGCAGCACGTTTTGCCCGTGGTCCACGAACTCGCGAGTGGCCCTATGAAGGGATCTGCAGAGTGCGGCGACGCGCAACTTGTTGCGGGAAGGATTGGTACTACGGAAGTAGTCTGGTGGTTCCATAGCACGAAATACGTCAAGCTGAACGTGCAGGAACTCCCCTGGAAGTGCGCCTTGCAGCAAACGAGCGAGTGTGGACTTACCCGAACTCGACGCGCCATTGAGCACCACGAGCATGCCGCGAGATGGTTGGGAGGCGGTTATAGGACGAATCACAGGCACCTACCGAGACAAGCCAATCCCAGTTTCGCGAACGGGACCGCCGCGTTGAGCGACGCATTAAGCCACATGGCTGACCACATTTTGCATTAGTCCCGCGGGATCAAACAGAACGCGGCAGCCGCGTGACACAACCGATTGTGTACCTGGATCGCAGGGGCCGGTAGCAGCCCAACTCGGAAGCCCAAAGCTGAACTCAACCCGCACACCGTCATTTAACTCGACGTGTCGGGACCAAACTACACCGTACTTTGCGTCGCGATAAGATTGGACCGACAGGCCGAGCTTCGGCCAATCAATCTCCCACAGCCAGGCAGACGATAAGCGAAATGCCTCAGAATTGGGGGTAAGCAAGACAAGATCAATGTCGGAATCGAGGTTTGCGGCGTCGCGCGCCCAAGAACCGACCAGGGCAACCCCAACAATATCGCTGCGGCTCGCGGCCCATGCCGTGACTACGTCCAACAACGGTGCTATCGGTGACATTGGAAGGCTTATGCGGTCCAACGAATATTGGCTAACGGGCACCGGTGAGGCGGGTGCGGCCCCGCATGCGGCGTTTTGACGTTGAGCGGCGATTTAGGCGGCAGTAAATACATCGCATGGCAGCTGGCCTGATTGGCGCAACAGCTCCGTGAGAACGTCGGCAATTTGTGGCGGCGCTTCGGTGTCGACTCGGACGAGTCGACCGACGGCCAACGGGCCGAGCGACGACTGTTGACGAAACTGTTCCAGCAAATCGGCGTGAGTGTAGCGGCCGTCGAGGTGCCCCGCATGTCGGTTGCGACCAACAAATCGATTTGCCGCAGTGTATGGACTGCAGGCGCAGTACAGCTCGACAAGATCACCAGGCAGCGAAGATAGCCAGTCAGTCGGCGTACCAGAATCAGATTTGGATTCGCGGTGTCGCCACCACGATGTGACGACGGCCCCTGGCAAAGCATGGGCTTCCCGACAAAGTACCTCGTCAGCAGTGCGGCTCAACTTGGTTCGCCAAACCGAGTCTCCAACGCCAACTCGATCAAACAGACCTTCGAGGATCTCGTCCTTGTCGAGGAACGAGAGATTCAAAGCGCTGGCG
>Ga0302160_10000284_pt1 | contig 9744 bp, 6 predicted proteins | sample I_Fen_E1_3_FD_193506 | JGI IMG/M metagenome (GOLD analysis project Ga0302160, IMG submission 193506) | Peat permafrost microbial communities from Stordalen Mire near Abisko, Sweden - I_Fen_E1_3 | ecosystem: Environmental > Terrestrial > Soil > Wetlands > Permafrost | place: Sweden: Abisko...
CACATGCTGGCTAGCGAAATGAACAGAGTCCCGGAGAAGGACAAACATTTTGTATACAACCCTCATAGCTGGGCAGGTCAGACGATAAATGGAAAAAAGCTACCTGCCTTTGGCATTGCTACCTATTACCTGAAAATACGAAATACCGGAGCTTCGATCCGGCATCCAATCGTATATGGGTTATATGTGGGTTGCATTGAATCTGCCTACAAACTATTTATAAACAACAAGCTAATAGGCGAAGGAGGAAAAGCCGGAAAAAACAGAGAAAGCTACCGTCCCTATAGTTTACCCCATCCTTATTATTTTTCGGTAGATACCGACAGCATTGATGTAGTACTGCAGGTGAGCAATTTTATTTTACCCCGGGTTGGTGGGTTTACGCGGCATGTATACTTTGGCAAACCGGAAGTTATCAAGCAATTAACGCTTAATAAAATTATGATTACTTGCTTTATATTGTGTCTTTTTGTGTTAGTTTTTAGTCAACAGATCACCTTAAGTTTCCTCAATAAGCTGGAAAAATCTCACATTATACTGAGTTTATTATGTGTTTTGTTTTTTTGGGAATTATTAGCCGACAGCAATTTATTAGCAATTGCTCATCTCATGTCTAACTATAATATAAAGCTCTATTATCAAATATGGACTTTATCACTACTAAGCGTACCGCTGATATTGCGGTTGCTAAAAATCTCATTTCCTGACGAAGTGCCTTCACGGATTGAAAAAGCTGTTTATCTGCTCTACGCACTGTTAACTCTGGTAGTTCTGACCTCAGACATAGAGTACATTACGGAAGCTGGATACATATTTATTTATATATCAAGCATATGTATAGGCTATTTTAATATTATATTAGTCAAGGCCATAGTAGCCCAACGAAAATACGCCATTGTACACACCATCAGTTTAGTGATATTGGTTTCATTTTTCATATACGATTTTATTCATGCTGCAAGCGCTCATTGCCAGGGATATTATACTCTGGTAGGGATGGGCATTTATATCCTGATTCAATCATCCACTTTTTCTTTTAAACTAACGGTATCTAACAAACAAAATATCAAACAGTCAAAAAAACTGCAACTGGCAAATCGCACGCTTGAAAGTGCCGTCGATCAGCGAACAAAAGAATTAGTGATGGCGAACGTGGAGCTATCAAGAAGCAATAAGCAAAAGGTTTTTTTTATTTCAACTATCTCGCACGATTTGATGAATTCATTTAATGTACTACTTACCTTCCCCCGTATATTATATCAGGATAACAGTCTTCCAGACTATCACCGTAGTAACATGGAAATGACATATAAAGCAGCAGAGAATGGATATACTATACTGGAAAATATGCTGGAATGGATTAAGTTGGATATAATACATAAAGATGATCCGCAGCCTATACGGAATCTCTCAAACATTGTCAGCCAAAGTCTGGACTTACAAACTTATTACATCCAACGTAAAAATCTCCAGATAGAAACAGAGATAAACGATACCCTCCATTTTTGCTGTCAAAAAGAGCAACTGAATGCAATTCTGCGTAACCTGATTTCAAACGCAATTAAATTCAGCCACGAAGGTGGTACAATCAGGATAAAAAATAAAATAAAAAGCGGATGGGTTCAAATCCTGATTATGGACAAAGGAATAGGAATAAGCCCGGAAATGCTTGAGATACTATTCAACCAGACAAATAAAAAAAAACGTTTAGGGACACAAGGCGAGAAGGGTGCCGGAATAGGATTGCTGATTATCAAGGATTTGATAGAGAGTAATAATGGGCAGATAAGTTGCTACAGCAAGCAAAACAAAACTACAGTATTTATAGTCGGATTTAAATTATTATCGGACAATGTAAATGAGACAAATATTAATTATCGATGATGACCCTGCTGCCATAGCAGTGCTGGAGCTAATGCTAAAAAGAGCCGGGTATGGTATCTACTCCAGTACGCAACCACTTATGATAATCGACACGTTGATAAATCATCCGGTTGAACTTATCATTCTTGACTGGCAAATGCCCGAACGAGACGGAATCGAAGTTCTGAAAGATATTCGGAACTACCCTGAATTTAACAACATACCTGTTATTATGGCTACCGGAATTCACACTTACTCTTCCGATCTGAAATTGGCACTAGATCTGGGAGCTATGGATTATTTGAGAAAACCGATAAATGAACTGGAACTGGAAGCCCGCATTTCGAATGGATTTCGATTAATAGATCTCCAAAAAAAGAACATAGATATGGCCCTGGATCTGAAAAACAAACAACTGGAAAACACTGAAACCAAAGCCAGACTATTGCAAAATGAGCTGGACAAGAAAGAACGCGAAATGATAGCGGCAGCCATAAACATTATTCAGAACAAAAAATTTATTGCCTGCCTGAAGTCAGACCTGCTTGAAAGCAAAATAAAGTTTGATATTCAACAACAAAGATTACTAAAACAAGTATTCAGCAAATACGACAATATGGCAAATTCGTTAAACTGGGAATTATTTGAGAAAAGATTTGTAGAACTTAACAGTGACTTCTATGGAAGCCTGCTTAGTGAATCTTCCACGTTAACGTGGGGTGAGTTGCGGCTTTGCGCCCTGTTTCGAGTTGGTTTTTCGCTTAAAGAAATTGCAGTACTCAACTATTCGAACTATGATGCAGTAAGAAAGGCGGCATATCGTATCCGAAAGAAACTGAGAATAAGCGAAAAAACAGATATGAACCTGTATCTACAGAGATACTAATAACCTGAATTAGGAATAAGCAATAAATGGAAGAACATAATCAGCTTAACAATACTACTTGATTATCAAATGCATCCGAAAAATAATATGTCGGTGCTTCCGTCAAACCGGAATGTTCCAGCTGCAGCTTCGGTTTATGTGTCTGACTAAATTTCTACAAATAGTTAGGTACGCTGCTCCTTTTTGAGGAACAGAGTCCCCAAATATTTGTAGCATCAGGTATCATTTTATCATCATTAGGTGCAGCGCACCATAATATTCAATTATATAGTTGGAAAAATAAATTTGAACTTATCCCAAACTCAGGATAATAGAAAAGCCGGTAATGAAAAATATTATTTAACGTGAGCTCTTATAAAGAGTGGTCCGCCAGGACTTTTATATCAGATAGAAAGTACATTGTATTCTAATAATCTGTTTTCTGAAAGTAAAATACAGATACCCGCTTGTAACTCGTAGCTACTTACTTGTAACTACTTCTATCACCTTGAACAGCTTATGCCCTTCATTCAACTTTTTCAGTCGAAGCAGGGCTTCTATATAATAATAGTCCGCATAAATAATCGACGCATCTATCTCCGATTTATTAGGCCAGTGACCGGTAGAATGAAGCAAAAATGCAGGGTTGTGGTTGCCACTCTGGTAAGCCAGCGAACTTAAGGAGCGTAACATCCTGATTGCATAAGCTTTATATTCAAAGCTTTTATAGGTCGGCAAATAGGTAGACAGTTCCAGTAAACCCGAAGCCACTATCGCTCCCGCTGAGGCATCACGTGGTGCATGGGGAATGTCCGGCGCATCAAAATCCCAATATGGAATGGCATCTTCCGGTAATCGTTTAAGATAAGCATCGGTTACCTTCTGAGCAAAATCGAGGTATTTTTTATCTCCCGTTTCGCGATAGCACATGGTAAAACCATAAATAGCCCATCCTTGTCCGCGTGCCCACATAGACCTATCGTTGTAACCCTGATGCGTTATTCCTTTTATAAACTTTCCCGAACTCGCATCATACAGCGCCACGTGGTAGCAGGAATAATCGGGTTTAAACTGATACTTCATCGTATGGTCGGCATGCGAAACAGCTATATCATACAATCGTTTGCCACCTCCATGTTTAGCCGCCCAAAACAGCATTTCCAGGTTGATCATATTATCTATGATGGTATTGTGAGGCCAGCCTTTTGCCTTCACTTCCCGGGGCCACGACAGAATAGTGCCTACCTTTGGATTGAACAAGGTAGCCAGCGTGTCGGCCATATTAAGAATAATCTTTTTGTAAGCTACATTTCCGGTAAGCCTGTACCCATTACCATAACTTGTGAAAACCAAAAAACCTAAGTCATGATCATAAGCCGGAGTGTGCGACAAAAATGCCAGTGAATTTGTAAACTGCTCTGCCTCGTATTTTATCTTCGGATCTCTGGTGAATTCATAATCGTACCAAAGCACGCCCGACCAGAATCCTGATGTCCACTCCTCTTTAGTAGCTTTGCGGCAACTCCATTTGGTGGAATCTTTCAGAATGTTGCGTGGCATCATGCTATAATCAATTACAGAGTTTCCTCTTAACTCAACAAGCGTCCGGTTTGTTTGAGCCGAACAATAATTCAATGCTTTATCAACAAACTTTGTGTCCGTTTTTGCCGAACAAGCACACAACGCAAGTAAACTCAATCCTAAAACAATCTTTTTCATACCTAAAAGAACTCTAAACCTTTGATACTTTTACTCCAAAGGAACAATACAACAGATAACAAATACTTAATAAAATAACGATCAACGAACCTACCTGACTACCGATAGCATCGGTAGCTAAGCCCATAAGCGGAGGAATGACTGCGCCTCCAAATACACCGGTAATAAGCAGGCCCGATATTTCATTGGCTTTCTCCGGGCGAGCTTGTATAGCCATCGAATAGATGACGGCAAAAATGCTTGAACAGGTGAATCCAACTACTCCTACAAGCGTCAACATAGCATATTGTTCTTTAATGAAAAACAGAACAATCATAGCAGTAATGGCAATAAACATATTGACACGGAAATATTTCATCTCGTTTATCTTTGCCAGTAAAATGGCTCCAAGCAAAGCTCCGGCAGTACGAAAAGCAAAGTAAACACTGGAACCAAATCCAGCCTGCGCCAGTGGCATATTTAGTCGTTCAATAAGTAATTTGGGGGCAACCGTATTCATTCCCACATCGGTGCCTACTACGAATACAATCCCCAGAAAAAGTAATAAAATTGTTTTGTCTTTGAGCAAACTAAAGGTGGCACTCAACGAAGACGAACTAACCGTCTCCTGTTCTTTAGGTACTGAAGTAAACATCAACCACAGCGCCGAAAGCACTGTTATAGCCGCAAAGATGGGAAAAAGATAGTGCCAGTTACCCAAAGAGTTGAGTGCAAAAGCAGCGATAAAAGGCCCTGTAAACGAGGAAACAGCTTTGACCACCTGTCCTGTGGTGAGCGAACTGGTAAGTGCATCGCCTTTCACCACATTAGTCAATAAAGGATTGAGAGACACCTGCAAAATGGTATTACCTATTCCCAGCAGGGCGAACCCAATCATACAGGTTACCATATTATACGAGGCAAACGGAACAAACATGCCGACAACAGTCACCAGCATACTTAGCATCACCGTCTGTTTACGGCCAATCTTATTCATCAGTATAGCCGTAGGAACTGATAATAACAAAAACCACAGAAACACCATAGAAGGTAAAAAACCGGCTATCGTTTCGGTTAAATGAAAATCTGCCTTTACGTAACTGGTAGCTATGCCCACTACGTCGCAAAAGCCCATTACAAAAAATCCAAAAAGTACCGGAAGTACACTCCGACTCACACTGTTTTTACTCATAGTATATTATTCATTTTTACTTATTCTAAACCAGTCAATATCTACCCAACCGCGGTTTCCTGAATTATAAGGCTTCACTGCAAACAACCCAACCTTAGCTCCGATCCATTTTCCCTGACGAGCAATGAATTTATTACCTGTAACCGTAAATTTCTTATTATCGAAACTATAGGCAAAGGAGCATTCCCCGCCCGGCTTCACTTCTACACGGAAATAAATGTCTTTTATATAATTGTACGATCCTACTTTGTAGATCTTATCAAAGTCAAATTCGGCCAGCCGGGTTACTTTTTCCGGAGTTTGTTTTTCGGCATCTATGCAAACGGTCTGTTCCAACACCACTTTCTCGCCTTGCCTGACCAATGACAGATGACTGTAATTCCAACCCATTATGATGATTCCTGCACGATCGCCATTTTCCTTGGCCGTAAAAGTTAGTTTCGTAGTAGCTGTAAATTCCTCTGCCGGGAACTTTTGCAGAAACAGATTAGGAACTTCCCAAAAATTGATAAAGGTCTCGCTTACCGGATTGGCATACAAACGCATGTATCCTGCATCGGTGGGGAAGCCATACAGGTCTTTATAGTTGGCATGCCATTCCCATTGTAATCCTATGTTTCTTGTCGAAAACTCATCGCTCTCAGCAGGCGTTTCTATCGGATAAGTTTTACCTACATCGGGCTTTTTATAGCTCAAAACCGGTTCACCGCAACCGTCTCCATCCCGGTCGATGCCTATCACCGGCCAGTCTTTCACCCAGTTCATCGGTTGCAAGTGAATGACCCGACCATAGGCACCTTTATCCTGAAAATGCACAAACCACGATTCGCCCGTTTGGGTTTCCACCCAGCCTCCCTGATGCGGACCATTGATATTTGTTTTACCCTGTGCCAGTACTATTTTCGACTCATAAGGACCATATACATTTTTAGAGCGTAATGCTAACTGCCATCCACCTTCTACACCACCAGCCGGAGCAAGAATATAATAATGTCCGTTGCGCTTATAAAACTTAGGACCTTCGATAGTATGGTTTACGCCATCGTTACCATCAAAAACCAACACCGGATTACCGGTTATCTTTGTTCCCTCAGCATTCATTTCGGAAACGGTAATCACCGAGTTTATCCCGGTTCGACTGCCTGCCCATGCATTTGCCAGATAGACTTTTCCATCCACATCCCACAGAGGAGTGGGGTCAATCATCCCCTTTGCAGCTTTTACCAGCACAGGTTCATCCCAATTACCCGTAATGTCTTTGGTTTTCACCACGTAGATTCCATAATCCGGATCGCCCCAGTAAATATAGAATTCACCTTTATGATAACGAATACAAGGAGCCCAAACACCCTTTCCATGTTGAGCTTTACTATAAAACTCGTCCGGTTCCAATTTTTTCAGAGCATAATTAATAATCCGCCAGTTTACCAAATCCTTTGAATGAAGAATGGGGATGCCCGGAATGCAGTTAAAGCTGGAAGCCGTCATATAAAAATCATCACCCACCGCGCATACGTCCGGATCGGAATAATCAGCATTGATAATGGGATTTTTATAGGTTCCATCACCATTGTCGGCCACCCAAACCTGCGATACATAACTTTTCTGACCACAAACAGGTGCAGACAGAGCGGAACATAATAATATGCTATATAAAATCTTATTCATCTGTTTTTTTTGTAACAAGTCAACCCTGACTGCTAATCACATTTAATACGTTGAAACCGGAGGACACACTTATTCTGATCTCTGTTTTTTTAAAAATGTTACTTTAAGCCTGCCTTTATGAACTGTAATACTATCCGGTTAAAACTATCCGGTTGCTCTATGCACGAGAAATGTCCGGCTCCGTTAATCCTAACTATCTTACTCCCGGGGATATATTCAGCCAGTTCATTGATAGCTTTTTTGGTGCCATCAAAGTCGCATTCGCCCACGATAAACAGCACTGGAATTTTCAGCTTATTATTCTGATAGAAATTCCGGGCAGCTGCGCCTAAAAATACCTTCGACGACTCACGATGGGACACCTGCCACATCCTCCAATCGTCAATCAGCGACATTAGAAAAGGTGAATCCGCACATGAACCCTGACGCATCGACTTCTTCCAGCTTTCTTTGTAGAGCTTTAAATCTTTTTCCGGATTGCGGGGTTGTAAGTCAAACGTAAGTGCACCGTCCGCCAGCACAGCCGACTTAACTTTTTCCGGATATACGGTCATAAAATCCGAAATAGCCATGGCACCTAATGACAAACCTACCAAATGAGCATTTTTTATTTTCATTACATCCATAAACTTCTTTAAATCCTCACAGATAGTAAAATCCGTGCCTTCCACCGGCATGGATGAGAGTCCGTACCCGCGCAGATCATAACGGATAACACGATAATACTTCGATAACTCATCAAATTGCTTGTTCCACATTCGTCGATCCACACTATGTGCATGAAGCAAAATCAGTGGTTCACCCATTCCTTTTTCTTCATAAAAAAGCTGAGCATCACCAATGTCGGCAAACCCTTGTTTTACCCCATGAGATCGAATAATGGTGGAGGTGAGTTTAGAAATAACCGGTGCGTCATAAAAAGGAGAGAACCCATTGCTACGTGCCGCACTACCCTGTACATGGGTAATGAAGAATCCGTATACGCTGTCTTTCTTATTAATCCACGGATAAGCACCAGCCCAGCCCGGACTGCTAATCTGGTAAGCAACGCCACTGCTATCCACCTTCTCACGCCATTCGCCAAGACCATAAATACCACTATAAAATGTACCAAAAGCTTTTTCTATATATTCGCCCGGTAGCACTTTTGCACTTCCAACCTGGTCGGATTGCATCTCAGCCACGGTTTCTTTCTTCAGTATACATTTGGCTTTGTAGCTTCCATCATGAAAGATCATATTCAGGAAACGCATGTAATCATTCAGTGTCGTTTGCAGTCCGCCACCCAGCATAGGTGCATGTCCTCCTTCGAGATTTATTGGAACAAAGTGCGAATTGTTCATCCCCAATGGTTGGGCAATTTCCTTTTCGAAAATAGCTTCAAAGTTCTTTCTATAGGCCACCTCAGCCATTCGTCCGGCTATCTGCATAGCCAATCCTCCATATTGAAAACGACTTCCGGCTCTGAATGTAGTATCTAATTTCAAGATTCTTGCGACTGATTTTTTCAATACAGCGAAGGTGTCTATCTCCGGGTCGGGCAAATAATCCCGGATACCAGAGGTGTGCGACAGCAGTTGGCGGAGTTTAATTTTTCCTTGTGGGTTTCCCTTGAATTCGGGTAACCATTGTTCTACCGTATCGTCCCAGCCGAGTTTCGTTTTATCCACCACCGCAGCAACGATGGCAGCAGCTATCCATTTCCCTGCCGAAGCCACATACACTTTGGTGTCGGGAGTGTAATTGCCATAGGATTGCTGAAAAATAATATGGTCATCTCGGACAATACAAACAGAAGCTCCGGGATAATAACCATTTTGAATCCAACTACCGATAAGTTGATTCAAAGGAGAAAAGTCATATTGCTTCTGAGCCTGAACAGCTATAAAGGCGAAGAGTAAAGCCGGGATAAGTAGTGTATTTCGCTTATTCATTGATCATCATAATTTACAGTGGTTACATAAAATACGAAGCGGATTAAGTTTTCACCTAATCCGCTCCATATTTATCGTTGTAAAAATGTTTTTAAATTATCTCAAATACTTGGTCTTTAAGTTCCCCTTGGTGTATCTAGAACACTGGAATTATCATTATTGCCACTCCCCCACTCGCTTTCAGGTTGAAGTTCAAAATATCACCACCTTTAATTTTCTTTTCAGTAACGCTTACTTTAGTTTTGGTTTGCACACTGTCATCGTCCTGATACATCTTCATCAGGTATTTTTTCCCTTTTGTTAGAAATGCTGTGGAAACTGTGATTTTGCGAGACGTTTTATTGGTAATGGAACCCACAAACCAATCGTTTCCACTGCGACGTGCTACAGTAATGTACTACCCTATTTCGCCATTCAGCACTTTGGTATCGTCCCACACGGTTTTTACTTTGTCGAAGAACTCCACCTCCGGTTCGCCCTGATATTGCGAAGGATTATCGTACCAGTACAAAAACTGTATCGGG
>Ga0302160_10000290_pt1 | contig 9697 bp, 6 predicted proteins | sample I_Fen_E1_3_FD_193506 | JGI IMG/M metagenome (GOLD analysis project Ga0302160, IMG submission 193506) | Peat permafrost microbial communities from Stordalen Mire near Abisko, Sweden - I_Fen_E1_3 | ecosystem: Environmental > Terrestrial > Soil > Wetlands > Permafrost | place: Sweden: Abisko...
CACTTCTTTCGACTGTTCATCCATCGCCACATGAAACGCCTCAAACGGCGACCCGTCCATCGAAACGGGAATCCGCTGCATCCCGGTTGGCGTCGGGGCGAAGCAGTACCAGCGGCCTTCTTCGGGCACAAAATTCACGAAGAACATTTGTCCGTTCACTTCAAATCTCAATTTGTTTCCTCTTTCTCAATCACCGGCAACGTTCAATGACTTAGATGCAGCTAAGGGGCGCTCGTCGCGCCCCCAGCAGCTAACAGCTAAGAGCCAAAGGCCAAAAGCTTACTTCTTGTCCTCCACATCCACGTACTCGGCGTCAATCACGCCTTCGTCTTTCTTCTTGGCCTGGCCATCGCCATTCGCGGACGGATCAACCCCCGGCGTCGGCCCTGCCCCCGGCGTCTGCGCCTGCGTGGCCTTGTACATCTGCTCGGCCAGCTTGTGCGAAGCCGCCGTCAGCTTCTCTCGCGTCGAGTCCATCTGCGCCTTGTCGCCGCTTTCGATGGCTTTCTTCGCGTCGGCCAGTGCGTTCTCCACGTCTCCACGCTCCGAGCCCGAGATCTTGTCGCCATGCTCTTTCAGCATCTTCTCGATGTTGTAAACCAGCGTGTCGAGCTGGTTCTTGGCTTCGATCTCTTCGCGCTTGGTCTTGTCTTCGGCGGAGTGCACATCGGCTTCTTTCGCCATGCGCTCGACCTCTTCCTTCGACAAGCCCGACGACGACGTGATCGTGATCTTCTGGTCCTTGCTCGTGGCCATGTCTTTCGCGGTCACGTTCAGGATGCCGTTCGCGTCGATGTCGAACGTCACCTCGATCTGCGGAATCCCGCGCGGAGCCGGCGGCAGCCCGGTCAAATGGAACTTGCCCAAAGTCCGGTTGTGCGCCGCCATCGGACGCTCGCCTTGCAGCACGTGCACCTCAACCGATGTCTGACTGTCAGCTGCGGTCGAGAACGTCTCGGTCTTCTTGGTCGGAATCGTCGTGTTGCGCGGGATCATCGGAGTTGCCACCCCGCCCAGCGTTTCAATCGCCAGCGTCAGCGGTGTCACGTCCAGCAGCAGCAAATCTTTCACTTCGCCGCCCAGCACGCCGCCCTGGATGCCGGCGCCCACCGCCACAACTTCATCCGGGTTCACGCCCTTGTGCGGTTCTCTGCCGAACAGTTCCTTCACCAACGCCTGAATGCGCGGCATGCGAGTCTGCCCGCCGACCAGTACGACCTCATTGATCTTGCTGGCGTCGACACCGGCGTCTTTCAAGCACTGCTTGCACGGCCCGACCGATTTCTGAATCAGGTCCTCGATCATCGACTCCAGCTTCGCCCGCGTAAGCTTCTTCACCAGATGCTTTGGACCCGAAGCGTCCGCCGTGATGAACGGCAGGTTGATCTCGGTCTCCATGGTGGTGGACAGCTCGATCTTGGCGCGCTCGGCCGCGTCGCGCAGACGCTGCAATGCCATCTCGTTGCCCTTGCCGCGCAGATCGAGGCCTTCGTCTTTCTTGAACTCGTCAATCAGCCAGTCCACGATCCGCTGGTCGATGTTGTCGCCACCCAGGTGCGTGTCGCCGTTCGTGGCTTTCACTTCAACCACGCCCCCGCCGACTTCCAGGATCGAAATATCGAACGTGCCTCCGCCGAAGTCGTACACCGCAATCATCTCGTCCTTGCCCTTGTCGAGTCCGTACGCCAGCGCTGCCGCCGTCGGCTCATTGATGATGCGCTTCACGTCGAGCCCGGCAATCTTGCCGGCATCTTTTGTCGCCTGCCGCTGCGCGTCGTTAAAGTATGCGGGCACGGTGATCACCGCCTCCGTCACTTTCTCGCCGAGGTAGTCCTCCGCCGCCTTCTTCAGCTTCTGCAGGATCATCGCCGAGATCTCCGGCGGGGTGTACTTCTTGCCCTGGGCGACAATCACGACGTGGTCGCCGTCGCGCTCCACCTTGTAGGGCACCATTTTCATTTCTTCGTTCACTTCGTCGAAGCGGCGTCCCATGAAACGCTTGATCGAATACACCGTGTTTTCCGGATTGGTGATGGCCTGCCGTTTGGCTACCTGCCCCGCCAGCCGCTCCCCGGTCTTGGTAAACCCAACCACCGAAGGCGTAGTCCGCCCACCTTCTTCATTCGCAATAACCTTGGGCTCCCCCCCCTCCATCACCGCCACACAGGAGTTGGTTGTCCCCAAGTCAATTCCGATAATCTTCCCCATAAAGCGTTCCCTCCAGTTGATATAAGTGCTTTAAAATCATCGCAATCATGATTGCGCTCTGGTCCATACTATAACTTGAGTGATTCATTGTCAATGTTTAGATGCGGCCTGCTGCCACAGCGTCGCTGAACTTCGCCATTTCTTAGAGTCTTGCAGGCAGGTCCATGCTGAATGCGCGCCCCGACGACTCTGGCTGGTTTCGTAATTTGCGCTTTTCGAGGCCCCCCTCTAGCTCTTGGAGGCGCTCAGAGTGGCTGACCTGCCTGTGCGGCGTGACGGAGTAGTTGCCCTGCCGGAGGGCCACTGTTTCGGCAGCAAGAACCTCCAAGGACGACCTGGCAATTGATTTCGACGACCTTGTGGTATGTTCAGCAGAACTGGCTAGGACGCGAAGCCCATTCCCCGGTGAGCATGCAACGCATTCCATCCCTCGACGGCCTGCGGGCCATCTCCATCACCCTGGTCGTGCTCAGCCACCTGGTGAAGTGGAGACACATTTCCCTAGGCTTGGTGTCGACCTACGGCGCGCTTGGTGTGCACGTCTTTTTTGTTCTTTCTGGCTACCTGATTACCAATCTTCTGCTGCGGGAACATGAGCGCAGCTCCACAATCAGTCTGCGGGACTTCTACCTTCGGCGTGCGTTCCGTATTTTTCCCGCCGCTTTTGTCTTCATGGCTGTAGCCATCGTTCTCTACTGGCACCAGATGACCTGGTACCACGTCGCCGCCGCCCTGCTTTACGTTGCGAACATGGACATTTCACGGCCCTGGATCTTCGGGCACTTGTGGTCGCTCGGCATTGAGGAACAGTTCTATCTGCTGTGGCCTTTTGCGCTCAAGAAGTGGCATCGGCATAAGACGGCCATGCTGCTGTCGGTATTCCTGGCAACGCCTTTGTTCCATGCGGCGCTGTATGCCTTCAAAGCAACCAACGGGATCGTGGGAAGCCTGCCCGTATTTGCCGATCAGCTCGCCATCGGATGCCTGCTGGCGATCTTTGCTCCGCGCCTTCCGAAAATCAGCGGTTACCTGGCGCTGGGGATGGTGGCGGCGATGATCTTCCTTCCCTGGTTTCCCGCGACTAGTCCGGCCCGCTCGCTTTTCATGCTTTTCATCCTCCGGCCTTTGCTGAACGTTTCCATTGCCGGCGTCGTGCTGCACGTGATTCAGGTTCCATACCGGGCCCTGAATTGGACGCCTGTTGCGTGGTTGGGAAAAGTCAGCTACAGCCTCTATCTGTGGCAGGAACTATTTTGCTCGAATCCCGCATGGCGCCAGGGATACCTTCTGGTATTCCTGGCACTGGGATGCGCTTGTCTCTCGTATTACCTGGTCGAGCAGCCCATGTTGCGCGTCCGGGAGAAGCTCTTCAAAAGTCCGGTCCCCATATCCCCTCAAGTGTTGCAGCCGGCCTCATTGCCCGGGGACTCGCAGTTGGAAACTTCCGTTGCCTCGTAGCTCGCGGAGAAGGGCAGCTTTGCCTCGTGAAGTCGCTACCATCTCCCTGAGAACTGAGACCTAATCGTACTTCTCATAGAGAATTGCCTTCCGGTCCCACCCCAGCGACTTCAGCAACTCCCGGTTCGCGCTGACCATCTTGTCGAGCCCGCAAATGTAGGCGTGCATGTCGGTTCGGTCGGCGACGATTCCGGGCACATGTTCCTGCACATACCCGCGCAGCCCCTTCCACTCCGGCCCGCCCCGGCTCAGCGTCGGCAAGAAATGAAAGTTGGGATGGTCAGCAACCAGCCGCTCGAACTCCTCGCGATAGTAAATATCTTGCTCATCGCGGACGCCGAACAACAGGGAGAACTGGTGACCCAGGTGCCGTTCGCGATCGGCCAGCAGCCAGTGCAGCATGGACCGCAACGGTGCGATCCCGGTTCCGGTCGCGATGAACACGGTGTCCCGCATCGGAGGACGCAGAATGAAGCTGCCAAACGGTCCCTGGAACGTGATCTCGGCGCCTTCGGCCAACTTGCAGAGATGGTTCGACATGAACCCGTCGTGCACGCGGTTCAGGCAAAAGGCGAACCGGTTGTTCTCCGAGGGGGGCGAGGCGATCGAGTAGGCGCGTGTCATCTCTTCGCCGTCCGGTGTGTTTGTTTTCACCGAGAGCCACTGCCCTGCGACGAACCCGAATCGCGGTACTCCCTTTACTTCGAATTCCAGGTGCTTGGTATAGTCGGAGAGCGGACGGGAGCTCAGAAGGCGCGCGGTCATGGTCTGGAATTGAGCCATTGGTATGTAGATTAACGGCAATGGCGGCTCGACGCTCGGGCCGAGGCATTTTTTTTCGCCGCCACATGCTGATTGCAAGGAGTGCGAAATGGGAAATCACACTTGCCCGTGGTGGCTGGGCTATCTCCTGATCAGCCCGGTGCGGCGCTGGTTGCAGAATCCGGCAGCGATCCTGCGGCCCTATGTGCGCGAGGGTATGACCGTTCTTGAGCCTGGGCCGGGCATGGGGTTCTTCACCCTGGAAATCGCCCGTCAGGTCGGTCCGAGCGGCCGCGTGGTGGCGGTGGACGCCGAGCCACGGATGATCGCCGGACTGAAGCGCCGCCTCGCCAGAGCAGGCCTGCTCGACCGTACCGACGCGCGCCTGGCCCCGCAAGATTCCATGGGCCTGAACGATCTTCGCGGGAAGGTCGATTTCACGCTCGCTTTTTTCATGGTGCACGAGATGCCGAGTGCCAGCCGGTTTTTCGCCGAAGCTGCCGAAGCCATGAAGCCGGGCGCAACTCTTCTCCTGGTGGAACCACCCGGCCATGTAAAGAAAGAGAGATTCGAGGCAGAAGTGCAAGCCGCAGCCGATGCGGGTCTTACGATTGTGGATCGTCCGATCATGCGCCGCAGTTACACGGCACTGCTGAAGAAGAGCGCAGTGTGATTGCCTGTCAGTTCGAAGCTCAGAGACGAGCTAAAACCTAAGAGCTAAAAGCTAAAAGCCAGCCCCTACTCCACCGTCACCGACTTCGCCAAATTCCGCGGCTGATCCACGTCGCACCCGCGCCGCACCGCGATGTGATACGCCAGCAGTTGCAGCGGCACGATTTCCAGAATCGCCGAGAGTTCTTCCGGTGCCGGCGGGACATAGAGAACGTGATCTGCGCCCTCGGTGATGTCCTCGTCCCCTTCGGTGGCGAGCGCGATGACGACGCCGGAACGCGCTTTCACTTCCTTCAGGTTCGACATCGTCTTCTCGTAGCGGATCATGGATTGCGGATTGTTCACGTCTCGCGTCGCGATGATTACCACCGGCAGGTTCTCATCAATCAGCGCGTTCGGCCCGTGCTTCATCTCTCCCGCCGGATAGCCTTCGGCGTGAATGTAAGAGATCTCTTTCAGCTTGAGTGCGCCTTCGAGCGCGATGGGGTAATGAATGCCTCGCCCCAGAAAGAGGAAGTCCTGCGCCCGCACGTAGGTCTTGGCCAGTTCCTCGCAGCGTTCATCGTGGGTGAGAATCTCTTCCAGCTTGCGTGGAATGAGTGTCAGTTCCTGCACCAGCATTTTGGCATGCTCTGGCGTGATGGTTCCGCGCACCTGCGCCAGATAGAGCGCGAACAAATAGAGCGCCGTGAGTTGCCCGGTGAAGGCCTTGGTGGATGCAACTCCGATTTCCGGCCCGGCATGGGTATAGATTGTGCCCGCCGCCTCGCGCGTGATCATCGAGCCCACCACGTTGCAGATGGCCAGCGTCTTCGATCCCTTGGCCTTCGCTTCGCGCTGCGCGGCAATCGTGTCCGCGGTTTCGCCCGACTGCGATATCACCATGGTGAGCGTGTCCGGGCCCATGATCGGATTGCGGTAGCGCCACTCGCTGGCATAGTCCACTTCCACCGGCACACGCGCCAGGTTCTCGATCATGAACTTGCCCGCCAGGCCGGCGTGCCAACTGGTGCCGCACGCCGTAATATTGATTTTCTTCAGCGCCTTGAACTCGGCGTCGCTGACCTGCATTTCGTCGAGGAAGACGTGCCCGCTGTCCTGCGAAACGCGCCCCAGGGTGGTATCGCGGACGGTCCGGGGCTGCTCATAGATTTCCTTGAGCATGAAGTGCTTGAATCCGCCCTTTTCGGCCATGATCGGGTCCCAGGTGACGTGTTGCACCTTTCGCTCCATCGGATTGCCGTCGAAGTCGGAAACGCGCACGCCCTCGCGCGTTATCACGGCGAGGTCGCCATCGGCGAGGAAAAACAGATCGCGCGTGTGATTCAGAAGCGCGGGAACGTCGGAAGCGACGAAGTATTCGTCCTTGCCCAGTCCGATCACCACCGGCGGCCCGTTGCGCGCGGCCACAATCTTGTTCGGCTCGTCGATCGCAATCACCACCAGCGCGAACACTCCCGACAATTCCTTTACCGTTTTGCGCACCGCTTCTTCGAGCGATGGCCGATCGCCGTTCGCCGTCTTCAGGTAGTACTTCTCGATGAGGTGGGCGATGATTTCGGTATCGGTTTCGGTCGTGAACTTGTGGCCCTCTTCGATCAGCTTTTTCTTGAGCGAGAGGTAGTTCTCGACGATGCCGTTATGCACCACCACGATCCTGCCGGTGCAGTCGCGATGAGGATGCGCGTTCTCTTCGGTCGGCCGCCCGTGCGTGGCCCAGCGCGTGTGACCAATGCCGTAGGTGCCGTCGAGGGGCTTGAGCCGGATGGCCTCTTCCAGATTGCGCAGCTTGCCTTCCGCGCGCCGGATCTGCAGGCCTTCTCCGTTGCCCGCGACGGCGATCCCGGCCGAGTCGTAGCCGCGATACTCCAACCGCCGCAGACCTTCAATGATGACCGGCACAACTTGTTTCTTCCCCACATAGCCCACAATTCCGCACATTGGATTGATTAGCTCCTTCGATCGATTGGTGGGGAGGAAACGGCGTCTGGCTGCAACTGGACGAACTTATTCTTCGAGGGAGAAACGAAACTCCTCAATCACAGGGTTGGTCAGAACTTCGCGCGCCATCCGTTCTACTTCGGCTTGCGCATCGTCCTTCGAAAGGCCGCCGTTCAGCGTAATCTCGAAGTACTTACCCTGGCGCACGTCCTGCAAACCCTTATAGCCGATCTTATTCAGCGCGCCTTGGATGGTTTTGCCCTGGGGATCCAGAACGCTCTTCTTCAAAGAAACGTAAACGTAGGCTTTCATGAACAAGGCCATTATACGTCAGGAGTTGCCGAATCCGACCCTGGTTTTCGTTATGGAGGGTATGGGCAGCAGTCGTTCGACCGCCTTGGAGTGGAGACGTAACTCACTCAAAAGACGATAGTTGTTTCTCCAGCTCCGCAAGCGCCTGGCGTAGCATCTGCTGGTGACGAGGGTTTTGCGCCACCTCAAGTTGCTGCCGCAGTCGTTGCCGGGAGAGCAGCAGGCCCTGGCGCTTGCGCTCGCGTTCCCTCTGCTCCGGAGACACCACCGGCCCGGCCGCTTTCCGGCGCTCGGCCATCTCTTCCTGCTGTTGCTCGACGGACTTACTCTCCCAACCTCGCGCCATTCCGGGAAATTCTAACCCACATTCACTTACGGAACCAAAAAAGAGCTTGACGATGACCCTAGGCCGAGTAGCATGGTGTGTTCCTGGACGTGAGTTGTCCGGAAATGCGGTCGCAGCCTGAGGGGGGCTCCCATCCGGGAGCGAGGCCGATTCCCACAAAGCATGGGGATTAACTACTGCGGCTTGTACTACTTTTGGCGATGCCCTATTTCACTGCCGTCGACGGCTGTGAATGATGCCCCCGTTTCCGCTCTAGAAAGTCGCTGACCGAACGAATACCCGTGCTGCGGGATCTGGGAGATGTCTGTGTATGGCAGAGAACATACCCGAACTTAGGGGACGAGACCGCTTGACCGGCCTTCGGTGTGACCTTGGGGCTGATTTACCCGCACCTGAAAGCTGCCGGTATCGGTTGATGCTTGAGATCACTGACCTTGTGGTTCGGGCTGCGAGCCTGCCGGACCTGTTCAAAGAACTCGCCCCCCGCGTGCTGGCTTTGACGAACTGCAGTTTCGTCAACTTCTCGCTTTACGATGAACGCCAGAACTGCATGCTTACCCACTATTGGAAAGGGAACCAGGAGAGCGGGGAACTCGACGCCTTTGCCGTCGACCACTGTGTCAGCGGATGGGTATGGACACACCAGGAACCGTTGACGATTGCGGACATCAATTGCGAAAACCGATTCCCTTTCTGTCTGCCAGTTCTGCGCCACCACGAGATCCGCTCCTATAGCATGCTGCCCATGACCACTCCGTTCCGCCGTTATGGAGCACTCGGGCTGGGCAAGGACGTTCCCGAGGTCCTGGACAGCCGCGACCTCGAATTCCTTTCCTGGGTTGCGCTCATGGCCGCGCTGGCCCTGGAGAATCAGGAAATCCGCCGCGCCCATGAAGAACAGCAGAGCCTGCTCGCGATCAGCCGCGGACTGAGTTCCAGCCTGGAATTGGGAAAACTGTTGCCCACCATCCTCGCGAGCCTGAGGAGCATTCCTCGCTATGAGCGGACCGTCTTGTCCCTGCTCGACGAGGAGGGCAAGAATGTCTACACCTATGGAGATGCCCTGGAATGGGAGCCTCTCCTGAACCACGGGAACACCGTTCCGATCGAGCAATCACTGTTTTCGCCAGCCATCCAGACGCGAAAGACTGCGTTCCTCGACGCCAGCGATTTGCACGCCATGGACTCGCCCCTGGCGCGGGCGATGTGTGAAGGCGGGGTGCGGTCCGTTTGCAGTGTGCCCCTCATCGCGGGTAATCGGATCTGGGGAGCCTTGAATCCGAGCAGCATGAGCGAGAGTGCTTTCGGCCCGTCGGAGGTTGAGTATTTGCAGCAGGTGGCCAACCAGATCGCGACCGCGATTCAGAATGCGCACTCCTATCGTGAGATCGCGCAACTCAAGGATCGCCTGGCCCATGAAAAGCGCTATTTGGAGGACGAAATCGGGAGCGTGAACTTGCCCGACGAGATCGTCGGCAACAGCCTGGCTCTGAAACGCGTGCTGGACCACGCTTCGATTGTCGCCAACACCGATTCCACCGTTCTGATCACTGGCGAAACCGGGACTGGGAAAGAGCGGGTGGCGCAGGCCATTCGCGCCATGAGCCGGCGCAAGGATCGCAGCTTCATCAAGTTGAACTGCGCCGCCATCCCCACCGGCCTGCTGGAAAGCGAGCTGTTCGGCCACGAGAAAGGGGCTTTTACCGGAGCCGTCAGCCAGAAACTGGGCCGCCTGGAACTGGCCGACCAGGGAACATTATTCCTCGACGAGATTGGGGATATTCCCCTCGAACTGCAACCCAAGCTGCTCCGGGTATTGCAGGATCATGAGTTTGAACGCCTGGGAGGGACCCGGACCATCCGGGTGGACGTGCGGTTGATCGCCGCCACCAACCGCGATCTGATGCGCGCAGTGGAAGCAAAAGAGTTTCGCAGCGACCTGTTTTACCGCCTCCACGTGTTTCCGCTGCACATGGCGGCCCTCCGCGAACGGCGCGT
>Ga0302160_10000322_pt1 | contig 9179 bp, 7 predicted proteins | sample I_Fen_E1_3_FD_193506 | JGI IMG/M metagenome (GOLD analysis project Ga0302160, IMG submission 193506) | Peat permafrost microbial communities from Stordalen Mire near Abisko, Sweden - I_Fen_E1_3 | ecosystem: Environmental > Terrestrial > Soil > Wetlands > Permafrost | place: Sweden: Abisko...
CTTTCTTCTGGCGTTCCGCAAGGAGAAGCAGGGCGAGGTCTGGATGCAATCGCAGCTCAACCGCAGGTCGGTTCGGTAATCTAAGGCTGGCGAGCAGGTATTTCGGCAGATCAAGGGGTCCTTCGACTCCGGCGGGTCGCCGCGGCGACCCGCCTGCGCGAAGGATGACAACGAGGCGAACGCACGAAGGAAAGGCGAACATCGCCGCTGAAACCGGGCCTCGCCGCGATTCCATACGCTACTTTCTGTATTGACGCACATGCGGGCGGCGAGAGATTATAGTGCCCTGTTTTTGGGGCACTCGATGGGTGCGAAGCAGTCCCACATTTGGCAACAGAATACAGATATGGGCCGCCCACGAAAAGTAAAAAGCTGAGAAGAAAGTTGTTTGACATGTGAAGTACCGCGGGGGCTGATGCCCCAAGGCATTTTGAAGCGCTTATGGCACGACCGAGGTCGTGCCCTGACGCAACGCAGATAGCCGCGCAAATATCCGATTGGAGAATTGCAAATGGCACGACCGTTTTGGACAGGTCAAATACAGATATCTCTCGTCTCATTTGGTGTGAGTCTTTTCCCCGCTGTCGAATCGAAGAGCGAGATTCGCTTTCATCAGCTCAGCCGTTCGACGGGCGAGCGCATCCGGCACCAGAAAGTGACCGGCGAAGGCGAAGAAGGCCCGGTGGAGAAAGACGACATCGTGAAGGGCTACGAGTATCGCAAGGGCGAGTACGTGATGATCGAGCCCGACGAAATCAAGAACCTGCGCATCCCGTCGAAGCGTACGCTCGACGTCACGCAGTTCGTGGACATGCAGGAAATCGTTCCGGAATACTTCGAGAAGCCGTACTTTGTGGTTCCTGAGGACGACAGCCAGGCCGAGGCCTTCGGGGTGGTGCGCAAGGCGCTGCAGACGACGAAGAAGGTGGCGCTGGGAAAGATCGCTTTCAGCGGACGGGAGCATTTGATGGCGGTTATGGCTCCGCCGGATGACAAGCTGCCTGGAATGGTTGCGTACACGATGCGCTATGCAGAAGAGTTGCGCAAACCCGGCAGCTATTTCGCCGACATCAAGAAGGCTACGATTGACAGCGATCAGCTCGCGCTGGCCAAAGAACTCATCAAGCGCAAGACAGCGAAGTTTGATCCGGAGAAATTTAAAGACCAGTACGAAGCGGCGCTGCGCGAGATGGTGGAAGCCAAGCTCAAGCACCTGCCCATACCTCAGGACGAGCCGGCTCCGCGGTCGGGCAAGGCGATCAACCTGATGGAGGCGCTGCGTAAGAGCGTGCAGGGCGACAAGGCGGCGCCAGGAAAGAAGATTCCGCAGAAGGCTGCGGCTGCGCGAGAAGGCATCGCGCTGGTGAAAGCCAGCAAGGGCGGCAAGCGAAAGTCCGCCTAAGCGCTTATCAAGGGTGGAGTCCGACGGGCCAGGCCTAAAGGCCTGGATATCTGGGACGGCGAATTCGTGGGCCTAAAGGCCCACGCTTCCACCGGAGCACGCTTCCAACAAAACCATTCGCAACCCCACTTCTGAATTGAGCTCAAGTCAATGGTGAAGAAATCCAAAGCGGCCTCGAAATCGAGGGCCACGGCGTCGAACGCTGTGGATCGGCAACTGGCGCGTTATCAGGAGATGCGCGACTTCGAGGTAACAGCAGAGCCAAGCGGCAAGGCTCCTGCCAAAGCTGCAAAGAAATCTTCGGCGAAACCGAAGCAGCAGGCGCTTCCCTTCGTGATTCAGAAGCACGCGGCCACGCGTCTTCACTACGACTTCCGCCTGGGATGGAATGGCGTGCTCAAGAGCTGGGCCGTTACCAAAGGACCCAGCTACGTCACGGCCGATAAGCGACTGGCCGTGGAGGTCGAAGACCATCCGATGGAGTATGGCGGGTTCGAGGGCGTCATCCCTAAGGGGCAGTACGGCGGCGGCACAGTGATGGTGTGGGACCAGGGGACGTGGGAGCCGCAGGCGATCAGCGCGGACGTGGACGCGGCGTTGAAGGCGGGTTCGCTGAAGTTCGTGCTGCATGGCGAAAAGATGAAAGGCAAGTGGGCGCTGATCCGCATGGGCGGCAAAGCGGCCAACGAAAAAAAGCCCGCCTGGTTGCTGATTAAAGAACACGACGATTTTGAACGCAGCAGCGATGAGCCCGCCGTTACTGAGGCGGAGCCCGATAGCGTGGTGACGGGACGCGACCTGGAGCAGATCGCGCACAGCGAAGATCACGTGTGGAACTCGAAAGACACGGCGAAGGGTAAGGCGTGGTATCGCAAGGAAGAGGCTCCTGACTCCGACGAAAAGGCGATGCCGAAGCGCCGAGCCAACGTCAAGGCGAAGTTCTCTGCGCGGCTAACGGCGGCGATCAGCGAGGCCCCGACGGAGACCATGCCGGCGTTTGTGCCGCCGGAGCTGGCGCTGTCGGCGGACAATCCCCCGAAAGCTCCGGGATGGCTGCATGAGCTGAAGCTGGATGGGTATCGTGTCCAGGTGCGAAAAGACGGGCCGCGTGTTCGTCTGCTTACCCGCACAGGGCTGGACTGGACGCATCGCATGAGGTCGATCGCGCAGGGCTTTAAGAACGTTCCCGTAGAAAGCGGAATCTTCGACGGCGAAGCGGTGGTATTGAACGAAGACGGCAATACCAGCTTTGCCGACCTTCAGGCTGCGTTTCAGGACGGCGCACGAAAGCCGCTTACGTATTTTGCCTTCGATTTGCTTCATCTCGATGGACACAATCTGCGCGGGCTTCCGCTGATCGATCGCAAGGCGATTCTGGCGCAGGTGGTGAATGACGTTGACGAGGCGATTCAATTCAGCGAGCACGTGGAAACGGATGGCAAGGTTGTTTTCCATAAGGCCTGTGAACTGCATGCCGAGGGTATCGTTTCAAAACGCGCCAACAGCGCGTATCACTCTGGACGCGGCGGAGACTGGCTGAAGATGAAGTGCGTGCACGAACAGGAGTTCGTGGTCGGAGGCTTTACGGAACCCTCGAACGGCAGCCACGGTGTGGGCGCGCTGCTGCTGGGCTATTACGAAGATGGACGGCTGGTGTATGGCGGACGCACGGGCACTGGCTTCACGCAGAAAACGCATCGGTCGCTGCGCGACCAGTTGGAGAAACTGCGGCAGGCTGGCACGCCGTTTGAGAACCCGCCGGCTGAAGCTCGCAAGGGAGCGATCTGGGTGAAGCCCACGCTGGTGGCGCAAGTTAGTTTTGCGACCTGGACTTCGGATAAGTTGGTTCGTCAAGCCGCGTTCAAGGGTTTGCGCGAGGACAAGCCGGCGCGCGAAGTTCAGCGGGAAGAGGCTACGACGGCGCCTAAGCCGCGCGGTGCAGTGCGAGCGTCGTACACAGCGCCGCCGAGCGTTGCCGCCAAGGCAAACCCGGCTAAAAGAGCGCCAAAGACAACGGCAACGGGCGAGGGACACGCGCCCATCCGGTTGACGCATCCGGACAAGATTCTCGATGCGGCATCGAAGCTGACGAAACAGAAACTGGCTGACTACTACTGGGCCATCGCGCCTTACATGCTGCCGTACATCGCCGATCGGCCGGTGTCACTGGTGCGCTGCCCGGGAGGCGTTGGCCATCCTTGCTTTTTCCAGAAGCACGTCACCGGCACGCTTCCTGCGGGCGTGGAATCTGTGGATGTTCCGGACAAGAAGACGGGGAAGAAAGAGCCGTACATCACGCTATCGACGGCGGAAGCGGTCGCCGGACTGGCACAGATGGGAGTGCTCGAGATACATCCGTGGGGCTCGAAGAATGACAACCTCGAGCGACCCGACATGATCGTCTTCGACCTCGATCCGGATGCCGCAATCTCGTGGCGGACGCTTGCCGATAGCGCTGCCGAAGTCCGGCGGCAACTGAAGTCGTTGGGGCTCGAGAGCTTTCTGAAGACCACGGGCGGTAAGGGACTGCACGTCGTCGTTCCGATAACGCCGAAGCTGGACTGGAGTACCGTGAAGCAGTTCGCTCATTCGTTTGCGCTGGCGATGGAGGAGCAGGAACCGAAGTTGTACCTCACGAAGATGAGCAAGGCTGCCCGGAAAGGGCGAATCTTCATCGACTACCTGCGCAACGAACGTGGGGCGACGGCCGTCGCACCGTATTCTCCGCGTGCGCGCGCCGGAGCTGCGGTCGCGCTCCCGCTAAGCTGGGCTGACCTCAAACTGCCGAAGCGTCCGGTGTTTGAAGTGGCCGATTTCAGCGAGTGGAGGAATCGGCTCGCACGCGATCCGTGGAAGGACATGCTGAAGACCCGGCAAAGTCTTGGGACAGTGGCTGGTCGCTAGCTGCTAATTGCTACCTGCTATTTATTCCCAAACGTAATGCTCAGCCCCGAGCTCGTTCCATAATCGCTACCTTGGAACGTCGGCGGAGGCTGGTTGTCCCAGTTCCCGTAAAACGACACATTCCACGACAAACTTCCAGACAGTTTTATGTAATACGCTGCGTTGAGATTCGAATAAACCCGTCCAGGCTGCGAAATCGCCGGAAACACCGTTCCCGTAAAGCTGATGTTGGTCTTGTTAAACCGAAAAAACTTCACTCCACCCGAAATCATTGCAGTCGCAACATTCTGGGCTCCGCTCACGAAAACCGACGGCGCGTAATCCGTTCGCTGCCATGCGAAGCCGCCCAGCAAATAGATCGCCGAGCGATTCGTATTCACCAAGTACCGTCCGATGCCTCCGCCGATGCTCGCTTGTCGATTGATGCCTTGTTCGGAGCTTTGCAGTAGGCCGCCTTCTCCGGCGTAGAACCAATTGTCCCAGCGCAACAGCCGTTGTGCTCCCAAGGTCAGTTGGTTGCGCGTCGTGGCTGTCACTCCCGTGTTCGCCGACAAGGTCGAGTTATAGGCAGCTGCCGACGACCAACGTTCTCTCGGATACGCCACTTGCGAGCTCAAGTTGAATTGCGTTGACTGGTTACCCTTGGTGTACGTAATGCCGGTGTTCACCTGTCCGTTGAATCGCTGCCAGAAACGCTCCGAAGTCTGGTCCATCCCCACCACCGTCTGCCGTTCCAGTGCGACTTGCTTGCTCGACGATTCCACCACCTCGATCGTCATCGGCCTTCCGGACTCGCTCTGCGCCGTGGCCAGCACACCCGTGTAGACTGAGCCTCCCTCAGTCTTCACCAGGAACAGCTGCGCGCTCTGGATGTGGTCCACCGCTGACCACTGCATCGAGCTCGTCCCGAGGATGTATTTCATGCTGATGTACAGCACGCCTTCCGAGAGCCCTTTGATCTCTCCGGTCAGGTGATCGCCATTCTTCATGACAACCACGTCCGTACTCTCCCGCGCCATCAACGGCGCCACCATCAGTAAACAGGTAATGACTGCGGCTCGAAGTTTCATGCCTATCTGCCTCGATCGCGTTTCGCTCGCCGACCCGCAACGACCGAACGCCAATGTGTTATAGGATTTGCTTCGACTCATCCTACTGTATGCAGAGATCCCAGCACGTCGGAAAATGGTGCCTGTATGCCGTGTTACTGATGCTCGCGCTCCGTTTGCGAGCCGAAGCGCAAGTCGACGAGTTCCTGCCTGAAATCGACGCCTACTACAAGGCTTCCTCATCGCTCCGTGTTTGGCTCCAGGCGAAAGAAACGGCTGAAGCGGGCAATCCCGTCACCGCTGAATTCGGCCCCAGCGTCGACTTCTACATCAAATCGCCACAGAGACTTGCCGAAGTCACCAGCTTCGACGTCGACGATTCGAAGTCGAGGTTGCTCGTGCTGTCCGTCGGATACCGCCATCTGCCGACGCCTAACGAGTCGCCCACCAACCGACTTGAGCCCTTTTTCACTCTCAACGCCCCGCTACCGCGAATCAACGTCCTGCTTTCGGACCGCAACCGTTTCGACCTCGATTGGCAGGGTGGGGGCTTCACTTGGCGCTACCGCAATCGCGTCCAACTCCAACGCACCATACGCACGGGCTCCTACCATCAATCGCCCTACCTCAGCGCCGAGTTCTACTACGAAAGCCAATACCAGAAATGGGCTGACACGGCCCTCTACGCCGGATGCATCTTCCCCATCGGCAAACATTTCGAACTCAATCCTTATTTCGAACACCAGAACAGCACGGGCAAGAGCCCGAGCCAGCAGTACAACCAGGCTGGCCTGATGCTCAACATCTTCTACGGCAGAAAGTAGCCTCCGGGCGAAAACAATACTGTTAACCACGGAGGACGCTCGTTCGTTGTGTAGACAAGAGCGTTGTTCAAGCTCGATCCGACGGGAGCAATGAAATGCGCAAGTTTTACACTTCGGCCATAATCCACTCACTAACCGTCTTTCTGGCTGTCAGCCTGACCGCCGGCAGTCTCACCGCTCAGGCGCAACCTTCGGGCGCCGCTGGCAAGACCCCAGCCGTCCAGCAGCCAAATGAAAGGGACCTCAGCGCGACGCAGGAAGAACTATTGAAGCTGCTGCGCATGAGTCCCAAGTTGACGACGGTGGTGGCGCGCGACCCGTCGCTGCTCTCCAACCAGGAGTACGTCGTTCACAACAATCCTGCGCTGGCGCAATTCCTGGAGGCCCACCCTGAGGTGGCCCGCAACCCCGACTTCTACCTCTTCAACAACGTCGGCGACGGAAATGGTCGCACCGAACAGGCACTCGAACGTAAGGTATGGCCCGAGATCCCGCGCAGTACCGAACCGCCGTGGTTGTCGTCCAGTGACGTTCTGGCCTTCACAGTCTTCTTGTGCGTCCTCGGGGCCCTTCTATGGCTCATACGCTTGCTGACCGAAAATCGCCGTTGGAACCGCATCTTCAAACTGCAAACCGAAGTTCACAGCAAGCTGATCGAACGTTTCGGCACCAGCCAGGAACTGCTCAGCTACATGGAAACGGAATCGGGCAAACGCTTTCTCGAAGCGGCGCCAATCCCAGTCGACTTCGAGCGCAGCCAGCCCGTGCCGAGTCCCGTCGCCCGCGTGCTGACACCGCTGCAAATCGGCATCGTGCTCACGCTTCTCGGCGCCGGGTTCTTATCGCTGTCACGCACGTTGTCTCAGGCAACGACGCCGCTGCACGTCTTCGGAACCTTGACGCTGACGCTGGGTTTTGGGTTTATTATCTCTGCTGCGGTGACGTGGTTCCTGGCTCGCCGGCTGGGCTTGATACCGCAGGCAGACGCACCCCTTGATCGGAATGACCGGCAGTGACCGGCTGGAACTACGAACCACTGGGCACACACGATGAACTGGGAACTTGTCATACCGAGGCCGGCGGCCGGCACGCAGCAGCAAACAGCCGAGCCGCTCATGGACGATGAGGCGTTCGCCGCTTTCTACCGGCGTTCGGCGCAGTCGCTCCGGGCTTACCTGTGGCGGGTTTCCGGCGATCCAGCACTCGCCGACGACCTGATGCAGGAAAGCTATCTCCGATTCCTCTGCGTGTCGCATCCCCAGGACGGCGAGGTCGCGTGCCGACGCTACCTGTTCCGCATCGCCACCAACCTGCTGCGCGATCACTGGCGGCGACCGCGACACGCTGCCATCGAAGATGTCCCCGAGGAGTTCGTACGCTCGACAATGGACTCGGGCCGATTCGACTCACAATCCATCCTGCTCCCGGCGCTTGCGCAGATGAAACCCAGAGAACGCCAATTGCTGTGGCTCGCACACGCCGAGGAATACTCCCATCGCGAGATCGCCGAGATCATGGGATTGGGTGCGACCAGCATTCGCCTGCTGTTGTTCCGGGCGCGCCGCAAGGCCGCGCGTTTGCTTCGCCAGCACGCGCTCCAGGGCGGAGGCACCGCATGAACCTTCGCTCCTGTGCCCGCGAAATCGAATTGTCAGAAGTATTGAAGGCCGGTCACTGGCCCGATGCCTGCGACGCCAATCTGCGCAAGCACGCGAGCACTTGCCAACGTTGCGCCGACTACGTGCTCCTGGCGCTGGCGTTCAAGGCGTCGCGAGCCGAAGCAGTGGTTCATGCCAATCTCGATCATCCCAGTCTGCTTTATTGGCGGGCGCGACTGCGGCGTCGAAACCAGGCTCTCGAACAGTTGAACAGGCCGACGTACTTTGTCGGAAGCTTTGCATTCTTGAGCGCCCTGCTGCTCGCCGTGGGATTCTTGTTCTGGCAGCGCCGCTACGTTTCCGGCTGGTTTGACTGGATTCGCGCAGTTCCGCATTCCAGTCCCTTCCGCATGGAGACATTATCGTCGCCGCCGTCGAACTGGAGCCTGTCGCTGCTGATCGGTTGTCTCGGAGCGCTGCTCCTGTTTACCGCAGTGGCGCTCTACCTCGCGTCGGACGAGAACTAAGCCCCACAACTCTGAGACCTGGCACACCATCCTGTCGTCGGTCAGAGTTTGCTTATGATACGGTCGTGTCTCGCAATTTCAAATCCGTTCCTGGGTCATTGAAAGGGAGCACAGCATGAAGATGCCTGCGTTATTTGATTTGTCCGGACGGGTGGCTGTCGTGACCGGTGGTAATGGCGGAATCGGCCGCAGCATTGCACTTGGACTCGCAGAAGCTGGCGCCGCCGTCGCAGTATTCGGACGAAGCGATGAAAAGAATCAACGTGTGCTTTCCGAATTGAAAGCAATCGGTGTACCGTCGCTGGCGATGAAGGTTGATGTGAGCCATCGCGACGAACTGGAGCCGGCGCTCGAAAAGGTCGAGAACGAGCTTGGCCCCGTTAGCATCCTGGTGAACAATGCCGGCATCGCGTCCTTGAGTGGCGGCGTGCTGAACGAAAAACCTGAAGACTGGGACCGTGTGATCGAGACGCAATTGAATGCAGTCTTCCTTCTCTCCAAGCTCGCCGCCCGATCGATGGTGAATCACAAGGGCGGCAAGATCATAAATATCGGTAGCATGTACTCGTATTTCGGTTCGGCGCTCGTTCCCTCCTACAGCGCCGCTAAGGGAGCAATCGTTCAGCTGACCAAGTCAATGGCCATTGAGCTGGCTCCTCACAACATTCAGGTCAACGCCATCGCTCCCGGATGGATCGAGACCGACATGACGGCTGCAGTTCACACGATGCCTCTGAACGACGAAATCCTTGCGCGCACCCCCGCCGGTCGATGGGGCCAGCCCGAGGAACTTGCCGGAACCGCTGTGTATTTGGCCTCGCAGGCCTCCGACTTCGTCACTGGAACCACTATTCGAGTAGATGGCGGATACGCGA